>Ga0209018_1000286_pt1 | contig 48072 bp, 42 predicted proteins | sample YNPBryBLVA2012_FD_185814 | JGI IMG/M metagenome (GOLD analysis project Ga0209018, IMG submission 185814) | Anoxygenic and chlorotrophic microbial mat microbial communities from Yellowstone National Park, USA - YNP Bryant BLVA 2012 (SPAdes)... ...
TATCAATCTCCTCTCTTTGCAGGAGGATTCTTCTCATCGCACTACCCGCCTCCCACGGGAGCCAGGAAGGCCGCCTCGTCCCCTTCCTGAAAGGGCTCGTCCCAGGACACATAACATCCGTTTCGGGCCAGGAGCGGGCGGTACCCCAGGGCGGCCAGCGCCGGGAAACGACGGGTGAGGTCTTCCCAGAGCGTCCGGCCTGATCCATTATCCATCACGTCAAGAACAATTCGAGATGTTCCTGCTTTTTCTCGTAATTCCGCAAAAAGACGGACGGTGACCTTCACGGCGCCTCCTCCGGAAGGAGTGCCTCCAGCCGCTCCACCAGCCGGGCCATGGCCTGGCGGAGGCCGGGCAGACCGGTCCCGAAGAGACGGCCCGGCGTCAGCGCCAGACGGAGCCGTTCATCCACCCAGACCTCCTCCGGCCCCAGGTCCAGGCAACCGGGCCTGCCCTCCTCCGGCGGAAAGAGCGCGTTCAGAACGAATTCCCCCAGGGAGGAGGCTCCCACCGCTCCACCCGCCTCGTGGACGCCGCGCACGAAGGCCGCCACCTCCGGTCTGACGCGGGGAGCTTCGGGGGCGCCGAAGTTTTCCAGGAGCGTTTTCACGGCTCCCTGCCCACCAGGAATAAGCAGGAGTGACAAAAGCTTGGGAGATATTTCTTCAAGAGGATAGAGACGTCCGGGGCAGAGGCGCGCCGCTTCCCGGAAGGCGCTCCGGCCCTCACCCTCCTGTTCCTCCCCCGAGGTGTGGTCCACTACGTGGAGCTGGGGAGCGTCGGGGGCCAGGACCACCGCCTGGAAACCACGGGCTTCCAGGGCTTCCAGCAGGTAGACCGTCTCGAAGGGGTCGGAGCCGTCGTAGGCGCCGGAGCCTGAAAGGAGGAGACCGGCCCGGAGCTTCACGGCGTCCCCTCCAGCGCCGCCACCGCCGCCGCCACGATGGCCTTCTCCGCCTCGGGGAGGGGCAGATCCAGTCGGACACCGGCGGCGTTGGGGTGGCCTCCCCCTCCCCAGGGGGCCACCAGGCGGTCGATGGCGAAGTCGCCCCGGGAGCGGCAGGAGACCTTGGTGGTCCGGTCCGAGATCTCCTTGAAGTAGAAGCCGGCCACCACGCCGTCCAGCAGCAGGGTGTAGTTCACGAGGTCGTCGGCGTCCTCAAAGGAAGCCCCCACCCGCTCGAGCATGGCCCGTTCCACCCGGATCCAGGCCACCTTCCCGCCGGGAGAAATTCGGAGGGTGGAAAGGACCTCCCCCGTGAGGCGAAGGCGCCGGGGGCTGATCCGCTCGTAGAGTTCGGTATAAACCCGCTGGGGATCGACGCCGCTTTCCAGGAGCCGGGCGAGGAGGAGGTGGGTCCGGGGCTGGACTCCGGGGTACCGGAAGCCCCCGGTATCGGTGTGGATGGCGACGTAGAGGGGCTCGGCCGTTTCGAGGGTGAGCTGAACCCCCATCTCGTCGAGGATCCTCGCCGTCACCTCACCGGTGGCGCAGGCGGTGGTGTCCAGAAGGTAATGGACGCCGGGAACCGTCTCCAGGCGGTGGTGGTCCACCACCAGCATGCCGTCGCTCTCCCGCGCCAGCTCCAGCACCGCCCCCAACCGGTCGAAGGCCCCCATATCCAGCACCACCGTGAGGGCACCGCGGAAGAGGCGCAGGGGGTCCCCGACCTCCTTGAGCACCAGGATTTCCCGCGGGTGGCGTAGGAGGAAGCGCAGGTTGGCGGGCAGGGGGGTGGGGTTCACCACCGCCACCTCGCAACCGAGGCCGTGGAGCCCCCGGGCCAGCGCCAGCTCGCTCCCCACCCCGTCTCCGTCGCAAGAGATGTGGGTGGTGAGGACGAACTTCCGGTGGCTCCTCAAGAGGTTGATGGGGTCCCTGTCCGGCCGCATGCCCGCTCCTTCGTGAACGGGTCATGCTACCGGAATCGGCCCCGGCCTTCAACCGCCTGGCCTAGCTCCAATCCCGCGATGGGAACCGAACAGGCGGAATTTGGGCCTAGCCGACGTGGCGGAGGAGGAGCGCGTGGAGCTCGGCCAGCTCCAGGGGCTTTTGGAGGTAGTCGTCCACCTTGAAGACCTTCATGGCCTTTACCCGGTACTTGGTGGCGGTGTAGACGGAGGTCATGACGGCCACCTTGATCTCCCGCGTCTCGGGGTCGTCCTTGAGGCGCCGCGCCATTTCCCGCCCGTCCAGTTTGGGCATGAGGGCGTCGGTGATGACCAGGTCCGGCCGGTAGGCCCGGGCCATCTCCAGGCCCTCCAGGCCGTTCCTCGCGACGATGACGTTGTAGCCCAGCTTCTCCACCGCCGAGGTGACCATCTGCCGAACGTCGGAGTCGTCCTCCACCACGAGGACGAGAGGATGGAGATCCTCTCCGGGAGCCTCCTTCTTCGCCGGACTCCAGGCCTCTCCGGGGGTGCCGGCCCGCCGCTTCCAGAGGCTGTCCGGCGCCGAGGCCCAGAACTTCTGCTTGAAGGCCCGAGAGGCCTTGCAGAAGCACTTCAGGCAGTGGGGGCAGACCAGGGTGCGGGAGGCCACCAGGCAGGAGCACCAGGCGCTCTCCATGGCGTCGAAGGTGTTGCCGCAGGTGGGACAGACGACCTCGTAGGAATCCACGGCTCCCCGCCTTTCGTCAAAGGACCTTTTCAAAATGTACCGGCCCCTTCGGCGAATTTCAAGGGTGTGCCGGATTTTCCCTATCCCCGCCCCAGGGCCCGCGCCCCGGCCCGGAGGACCTCCCAGGCCTCCTGCACGTGGCGCTCTTGGGTGTGCGTCTGGCCCACCGAAAGCCTCAGCCAGTAGCGGTCCCCCACCCGCGTGTGGGTCAGAAAGACCTTTCCCTCGGCGTTCAGCCGCTCCAGGAGGAGCTCGTTGGGCCGGTCCTCACCCCGGAGCCGGAAGCAGACGAGGTTCAGAGGGGGCTCCTTGAGGAGCTCGAAATCGGCCGATTCCTTCACCCACCCGGCGAAGAGGCGGGCCAGGGCGACGTGGCGCCGAAGGTGGGTCCTCAGGCCGGACAGGCCGTAGCTCCGCAGGACGAACCAGAGCTTCAGGGCGCGGAAACGACGGCCCAAGGGAATCTGCCAGTCCCGGTAGTCGATGACCTCTCCGGAGAGGCTGGCCCGGTTCCGGAGGTACTCCGGCAGGATGGAAAGGGCCGAGACGAGGGCCGAACGGTCCCGCACGTAAAAAGCGTCGCAATCGAAGTTGGTGAAGAGCCACTTGTGCGGGTTGAAACAGTAGCTTTCGGCCCCCTCCAGGCCCATGAGCAGGTGGCGGAACTCGGGGCAGAGGGCGGCGGAACCGGCCATGGCGCCGTCCACGTGGAACCAGAGCCCCTCCCGGGCGGCCACCTTCCCAATCTCCGGAAGGGGATCCATGGCGTGGGTAGAGGTGGTCCCCACCGTGGCCGCCACAAAGAAGGGAACGAGGCCGCGGGCACGGTCCCGGGCGACGGCTTCCTCGAGGGCTTCCACCTTCAGGGCTTGGGAGCCGTCCACGGGGAGGAGGCGGAGGTTTTCTCGTCCCACTCCCGCCACCCCCAGGGCCTTCACGATGCTCGAATGGGCCTCGGAGGAGGCGTAGGCCGTCAGGTTCCCCGGCGCCCCTCGCGGTTGGAGCGTCCCGCCGTGGCTCTCTCCCTCGCCGCCACCACGGCGCAGAGGGCGGCGCTGGAGGCCGAATCCTGGATGACCCCGCCGCCGGAGGAGGTGGAGCGGAAGGCCTCCGGGAGCCCCATGGCCTCTTGGAGCCAGTCCAGGACCAGCGTCTCCAGTTCGGTGCAGGCGGGGCTGGTGCTCCACAGCATGCCCTGGACCCCCAGGCCGGCGGAGACCAGCTCTCCGAGGACCGAGGGCCCCGAGACGTTGGCGGGGAAGTAGCCGAAGAACCGGGGGGACTGCCAGTGGGTGATGTCGGGCAGGATCTTTCGGTCCAGATCCTCGAGGATCCGCCCGAAGGGTTCCGGCTCCTCGGGGGGATGCTCGGGAAGGCTCCTGCGCACGTCGCCGGGCTTCAGGGGCGACTGGACGGGAAACTCCTCCACCCGATCCCAGTACGCCGCCACCCAGTCGACGAGGGCGTGGCCGTACCTCCGAAACTCCTCCGGCGTCATGGGATGGCGCTCGCCGTCAGCCATGGATCTCCTCCTCACCGCGACGGATGCCGACGAGAAGGCCGTCGGCCGTAGGAATGCAGACGGTCCGGAAAGACTGGACGCTCTCCTCGTGTAGCCGCCGGACGGCCTCGGCTTCCCGGTTCTCCTCGAGGAGGCGGCCGAAGAAGAAGGCGTTGTCCGCGAGGAGCAGGCCACCGGGCCGCAGGTGGGCCGCCGCCCAGCGTCCGTAGGCGTCGTAGTTACCCTTGTCGGCGTCCAGAAAGACGGCGTCGAAGGGGCCCTCACGCTCCAGCGCCGGCAGGAGGGCGAGGGCCTCCCCGACGAGGACGGTGACCCGGTCCGAGAGGCCCGCCGCTTCAAAGGTTTCCCTTGCCAGCGCGGCGTGGCGGGAGGACCTCTCCAAGGTCCAGAGGTGGCCCTGGGACGGCAAGGCCCGGGCCATCCAGAGGGCCGAATAGCCGGCCAGGGTTCCAATCTCCACCACCCGCCGGGCGCCGGCCAGCCGGAGAAGCACTTCGAGGAGCCTTCCCTCCAGCGGAGCCACCTGGATGGCGGGAATCCCCTCCCGCTCCGGAGCCCCGAAGGCGGTCAGCAGGAACGCATCGTGGGGGGCGTGGAGGGACTCGACCCACCGCAGGATCTCGGGGGAGTGGTAGGCCCGCCCTTCCCGGGAACGGGGGTCGGCCACGGCTTACCGCCTTTCCGGCGGCACCATGGGCTTCAGCGCCAGGGCCGTCAGGGAGGTGAAGGTCCGGCGGGGGAAGAGGCGGCCCAGGAAGGCCGCCACCTTGTTGGAGAGACCGGTGATCCGGGTGGTCTTTCGGCCGAGGGCCCGGAGGGCCGCCGCCACAACGGGCCCCGCCTCCATGGAGGCGCCGCCCCCGGCGCTGCCCGCCACCTGCCCGAACTCCGTCCGGGTGGCCCCGGGACAGAGGACCAGGAGGTCCACACCGTGGCGCCTCATCTCGTAGGCCAGGGCCTCTCCGAGGAGGAGGTCGAAGCCCTTGGTGGCGCCGTAGGCCGCCATGTACGGACAGGCCTGGAAGCCCGCCAGGGAGGCGGTCACCACCAGCCCTCCCCTTCCCCGGGCGGCGAGCCGCCTCCCGAAGCGGTGGGCTACCTGGAGGACCGCCAGGCAGTTGAGCCGGACCATTTCCTCGAGCCGTTCCAGGTCCTGGTCCAGGAAGAGGCCCATGGCGCCGAAACCGGCGTTGTCCACGACGAGCCCCACGTCCAGCTCGGCCGTCGCGGCGTCCAGCTCCGCCACGGCCCCCTCCCGCGCCAAATCCAGGGCCAGCGTGCGAACGGTGACGCCGTGCCGCCCGGAAAGCTCGGCGGCGAGACGGTCGAGGCGATCCTTCCGCCGCGCCACGAGCACCAGGTTCAAACCTTCCGCCGCGAGCCTCCTGGCGAATTCCTCGCCCAGGCCCGCCGAAGCCCCCGTCACCACCGCCCAGGGGCCGTACCGAAGCGTGTCCATGGGCCCTCCCAGCAGGGCCGCATTGTCTCAGGAGTGGAGGGGGCGGGGCAAGGCCTCAGCTCTGGCGGCAGAGGTGCCGTTCCACCTCCCGGCAGGCCTGGTAGAGGATCTCCACCGCCCCGGCCGTTCCCAGGCGGGAGGTGTCCAGGCAGAGGTGGTAGTTGCCGAGGTCCTTCCAGGGTAGGCCCGAGGCGGCCAGCACGAAGCGCTCCCGGTCCCGGTCGCACTGCTCCACGACCTCCCGGGCCTCCTCCAGGGAGGCCAGGCGGTAGATCTTCTGGACCCGCCGGACCCGGTCCGCGAGGGGCGCGTGGAGGAAGACCGACAGGTGGCCGGGGAGCCCCGCCAGAACGGCGAAGGAAGCCCGGCCCACGATGACGGCGGGTCCCCGCTCCGCCGCCTCGCGCATGATGGTCTTCTGCATGTCAAAGAGATCCATGTCGTCTACGGCGATGGGCGGGGGGAGGTACGGCGCCTCCGGCGCCCCGCCGGCGTAGGCCAGGCGGGTCCGTTCCCAGAAGCTGAGGTGCCGCTCGTCCAGGCTCTCCAGCGCCTCGGGGTCCCGCTGGAGCCTCCTGGCGGCGTCCACGAGGATCTCCCGGTCGAGGTACCGGATCTCCAAGCGTTCCGCCAGCCGCCGGCCCACGAGGCTTCCCCCGGCCCCCATGGTCCTGGCTACGGTCACGACGAGGTGATGGCTCACCGCCCCCTCCGCCATGGTCCACCTCCCCTTTCCTTTGCGCTTCTTGCTTCCAATATAGGTCGCGGAAGGCCCCCAGACAAGGAAAGGACTTCACCGAATCGTGAAAAAAAGCCCCCCCTCCCCGATCTCTTTGTTCAGAGGTTTGGTTATGTCTTCCTCACCCCATCCACTCCGCGCGTCTTTCCAGCTCCGCCCGCCGTTTTCTGGAAAGGCCCGGCCGGGCGTATACTCTCCCGGGCGGAGCCCCGCAGAGGCCGCCCGGAGGGAGAGAAGACCCCATGCCCAAGCCCATCGTCCTGATCACCGGAGCCAGCGCCGGCATCGGAGCCGCCTGCGCCCGGGCCTTCGCCCGAGCCGGCTTCGACCTGGTCCTCACCGCGCGGAGGCGGGAGCGCCTCGAGGCGCTCGCCGCGGAGCTTTCCGGGGCCTGTTCCGCCCGCGTCCTGCCCCTGACCCTCGACGTCCGGGACCGGAAGGCGGTGGAGAAGACCCTGGGAGACCTGCCCCGGGACTTCGCCGCCGTGGAGGTCCTGATCAACAACGCCGGCCTGGGAAGGGGCCTGGACAAACTCCACGAGGGGAACGTGGACGAGTGGGACGAGATGGTGGACACCAACTTCAAGGGGCTCCTCTACGTGACCCGGGCCGTCCTTCCCGGCATGGTGGCCCGGGGCAAAGGCCACGTGATCCAGATCGGGTCGGTGGCCGGCCGTGAGGTCTACCCCGGCGGCAACGTTTACTGCGCCACCAAGTTCGCCGTGAAGGCCCTCAGCCGGGCCATGAAGATGGACCTCCTGGGAACCCCCATCCGCGTCTCGACCGTGGATCCGGGGATGGTGGAGACGGAGTTCTCGGTGGTCCGCTTCCGGGGAGACCGGGAGCGGGCCGCCAAGGTCTACGCCGGGCTCAAGCCCCTCTCTCCCGAGGACATCGCCGAGATCGTCCTCTGGGTGGCCTCCCGCCCGCCCCACGTGGACATCTCGGAGGTGGTCGTCATGCCCACGGCCCAGTCCTCGGCCATGCTCGCCCACCGGAGCGAACCGTGAAGACGCGGGTGGCCATCGTCTTTGGCGGCAAGAGCGGCGAGCACGAGGTCTCCATCCTCTCGGCCCGGAACATCTTCGAGGCCCTGGACCGGGAGCGCTACGAGCCACTCCTGGCGGGCGTGGACCGGAAAGGCGTCTGGCGGATCGGGCGGGACCTCTCTTTCCTCCGTGACCCCGACGACGCCCGGAGGGCCGCCATGGACCCCTCGGCGCCGGCGGTCCTGCCGGCCAGCGGCGGGCCGGGACAGGCGGTCTTCCTGGACCTCCGGGACGGCCAGGAGCGGGCCCGGGTGGACGTGGTCTTTCCCATCATGCACGGGACCTTCGGAGAGGACGGATGCCTCCAGGGCCTCCTTCGTTTCCTGGAGGTCCCCTTCGTTGGCGCCTCGGTCCTCGGATCCGCCATCGGCATGGACAAGGAGATCCTCAAGCGGCTCCTCCGCGAGGCGGGCATTCCCATCCCCCGCTTCGAGACGGTGCGGCTTGGAGAGAACACCGAGGCCCGCCGGAGGGAGATCCTGGCCGCCCTCGGCCTTCCCCTCTTCGTCAAGCCGGCCTGCTTGGGCTCCTCCGTGGGGATTACCAAGGTCAAGGGCGAGGAGGAGCTGGGTCCCGCGCTTCAGACGGCCCTCTCCTTCGACACCAAGGCCCTGGTGGAGGAGGCTGTTCCGGGGCGGGAGATCGAGTGCGCCGTCCTGGGCAACGACGACCCGAAGGCCTCGCTCTGCGGGGAGGTGGTCCCCACCCACGAGTTTTACTCCTACGAGGCCAAATACCTGGACGAGAAGGGCGCCCTCCTCAAGGCCCCCGCCGACCTTCCCGACTGGCTCTCGGACCGCATCCGGGAGATGGCGGTCCGGACCTTCCGGGCCCTGGAGTGCGCCGGAATGGGCCGGGTGGACTTTTTCCTGAAGCGCGACGGAACAATCCTTGTCAACGAGATCAACACCCTCCCCGGCTTCACCCGGATCAGCATGTACCCCCGGCTCTGGGAGCTGACGGGACTCCCCTACCCCGCGCTCCTTTCCCGCCTCATCGAGCTGGCCTTCGAGCGCTACCGGAGGGAAAGCGCCCTCCGGCGGGACCCGGGGCTCTCCGGGGGCGCCGAGGGATAAACGCCATGCGGTGATGGGGGGATGAGGAAGAACCCAAGCTTCCCGCCCTGAACTCCAGGAAACTAGGGGTTTTTCTTTTCACTTTTCACTTTCTCCTCCTCCCCTCAGGCGTTGAGGACGACCCGGATCGGAAGGAAGGGGCCTTCCTGGAAGATCCGAATGACCCGCTGGCGCGCCAGTTCTAGAATGGCCAGGAAGGTCACGATGACGTGGTGGCGGGTCATGGAGGCGTCGAAGAGTTCCACAAAAAGCAGGGATCCGTGGGCCTCCAGCCGCTCCAGCACGTCGTTGATCCGGCTGGCCAGGCTGATCTCCGGCACGAAGACCAGCCGCTCCTTGCGGTCCGCGGCCCGCTTGAGCACCCGCTGGAGCGCCTCCACGAGGTCGTAGAGGTCCACCTCGAAGCCGCCGTAGTCCGGTTCCTCCGCCTCGCCCGGAAGCCTCCCGAACTGGGCGGTGGAAACCGCCTGGCGCTCCTCCAGTAGCCGGGCCACCTCCTTGAAGCGCTGGTACTCCAGCAACTGTTCGACCAGCGGCTGGCGCGGATCTTCCGCCGGCTCCCCGCCCTCCTCCTTCGGAGTGGGCAGGAGCATGCGGCTCTTGATGTGGACCAGCGTGGCCGCCATGAGGATGAAGTCCGCCGCCACGTCGAGGTCCAGTTCCCGCATGGCCTCCAGGTAGGCCTCGTATTGGGCGGTGATCTCAACGATGGGGATGTCGGTGATGGAGAGTTCGTTCTTCTGGATGAGGTAGAGGAGCAGGTCCAGCGGCCCCTCGAAGACGGGGAGGCGGAAGCGCGGCGTCTTCTCCGGTTCCTGGGGCGGTCCCGGCGGCTCGGTTGGTGGAACGAGAAGGGGGCTCTCCACGGACTCCTCCCCGGGAAGTGTACACCCGGCACACAGGGTAAAGACGGGAGGAGGTTCGCCCCAATCCCGCGATGGGAACCGAACGGGCGGTGCATGTCCTTGGAAACCTTTCACATGCTAAGAACAGCCCCATCACCTGCCAAGGGATTGGGGGCATTCGAGCCGAAGGCGGGGAGGGGCCCCGAAGGGTGGGCCGAGCGTTCCGGCTGGCTTTGCCAGCGGAACGCGGGGGAGAAGCCCCTCCCCGTTCAGGAGAAGAATCTTTTCCGTTGTGAAGCACCTGCATCACCGAAGGCAAGACCAATCCGTGGCGGAATCGGAGGGGGAATGAAAAGTGAAAAGTGAAAAGGAAGAAAAACCTCCCCGATCTCCGCGGTCTCCCTGTTCATGTCACGGCAAACCAAAATCCTATCCGGCAAGGTTTTCCGCCTTTTTCCTTTTTCCTTCTTCACACCTCGCGCTCTCCCTCCCCCGCCCACGGCCCCGCGCGCCCCTTCCGGGGCGGAGCGGGGTAAGATAGGGCCATGGCGGACCTCTCGGCCTTTCTTCCCTGGAGCTTCAACGAACTGGCGGTGCAGCTGGCCTCGGGCGGCCCGCGCTTCCGGCGTTTGGAGGGGACCGTCCTCTTCACCGACGTGGCGGGCTTCACGCCGCTCACCGAGGCCCTCGCCGCCATGGGACGGGAAGGTGCCGAAGAACTCACCCGCATCCTCAACGCCTACTTCACCCGGATGATCGCGATCTCCGACGAGGAGGGGGGAGACGTCCTGCGCTTCGGCGGGGATTCCCTCACGATCCTCTTCCCCGGCGCCCGGTCTTCCGCCGGAGCCCTGAGGTGCGCCTCCCGCATGATGGAGGCCATGGGGAGCTTCGCGGAGGTTCACACCGGGGCGGGGACCTTTTCCCTCTCCATGAAGATCGGCGCGGCGAGGGGTCCCGTGCTTCTGGGAATCGTCGGGGATAGTGAGCGGGGCTTCGACTTCTACGCCGTGGGCCCGCCGCTGGATCGGGCCGCCCAGGCGGAACACCAGGCCGGCCCCGGAAAGACGGTGCTGGATCCCTCTCTGACCGGGCCGTTGCCGGAGGGACTGGAGCTCCGGCTGGAGGGGGGGCGCAGGCTCCTCACGGGTCTTCCCGCCTCGCCCCCGGGACCCGCCGCTCACCCCCCGCCGCCGCCCCCGTCGGTCCTCCGCCAGATCGTCCCGGAGGTCCTCCACGGCTTCGCCAATCCCGAGGTTCTGGGAGAGCACCGGGGAACGTCCGTCCTCTTCGTGGCCATTGACGGTCTTCCCCTCGAGGCGGTGGACCGGGGGGAGCAGGGCCTCCTGGCGGCCCTCCACGAAGACCTGGACCTGCTCCACCGTTCCTTCTGCGAGGCCGCCCGCCGCCACGGCGGGTACCTCAACAAGATCGACATGGGCGACAAGGGCGCCAAGGCCCTGCTGCTGTTCGGAAGTCCGAGGGCCCTCGAAAACCGCGAAGAGATGGCGGCCCGCGCCGCCCTTCACCTCCTCCAGAACGCCCCTCTGCCGCGGGGGGTCACCCTTCGGATGGGCCTCACCTCCGCTCCCCTCTTCGTGGGCCCCCTGGGCGCCCTTCACTGCCGCGAGTACACGGCCATGGGCAACGGCATCAACCTGGCGGCCCGACTCATGCAGGCGGCCCCCGCCGGGGGGATTCGCTGCGACGGAGCCACCGCTCGCGCCGTCCCCTCTCTCGAATTCCGGGAGTTTCCACCGCTCCGCCTGAAGGGCTTGAAGGACCCGGTGGTCTGCTACGAACCGCTGGGAGACCGGGAGGAAGGAACCTCCGAAAAGAGCCGACTGATCGAGCGGGGGGAGATTCAGCGAAGGCTGCTTCGGCTCCTCCTCCGAAGGGAGGGTCCTCCCCTTCTCCTCCGGGGAGCGGCCGGCCTCGGGAAGACCGTCCTTTTGGAGTGGAGTCTCGGAGCCCTACGGGAAAAGGGGGTCCCCTGCGTCCGGGTTCCCCTGGGCCCCCACAGCCGGGAGAAGGCCTACGGGGCGTGGAGGGGGCCCCTCCGGGCGTTGCTGGGCCTCCGCCGCCACGATCCGCCCGAAAAGGCCCTGGCCCTGCTGCGGGCCCGGCTTCGTGGCCCCCTTGCCTCCCACGCTCCCCTTCTCGCCCCGCTGCTGGACCTCCCGGCGGAGGAGGAACCGGGACCGAGGGCCCTGGGACCTTCCGAACGAAAGGAACTGACCTTCGCTCTTCTCAAGGGCCTCTTCGAAGCCGGCGGACGGTGGGCGCTCCTCTTCGACAACCTCCACTTCGCCGACGCCCTCTCCCTGGAATTCCTCGCCTTGCTCTGCCCACCCGGGGAGGAGGGGCCCGTCCGATGGGCCGCCACACTCCGCCCCGGCTTTCCCGATCTGGAAGGCGCCTTCCCCGGCGCGGAGGTTGTGGACCTCCTTCCCCTCTCGGAGCGCGGAATCTCCCGCCTCCTCGTCGAGACCTTCGGCCTGGAGGAGCCGGAGACGGAGGTCCGGCGGTGGTTCTCCCAGCGGTCGGCGGGAAACCCCGCCGTGGTCTCGGCTCTCCTCTCGGCCCTGGAGGCGGAGGGGCTGGTTCTCCGGGGACCCTGGGGGGCACGCATCGACGGGGACCGCCTCTTCAAGACCTCCTTCCCCGAGACGCTGGAGGGGCTCTACCTGGCGCCGGTGGACCGGCTTCCGGCCGAGCGGAAGATCCTGCTCCAGCAGGCCTCGGTCCTGGGGGTGTCGGTCTCCGTGAACCTGCTGGCGGTGGCCGCCGGCCGCCCCCTCGGGGAAATCGAGCAAAGCCTCCGGGCGCTGGAGGAGGCGCGCCTCCTCCTGCCCGACACCTGGGGCACCCGCCCGTACGTCCGCTTCCCCGACACCCTCCTGCGGGACGCCGTTTACTCCTCGGCGCCCTTCGCCCTCCGACGGGCCTGCCACGCCCGTCTGGCCGCCTTCCTGGAGCGGGAGGAGGGGGAGAACCCGAAGATCTGGGCGCGGCTCGCCCGGCACTTCGCCTCCGCCGGAGAGACCCTCCAGGCCCGCCGGTACGCCCGCCTCGCCGGCCGGGAAGCTTACGAGCGCGGCGACGCCGTCTCGGCCTACGCCCACTTCCAGCTCTTCGCCGAGGGATTCTCGGGGGAGGAGGAGGAGTGGGAAGAGGCCTTCTCCGCGCTGGATACCTTCAAGAATCTCGGCAAATGGGAGGACTACGGCAGGTTTTTGGACCGGATCTCCGACCTGAGCCCCCGTCTTCCGCCCCTCCGGAAGGCCCGGCTCCTCAACCATGAGGCACACCGGGCGACCCGCCGCTCGGACCTCGAGAAGGCCGAGGCCCTCCTCCGGCAGAGCGTCCGCCTGGGAAAGGTCCATCGCGACGCCGCCGCCCAGGCCAAGGGGATGCTGAACCTGGTGGGCCTCCTCTACGGACCCCGGGGGGAGTTTTCCCGGGCGGAGCGGCTCCTCAAGGGAGTCCTCGCCCTCCGGCTACCCGGCGCCGACCGCCCCCTCCAGGCCGTCGCCTGGATGAACCTCGCCATGGTCTACAAGCACACGGGGTTCTTCGAAAAGGCGCTGAAGGCGCTGGAGAAGGGCTTCCGGTGCCTTCCCGAGGGACGGGCCGCCCACACCCGCGCCATGGCGGCTCTCAACCTCTGCCCTCTGTACCAGGAGATGGGACGCTTCGCCGAGGGGGTCCGCTGGGGGAGGAAGGGGCTGGCCATCGCCGAGAGGTTCGCCCTGAGGCCCCTCCTCGCCCGAGGCCACTCCAACCTTGGCCTCTGCCTGGCCGCCCAGGGCCGGAGCGGGGCGGCCTCCGGCCACCTTACCAGGGGTCTGGCCATCCATCGCTTCCTGGGGGATCTCGTCGGGGAAGGAGAAAGCCTGCAGGGCCTTTGCCGGTGCTCCCTCGAATTGGGTCGCCTCGCCGAGGGCCTGGAGGAGGCCCGGAGGGCCCTGAGGTGCTTCCGGGAAGCCGGGGACATGGAGAAGATGGCCTTCGCCCTCGTTGACCTGGCCCTCCTTTTCGAGAGCCTGGGCGATACCGAGGGTCTCCGCGGCACGCTGGAGGAGGCCCTCCCGGACGGGTTCCGGCCTCTCCTGGAGGGAAGCGCCGCGGGGGGAGGGGCCCTCACGGTCGCCGACGCCTGGGAACGGGGGGAACCTCCCGAAGCGCTCCTCCGAAGGGCCGAGGCGCTGGACCGCGCCTGGAGGGTGGAGCGGCTGGAAGGCTTTCTCCTGGCCGGGGAGAGCGCCGAACTCCGGGGGGAAGGCGCGGCGGGAAGGCGGGCCCTCCGTCTCGCCGCGAGGGCGCTCCAAGATTACCCCGACTGGCTCTGCCGGACGCGCCTGGCCCTCCTCGCCTGGAATCTCGAAGGGAGGGCTCCAGCGGCCGAGGAACTCCTTCCCCTCCTCCGCCGCCGGCCGGGAGGGCCGTGGGGACTGCGGATCCTCTGCAAGGCCGCCCTCTCCCATCCCCGGCGAGAGGTCCGAAAGGAACACCTACCCCTCGCCCTCCGCCGCCTCCGGACCTTCCGCAAACACGCCCTCGAGGAACAGTGGGCGCGCCTGCTGGACTTCCGGGAGGTCCAGGACTTTCTCGCCTCCCTGCCGGAGGAAACGGCCGGACCCCTCAGGGCGGCGAGCAGGCGCCCGAAGGGGTGACCGTCCGGGAGGGGCCGGGGCTTCCCTCCCCCGCCCCGTTCACCCCCACCACCAGGTACCAGAAGAACTCCCCCGCCGCCGGTTCGGAGGCGAGGATCGCCCCCGTCTCCGTGGCGGCCCCTTCGTAGGCCAGGCAGGCGGAGGCTCCGGAGGGCAGGTTCCCAACCTCCGCGCCGTTGCCGCGGTAGACCCGGTAGGAGGTGGCCCCGGTGGCGCCGCTCCAGGAAAGGGTGGTCTTGGAGGTCCCCGCCCAGCGGAAGGAGGTGTCGGGGACCTCCTCCGGAACCCGGTATTCGTCCGAGGCCCAGGCCCCGGCGGTGTCGGCATACCGCCCGCAGCCGTTGACGGCCCGCACCGAGTAGGCGTAGGAAACGCCGTTGTCTCCCGTGAGGTCGGTGTACTCGTGGACCGAGGGGGAGATCCCCGCCTGGAGAAGGACCCCGTTCCGGTACACGGAGAAGGACCGGCTTCCCGCCCCGCCGTCGTTCCAGGCCGCCGGGTCGGACCAGGTGACCCGCACCCCCGTGTCGGCGTAGGGATCGAGGTCGTAGGCGGTGTTGTTGGCCAGCCCCGAGGGGGAGGCGCAGGCGTAGGTGTAAGAGGGCCCCGTGAGGGAACGGCGGGTGTCGGGGTTCCGGACCTTGACCGTCACGGCGCCGGAGGCGTGGGAAGGAACGGTGGCCTGGAGTTCGGTGGCGGAGACGAAGGTGGCCGGGACCTCCTCCTCGCCGAAGAGAACCACCGGCCCCGAATCGGGACAGTCGGCCGGGTCTCCGGTGGGGCAGTCGTTGGAGAAGCCGGTGCCGGTGATGGTGACGGTCTCGCCCCCGTCGGGGGAACCGGAGGCGGGAAGGACGGAGGTGACGGTGGGATAGGGGGAGGCGGTGATCGTCCTCGTGAAGACGCCGGTTCCGTCGGTGCTGGCGTAGTACTGCACCGGCGTGCTCTTGTCCATGACCAGGTCGGTCACGTGCTGGGTGGAGGCGTCGAAGCCCTGGCTGAGCCGCATCCAGTGGGAACCCCCGTCACCCGAGAGCCAGACTCCCCCCGCCGCCGTTCCGCTCCCGGTGCCGTTGGCGGCGATGAGGACGTCACCGTTGGAGGCGACGAGGAGGTCCCGCATGTCGTTGGAGCCGGGGGAGGCGATTCCCGAGGTGGCGTTGATCCAGGTGGTCCGGCCCTCGTCGGGGGCCGGCGAGTAGAAGACGTCCCCTTGGCACCCCGCGATCAACGTCAGGTCGGGAAGCTGGACCACGGTGTTGGTCATGAGGTTGGTGAGGTTCGTGGGAGGGACGCCGTTGCGGGCCACCCACGTCACCGTGCCCGCGGGGTCCCCCGAACCCAGGTAAACCCCCCCTCCCGGGCCGGTCACCGTTCCCCAGATGGTGCTTCCGTGGGGAGCCTTCGGCTCCACCGCGCCGGCCGTCTCGGGAGACGGAGGGGCCTTTCCGGTCCCTTCGGGAAGGGCCGCCTCGGGCCCCGACGTGCACCCCGAGCCGAGGGTAACGGTGAGGGCGTAGGGGTTCGTTCCCAAAGCGTAGCCCCGGACGCCGAAGTACCACCGTCCCGCGCGGGGCCTGCTGGCAAGAATGCGGACGTTGTCCACCGCCCAGTACCATTCGTAGGAGGCGTTGTAGTAGTGGAAGCGGACCTTGACCGAGGGCTGGCCCGCGGCGACGGCGGAGATGTCCACCGTCCGGGTCTCGGGCCCGACGGAGGCTCCCTGCATCCTGAGGACGTTGGTCCAGGTGGCCCCGCCGTCGGGGCTCACGTCCACGTCGGCCACCTCGTTTAAATTGTACCAAAACCAACGAAAATAATTGGAAAACTCCAGTACCACCCGGTCGAAGAGCCGGCAGTTCACGGCGGGGGTGATGAGGGACTCGTCCTGGGTGGCGCCAGATCCCGCCGCGTCGCTGTCCACGATGGCGAAGGGGGAGGTGAAGGGGGAGGGAAAGGAACGCCCTCCCGGGTTGGCGGTGGTCCAGGTGGCCGCCGCCCCCCCTCCCGAACCGCCGTCCACGACGGTCCAACTTGCGGGAATGCCCGAATCGAAGCCCTCGCTGAGGAGCGTCTGCTGGGGGCCGTGGCAGACCGTCTCGTCGCCGTTGAGGTACGGACGGAAATCGTACGAAGAGGTGGTGGGCAGGCTTCCGTAACGGACGTAGAGGTCGGCGTCCCAGGGGCCGTTGTCGTCCAGGTCGTTTAGGAAGGCCAGAAAATCGGTGGTGCCCGCCGGAACGTCCAGGTAGTAGTAATCCCAGTTCCCCTGGGCGGGCGCCCCCGAAACCTCGACGCCGCTCGAGAGGGGGAGGGCCTCGGGGGAGGCGTACCCCTGGCGCATGCCCCGCGTATCCAGCGACGGCAGGCCGGTATTCTGGGCCCGCCACTGGCTCCACCCGGCGCCGGCGGGAAGGGCGGCCATGCCCTGGCCCGGGCTGGAGGCCCACACCGGGTAGGCAACCCCCGTGCCGGGAACCACCTCGATCCGCTCCCACCTTCCGGTGATCGGACTTCCCGATCCGTACCAGGTGCAGTGGCGCCAGCCGTTGGGCGTCACCCCGTCCTCGGTCTCCAGGTCCACCAGGCCCGTGGAGGGGTTGTAATAGATGAGCCGGGCCTTGATGCCCTCCTCGGCCGTCCCCGCCCAGACCACCCCCAGCCCCGCCCCGTCTCGGCGGTCGCTGAGCATGTTGATTCCCAGGCCCGTCCTCAGGACGCAGGGTCCCAGCGTTCCCCTCCGGCCCTTGTTCCAGGGCCGGTAGGAGAGTCCTTTGTCCTCGCTGACGAAAACCCCCATGGAGGGGGAGGCGGAGAAGAGGATGTCGGGGTTTCGTTCGTGGGCCACGGTGGCCCAAACGTCCGAGGGGAGGTAGTGATAGCCGGTGAAGGCGGAGAATCTGGTGCCTCCGTCATCGGAGAAGGCGGCGCCCAGCGCCTGGATTCCCGCGACGAGCTGGTTCCCCGAGGAATCCGACGGGTCGTACTGTACCGAGAAGGCCGGCCGCTTGAATGTCCACGACCAGGTGCCCCCCGCATCATCCGTCCGGTAGATTCCATTGTCAGAGGCGCAGACCATGTGCCGGTAGGGGTTGTCCACAAGGAACCAGGGTTCGGCGGCGAGGTCCCACACCGACGGGTTGGAGCCGAGGCCGCCGGAGAGGTTGAACCAGTAACCGGAGGTCCAGGGGTAGTCGGCCCGGAAGACGCCCCCGATCCCGCCGATGGAAACGGGAATCGCCGAAACGAAGAAGCTGCTGGAAGAAGTCGTCAGGCCAAAGTTATGCGGAAAGGCGAAGCCCGTCACGCGCCCCCACGCGGCTCCCGGATAATCGAGGGTTCGCCAGCTTTCGCCGTCGTCGCTGGAGAACCACACCACGTTGTCGGTGCCGTCGTCGCTGCTGGCGAAGACGGCGTGCCGGGCCATTCCCGACGCTCCGGCCCGGTCGTAAAGAGGGGGAACGGCCACCCGGTAGGCCGGAGGCGAAGCACTGAAGACCCACTTCCGCGACCAACCCAAGAGGGAGCCGTCCCACCGGTAGACTCCCTGCGAGGTGGCGGCGTACAGCGTGGAATCGGGCCCGCCCTCCCGGTAAGAGGGCGAGATGGCTAGGTCGTAGACGGTGATGGACTGGGTGGGCCACCCGAGGCTCATCTTGCTCCACGTGTTGCCAAAGTCATCGGACCGGTACACCCCGTTGTCCCAAGGGGCTTTGGGAAAGTTGGCGGCCACGAAGAGGACGCTCAGGTCCTGCAAGCAATCGCCGCCGGCGTACCCCGCGACTTCGTCGTAGAGGGGATCGAGGCAGATGGCGGCGATCTCGGGGATCTGGCCGTTGGGGAAGTTGTTGTAGCGGACCATGTCCGAGCCGGCGACGTTCTTGAAAAGTCCCTGGCCCTGGGAACCCATGAAGTGGGCCGTGCCCCTCGCGGCCCGGGCCACCGCCCAGCCGTCAATGAGGGTGGTCGCGGTCTTGGAAGGCGGAGCCTCGCAGGACTTCCTCAGGAGGCCGCTGGGGGTTCCGATGAAGACGGTGCAGGAGGTGGTCCCGTTCCATCCGGGGGCGATCTTCACCACTTGGACCGGGTGGGCGGAGTCGGAGGGGGCCGCGGAACTTCCGTTCCCGCCCGTGTCGGTGGAGCGGTAGAGGGCATCGGCGCGGCCCTCCATGAGGACCGGATTGGATCCGGCCGCCCGGTCGAGGCTAAGGACCGAAGGCCGGCCGTTGGCGGTGGTCCCGTCCCAGCAGGGGTTCCAGCCCGAGGACCAGCCGAGCTGATACCAGGCACCGTTGTTCTGCGTCCCCACCCAAATCCGGCCGCTTCCTTCATAGAGGACCGAGAGAACGGTGTCGGCGTCCCCGTCCCCCATGCCGGAGTCGATCTTGTACCAGCTCCCCCCCGACGTCCGCCACATGAGGCATCCGTCCTGGCCCACCCCCCCGAGGATGGCCTCGGTGCTCGTGGGGGCCATGGCGATGTCCAGGATGCGCGGCAGGCGGGTCAGGCTGGGACTGTCCAACGTCCAGGTGGCCCCCCCGTCGGTGGAGATGTACAGCCCGTCGCCGTCGAAGCCGGCGAAGACCGTCTTGTCCGAGGCGTAGTTCGGGCTGATGGCCAGGCTGGTCCCGCGGGAGGCCAGGGAAGGCGCGGCCTTCACCCGGGTGAAGGTGAGGGTCCCGTCGGCGTCGGTGCTCTTGTACACCTCTCCGGTGGCCGTGATGGCGAAAACCGTGTGGTCGTTGGGATAGTCGGGGGAGACGGCGAGGTCGGCGACGGAAGAATGGGCCAGAAGCCACGCGTTGACGCTTTGCACCCAGGTGTCCCCGCCGTTTTGGGAGCGCCAGACGCCGAGCCCTCCCGTCCCCGCGAAGATCGTCTGGTCTGTGGCGTAGGCGGGACTGAAGGCGAGGCACTGGGTGTCGTGCCCCAGAACGGCGATCCGCCGCCACGCCTCGCCGGGAATTTGGGCCCACAGGGCCAGCGGAACCGCCAGAATCGCCAGGGTGGCGGCACAGACCCTCTTCCACGCCGAGAGCGTTTTCACGCGCCCCTCCCTTTCGCCCCAACCCGGCCCCCCATCGCAAGCGGGGGTCAACGGCACCCTGCTTCCATATATATGGCCTTTTTCGGCGGTTTCCAGTGATCTTTCTCACATCTTCCCCATTTGCCGGCGCTTTCCCAGGGCCATGGGCGGTTTGCCCCACGGACAAAAGGCCATTAAAATCGTCGCGGGAGGACAGGATGGACCCTCAGCTCAGGGAACTGCAGAAGCGGGTGGACGACGAGACGGGGGCCATGGCCCGCCTTCTGAGCGAAGTCCGGAAGGTCATCGTGGGGCAGCAGGGCCTCCTGGACCGGCTGGTCATCTCGCTCCTGGCCCGGGGCCACGTCTTGGTGGAAGGGGTTCCGGGGCTGGCCAAGACGCTGGCGGTCAAGAGTCTCGCCGGGGCGCTTAAGGCCTCCTTCCAGCGGGTCCAGTTCACGCCGGACCTCCTCCCCGCCGACCTGGTGGGAACGCTGGTGTACAACCCCCGGGAAGGGGTTTTCGAGCCCAAGAAGGGGCCGGTCTTCACCCACGTCCTTTTGGCCGACGAGATCAACCGGGCACCCGCCAAGGTCCAGTCGGCCCTCCTCGAGTGCATGCAGGAGCGGCAGGTGACGCTGGGAGGGACCACCTACCCCCTGCCCGAACCCTTCTTTGTCATGGCCACGGAGAACCCCATCGAGCAGGAGGGGACCTATCCCCTCCCCGAGGCCCAGGTGGACCGCTTCCTCATGAAGGTGGTCCTGACCTATCCCTCGGCGGAGGAGGAACGGCTCATCATTGACCGGATGGCGGTGGGGGTGCCCCCCTCCGTCTCGCCGGTCCTGTCGGTGGAGGACGTCCTCCGGGCCCGGGCGGTGGCCGATTCCCTGTACGTGGACGGGCGCATCAAGGACTACGTCGTCCGCCTGGTTCAGGCCACGCGCAACCCGGGAAAGTTCCGCGTCGCCGCCGAGGGCTACATCCGCTACGGTGCCTCCCCCCGGGCGGCCCTCTTCCTCACGGTGGCCGCCAAGGGCCATGCCTTCTTGCGGGGAAGGGCCTACGTGACGCCGGAGGACGTGAAGGCCGTGGGGCTGGACGTCCTGCGCCACCGCCTCATCCTCACCTACGAGGCGGAGGCCGAGTCGGTGACGGCGGAGGATCTCCTCTCCCGGATCTTCGAGAGCGTGGAGGTTCCGTGACCTTTTTCCCGCCGTCCCCATGCTAGACATCCCGGAGATCCTCAAGAAGGTCCGGCTCATCGAGATCCGCACCCGAAAGGCGGTGAACGAGGTCCTGGCCGGGGAGTACCACTCCCTCTTCAAGGGACAGGGGGTGGAGTTCCGGGACGTGCGCCTCTACCAGCCGGGGGACGACTTCCGGACCATTGACTGGAACGTGACCAGCCGCACCGGCGAGCTTCACGTGAAGCAGTTCCACGAGGAGCGCCAGCGCACCCTCCTCTTCGCCGTGGACGTGAGCCCGTCTCTGCGCTTCGGAACCGCCGGCCGGCTCAAGAGCGAGGTCCTGGCGGAGGTGGCGGCCCTCCTGGCCTTTTCCGCCATCCGGAGCCAGGACCGGGTGGGGCTCCTGCTCTTCTCCGACCGCGTGGAGCTCTTCCTCCCCCCCCGGAAGGGGGCCGAGCACGTCCTGCGGCTCGTCCGGGAGATCCTGTACTTCGAGCCCCAGGGACGCTCCACCGACTTCCAGGAGGCCTTCGCGGCGCTGAACCGGCTCCTTCCGCGCCGGGCCACGGTCTTCCTCTGCTCCGACTTCCAGGGGACGCTGGGAACCGGCCTCAAGGTCCTGGCCCGCCGCCACGACCTCATCGCCGTCTGCGTGGAGGATCCGGCGGAGGTCTCCCTTCCCTCGTCGGGGTGGGTGGAGTGGGTGGACCCGGAGACGGGACGCCACGGCTGGACCGACACCTCCTCCCGCACGCTCCGGAAGCGCTTCCACGCCGCCCGCCTCCGCCAGCGCCACCTGCTGGCCCAGGCCTTCTACCGCTCGGGTGTGGACGCCCTGACCCTCAGCACCGGCGCCGACGTGGTGCCCCCCTTGGTGGCCCTCCTCCGCCAGAGGGCCCGGCGGAGGAGCGCATGAGGCCACCCATCGCGGCGGTTCTGGTGCTCCTGGCCGGCCTGCAGGCCCAGGCCGGCCCCGCGACGGCCCGCTGGAAAACCGCCGGGCCGGTCCACCTGGGGGACCCGGTGGTCCTGGAAGCCTCCCTCCCCACCGCCTCTCCCGACTTCTTCGTCGAGGGGGACCTCTACCCCGGCGCCGACTGGGGAGAGGCCCGGGTGGCGGCGGTGGAGCGGACGCCGCCGCCCTCCTTCCCCGGAGAGGTCCGCCTCTCGGTAACCCTCCAGCCCTTTGCCGTGGGGAGCCTCGTCCTTCCCCCGGCTCGGCTCGTCCTTCACGACGAGAAAGGCGCCCACGAGGCCCTTCTCTCCCCGCCCCCGCTGGCGGTGGCCTCTCTCCTTCCGCCCGGCGGAGGTCCCCAGCCTCCTCCGGCCCCGCCCCTGGCGGTCCCCCGGCGCTTCCCCGTGGCCGCGGTCCTTCTGGCCCTGCTGGCGGGACTGCTTCTTGCCGGCGTGGCCCTCTGGATCCGCCGGAGACGGGCGCGCCGCCCCCGCCGGCCCCTTGAGGCGCCGTCCCTCCGGGAGAGCGATCCGCCCCGCTGGGCCCTCTCGGAGGTGGAGCGCCTCTTCGCCTCCTCCCTTCCCGCCGACCGGCGCTTCGAGGCCCTCTCGGCCGTACTCCGGGCCTTCCTGGGCTGGCGTTACGGCCTGCCCTTCCCCGACTGGACGCTGGAGGAGGTCCGCCGGGCCACCGAGGACCTTCCCGATCTCCCCGAGGAGGCGCGGAAGGCCTACCTGGAGGTCCTCTCCGCCTGCGCCCTGGTCCTCTACGCCCGCCACCTTCCCTCCGCCGAGGAGACGGCGGCCCTCAAGGCCCTCTCCCTGGAGGCCCTCGTCCGGACCCCCCCCAAGGCCCCGCCGGAGCGGCGAGGGGAGGCGGCGGCATGAGCGCCTTCCTCTTCCGGAACCCCGGCTGGCTCTGGCTCCTGCTCCTCCTCCCCCTGCTGGTAGCCTACCGGCGGCACCTCCTGAGGCACCGCCGCCGGGCCCTGCCCTATCCCCCCGCCGCGGCTCTGGAGGCCCTCGCCGGCCGGAACCTCTTCTACCCCTGGATCTCCGAGGGCCTTCTCCTGGCCGGCGCCGCCGCCCTGGTCCTGGCCCTGGCCCGGCCGGCCGTCAAGTCGGCGAGGACCACCGTTGCCACGGAAGGGGTGGCCATCCTTCTCTGCCTGGACGTCTCCGGCAGCATGGTGGCCGAGGACTTCCAGCCCAACAACCGCATTGACGTCGCCAAGACGGTGGTGGCGGACTTCGTCAAGCGCCGCCCCGACGACCGCATCGGCCTTGTCTCCTTCGCCGCCATGCCCTTCCTCCGCTGTCCCCTCACCCGGGACCACAGAACCCTCCTGGAGGTCGTGCGGAGTCTCTCGGCGGTGACGCGGTCGGAGATCGACGGGACGGCCATCGGAGACGCCCTCATCGCCTCCGGCAAGCGCCTCCTCAAGGCCCCGGAGAAGAGCCGCATCGTCATCCTGCTCACCGACGGCGAGAACAACCGGGGCCAGTTCGACCCCCTGCAAGCCGCCGAACTGCTCAAGGCCCACCACATCCGCGTCTACGCCGTCGGCATCGGCAGTTCGGGGGTGGTCCCCTACCCCGTCACCGGGGAGAACGGAAAGAAGACCTACCAGTACGTGCGCATCGGCTTCAACGAGCAGGTCCTCCAGGCGCTGGCCAGGGCCACCGACGGGGTCTACTTCAACGCCTCCGGCGGCAAGGCGCTGGAGAAGGTCTTTGACTCCATCGACCGCCTGGAACGGACCCGCATCCTTTCGGCGGGCTACGTCTCCTTCCGGGAGCTCTTCCCGTACCCCCTGGGAGCGGCGGTCTTCCTGCTTTCGGCCGAGGCCCTCTGGAGCCTGACCCGCGGAAGGAGGCTCCCGTGAGCCCCTTTGCGAGCCCCCTGGGGGTGGCCCTCCTTCCGGTCTTCCTCGTCCTCCTGGCCGCCGCCCTCCTCGCCCGTCTTCGCAACCGCAAACGGGCCGCCCCCTGGGGAGGGGCGGAAAACGTCGCCCGCCTGGCCCTGGCCCCCGCCCGGGAGTGGGACACCCTGAAGTCCGCGGCCCTCTGGGCGGCCCTGGGCCTCAGCTACCTCGGTTTCGCCCGTCCCCAGTGGGGCGAAGTGGCCGAGACGGTCCAGCGGACGGGTTTGGACGTGGTCCTTTGCCTGGACGTGAGCCGGAGCATGGCCGTCACCGACCTCTCCCCCAGCCGTCTGGAGCGGGCGCGGATGGAGATTCGCTCCTTCCTCTCCTCCGACGAGGGAGACCGGACGGGTCTGGTGGCCTTCGCCGGGGTACCCCTGGTCCTCTGCCCCCTCACCGAGGACGGCCCCGCCGTCTCCCTGCTCCTGGACATCGCCGACACGGGTCTCATCCCCGCCCAGGGGACCGACGTGGGAAAAGCGCTCCGGACCGCCGCCGGTCTCTTCGGCCCAGCCCGGGACCGCGACGCCGTAGTTATCCTCTTCTCCGACGGGGAGGACATGGGGGAATCGGCGGCCGACGCCGCCCGGACCCTGGCCAGGAACCGCGTCCGGCTCTTCTGCGTGGGGATCGGAACCCCCGCCGGAGGGCCCGTCCCGGGACCGGCCGGGGGCCCCATCCTGGACCCCGAAACGGGCCGGGCGGCGGTCTCCCGGCTGGACGAGAACTCCCTCCGCCAGATGGCGGGCCTCGCCGACGGGCGGTACTGGTCCCTGGGATCGGGGGGCAGCGTGGTCCCCAAGATCCTCGAAGAGCTCGGCCGGCTCAAGCGGCGGGAGTACGCCTCCCGGAGCCGGGCTACCCGGCAGGAGCAGTACCGCTGGTTCGTCCTGCCGGCCCTCCTCTTCCTCCTGGCCGCCCTGGCCATTCCGGGACGGGTGCGCCCGCCGGGGGCGGCGAAGGGGACGGCTTCCCTGGCCGCCTCCCTCGCCCTTCTCCTTCTCCTTCCGGTCCTCCCCGCCGGGGCCCGCTCTCCCGCCTCCCTCTCGCAGGAGGCCCTGGAGGCCTTCCGCCACGGGTCCCCGGACCGGGCGCTCCTCCTGTACCGGCAGGGCCTGGCCTCGGCCCCCGACGCCGCCCTGGCCGCCCGGCTCCAGTACAACGTCGGCACCTGCCTGCTGGCGCGGAAGGAGTTCAGCCAGGCCGCCGACGCCCTGACCCTGGCGCTGGCCAGCTCCGAGAAGGAGGTCAAGGAGGCCGCCCTCTACAACCTCGCCCACGCCACCCTCGGCATGGGCGCCACGGAAAAGGCCCTCTCCGCCCTCCGGGTCCTCCTCGTCGAGAACCCCTCGCACCGCGAGGCCAAGGCCTTCTACGAGTGGATCCTCAAGAACCGGCCGCCGGAGCCGCCCCCTCCCCCCGACCAGCCGCCCCCGCCGCCGGCGGCCCGGCCTCCGGACCTTCTGGAGCAGATCCCTCTGCCGCCGCCCAGCGACCTTCAGGACCAGGTCCGCCCCCCCGAGAACCCTCCCCCCGGCATGAAGCCGTGGTGAGGGGAGAGGACCCTTTCGGTCCCAGGCGGGCGGAAGCGAGGCGCTGGCCAGAGGGGTCCTTGACTTTGGGCATCTCAGGTCATATACTCATGTCTTGAGGTGATGAGATGATCTCCCACACGGGACGGTACGGGCTGAGGATTCTGGGTTTTCTGGCGGGGCATCCGGGCCAGTGGGTCCAGGGAACGCAGATCGCCGAGGCCACGGGAATCCCCGCCAACTACCTCTCCAAGATCCTCAACCAGCTCCGGAAGCGGGGCCTGGTCCTCTCCCAGAAGGGGTGGGGGGGCGGCTTCATGCTGCCGGAGGAGGCCGCGCACCGGCCCATCCTCTCCGTCCTGGACGCGCTGGAGGGGCCCCGCGCCGAGGGGGAGTGCCTCTTCGGCTTGGCCCGCTGCGACGCCAGCAACCCCTGCCCCCTCCACGGGTACTGGGAGAAGATCCAGGAGACCTACGAGGCGATGCTTCAGGCGGTGACCATCTCCGACCTGGCGGGAGCCCGCCCTGCCGCCGCGAAGCGGGTCGGGCGCCCCGCCTCCGTTCCCAAGGCAGGCCCCCGCCGGGGAGGTTCCCGGTGATGGCCGCTGGCGGAAGGGCAGGCGAGGCTTTTCCTTGGGCCTCTCAACGGATTTCCACATCCTTTTCTCTCTTATAGGAGCGACGCCATGCATGAAGCCGTGACGATTCTGATGGACGAGCACCGCGTCATTGAGCGGGTCCTCGGCGCCCTGGAGACCTTCGCGCTGGGCCTTCAGGGGGGAAAGGAGGTCTCCCGGCAAGACCTCCGCGACTTCGCCGATTTCTTCCGGAACTTCGCCGACCGCTGCCACCACGGCAAGGAGGAGGACCGGCTCTTCGAGGCCATGAAGGGCCACGGCTTCCCTGCCGACTACGGCCCCATCGCCGTGATGCTGGCGGAGCACACCGAGGGCCGCCAGCACGTGGGCGCCCTCGCCGCCCTCGGGGAGGGAACGGGTCCCCTCTCGGAAGAGGAGAAGGCCTCGGCCCTTTCCCACGCCTTGGCCTACGTGCCCCTCCTGAGAGGGCACATTCTCAAGGAGGACAACATCCTCTACCCCATGGCCCTGCAGGCGGTTCCCGGGGCGGAGCTGGACGGGCTTGTCCGTTCCTACGGAGAGTTCGAGAGAGGCTTCATGGGCGCGGGCGAGCACGAACGTCTCCACGGGCTGGCCCGGAGCCTCGCCGAGCGCTTCCCCCCGGACCCGGAGCGGATGGCCGCCGCCTCTTCCTGCTTCGGCTGTGCGGGCCACGTGTGAGCGGCTTCCCCAGGCAAACCGGAAAGACGGGACCCAAAAGACGCGGGAGGTGACCATGACGACAACTACGCAGAAGGGCCTTTCGCCCTGGTGGCGCCGGGCGGCGCTGCTGGTGATGGCGGGGGGCTTCCTCATCCTGGGATTCACGACGGTTAAGACCTACCAGAACGCCCCGCCCATCCCCGAACGGGTCGTGGATGGCGAGGGGAAGGTCCTCTTCACCGGGGACGACATCCGGAAAGGGCAGGAGGTCTTCTTCAAGTACGGTCTCATGGAACACGGAACGCTATGGGGCCACGGCGCCTACCTGGGGCCCGACTTCTCGGCCCTGGCCTTGCGGCGGGAGGCGGAGGCCGTCCGGGACGCCCTGGCGGCCGAGCGCTTCGGCAAGCCCCTCACGGCCCTCGGCCCGCAGGATCGGGCGTCGGTCCTCGCCGACACCCGGGCCTTGCTCCGGGAGAACCGTTACGACGCGGCCACCCGGACCCTTCGCTTCACGGCGCCCGAGGCGGCCGCCTTCGCCCGACAGGGGGCCTTCTGGTCCTCCTACTTCGCCGACGGGGCTCCGGGCCTTTCCAAGGGTTTCCTCTCCAACCGGGAAGAAACGGACGCCCTGGCGGCCTACTTCACCTGGGCCGCCTGGGCCTGCAGGACCGACCGCCCCGGCCGCACCTACTCCTACACCAACAACTGGCCCTTCGAACCCCTGGCGGGGAACGGCCCCACGCCCCAGGCCCTCCTCTGGAGCGCCGTGAGCCTCGTCTTTCTGCTGGGAGGGCTGGGCCTCACCCTCTTTTTCTTCGGGAAGTTCGACTACCTGGGCTGGGGCGGCGAGTCCTCTTCCGAGCCCCGGGCCTCCCTCCTCCCCTCCCCCGGGGCCCTGACGCCGAGCCAGCGGGCAACGGCCCTCTTCTTTCTGGTCGTGGGGCTTCTCTTCCTCCTTCAGGTTCTCCTAGGGGGCGCCCTGGCCCACTACCGCGTGGAGCCCCAGGGCTTCTACGGCTTCAACCTCGCCGACCTCCTCCCGTACAACCTGGCCCGGACCTGGCACCTCCAGCTGGCGGTCTTCTGGATCGCCACCGCCTGGGTGGCCGGCGGCCTCTTTCTGGCGCCCCTGGTGGGTGGCCGGGAGCCCCGGGGACAGCGGGCGGGTGTCCTGGCCCTCCTCGGTGCCCTGGCGCTGGTCGTCTTCGGAAGCCTCTTCGGGGAGCACCTGGGGATCCACGGCCACCTGGGAAAGCTCTGGTTCTGGTTCGGCCACCAGGGGTCGGAGTACGTGGACCTGGGCCGCTTCTGGCAGATCCTGCTGGCGGCGGGGCTGGTCTTCTGGCTTTTTCTGATGTACCGGGCGCTCAGGCCCGCCTTCGCCACCGCCACCCGGGAGTTCGCGGCGCTCTTTCTCTTCGCCGCCACCGCCGTGGTCCTCTTCTACCTCCCCGCCTTCCTGTGGGGGGCCCATACCAACTTCGCCGTCATCGACAACTGGCGCTTCTGGATCATCCACCTGTGGGTCGAAGGCTTCTTCGAACTCTTCGCCACGGTACTGGTGGCCATGATGTTCGTCCAAATGGGGGTCGTCTCCGTCAAGACCGCCACCCGCGTGGTGTACCTGGACGCCATCCTCTATCTGGCCGGCGGCATCGCCGGAACGGCCCACCACTGGTACTTCACCGGGCAGGAGGCCATGGCCATGGCCATCGGCGCCTGCTTCTCCGCCCTCGAGGTGGTGCCCCTGACGCTCCTGACCCTGGACGCCTGGGACTTCATCAAGCTGCAGCAGGCCCCCTGCGACGCCTGCGGTGAACCGCTGGCCCGGAAACAGAGGTGGGCCGTGTACTTCCTCATGGCCGTGGGCTTCTGGAACTTCCTGGGGGCCGGCGTCTTCGGCTTCCTCATCAACCTGCCCATCGTCTCCTACTTCGAGATGGGGACGACCCTGACCCCCAACCACGGCCACGCCGCCATGTTTGGCGTCTTCGGCATGCTGGCCCTGGCGGTCCTGCTGTTCGTCCTGCGGGCGCTCTCCACCGACGAGACCTGGAAGGGTGCGGAAAAGTACTTCCGGACGGGTTTCTGGGGGCTGAACGTCGGGCTCTTCCTCATGATCGTCCTGAACCTCTTCCCGGCCGGGGTCCTCCAGCTCTACGACGTGGTGAAGAACGGCTACGCCCACGCCCGGAGCCTCGAATTCACCATGTCCGGCCTGTACCACACCACCGAATGGATCCGCCTCTTGGGCGACGGTACCCTCATCGTGGCGGGGGCGGTCCCCTTCTTCCTCGGCGTGGTGATCGCCGTCGCCGGGATCCGAAAGCAGAGCCCCGATGCGCCGGTGCGGCAGGCCGGTTGATCGCACGGAGCCGGGCGGTTTCCTTCTCCCGCCCGGCTCCCCTTCCTCGAAAGGAGGCCCCATGACCCAGCCCCAAGCGCCCGTCGTTTCCGACCTCCTCGCCTCGGTGCAGTTCGCCGAGCGGGGAATCGTCAGCAAGACCCTCCACGACTCCCCGGCCCTCAAGGTGGTCCTCTTTTGCTTCGAGCCGGGCCAGGCCCTCTCCGAGCACACCGCCCCCTTCGAGGCGGTGATCCAGGTGCTCCAGGGGAAGGGCAAGGTGAAGCTCGGGGACGAAGAGTACGAGGGCCACCCGGGCTCCCTGTACGTGATGCCGGCGGGCCTCCGACACGCCGTCACCGCCGAGGAGCGCTTCGTCTTCCTGCTGACCATGGCCCGGCTTCAGGCTCCCGTGGGCCTCAAGTAGGGCCGAGGCCGGCGGCGCCCCGTCCCTTCTCGTGCCTGCCCTTGACCTGGGTCAAGGAAAGGGGCTCGCACCTCGGTTACTTTGGTTTTGATCCCCGCTATCATGGACCAGGGGGGAGAAGAGGAGGTGCCATGAACAGGATCTGGATCGTCGCCTTGGGAACGGTTCTCGGCCTCGGGCTCCACGTCTTCGCCGGCTCCGCTCCCGACTGCGTCACCTGCCACACGGAGAAGGGCATCACCGGAAGCGCCCTTCGCGACTGGAAGCTCTCCCGCCACGCGGCCAACGGCGTCACCTGCGCCGACTGCCACCTCACCGGGGACGCGGCGCAGAAGACCAGCGCCTGCGAGAAGAACGGCGTGGTGCGCGCGGTCTCGGCCAAGGCCTGCGCCCAGTGCCACCCCGCCCAGGCCGAGCAGTTCGCCAAGAGCAAGCACGCCGCCGCCTGGGTGGCCATGGACGCCATGCCCACCACCAAGGACCAGCCCCGCGCCCTCATGGACGGGATGAAGGGTTGCGGCGGCTGCCACCGCATCGGATACGACGGCGGCAAGTGCGACTCCTGCCATACCCGCCACCTCTTCTCCGCCGCCGAGGCCCGCCGGCCGGAAGCGTGCGGCACCTGCCACATGGGCTTCGACCATCCCCAGTGGGAGATGTACTCCACCAGCAAACACGGGATGATCTACCTCCAGACCGCCCACAAGACCAACTGGGACGTGCCTCTCAAGGACTGGTACCGGGAGGCCGCCACCGCCTACCCCGACGCGCCCCGGACCCCCACCTGCGCCTTCTGCCACATGCCCGCGGGGGACCACGGCGTAAAGACCGCCTGGGGCTTCCTGGCCCTCCGTCTCCCCGAGGACGACCCCGAGTGGATGGCCGACAGGGCGGTGATCCTTCAGGCTTTGGGAGTCCTGGACAAGGACGGCAAGCCCACGGCGAGGCTGGATCTCGTCAAGGCCGGAGACGTGGCGCGCCTCTCCAAGGAAGCCTGGCAGGAGCGCCGGGACCAGATGCTGGGCCAGTGCTCCAAGTGCCACGCCCCCTCCTTCGCCAGGGCCGAGCTGCAGAAGGGCGACGAGATCATCAAGGCCGCCGACCACCTCATGGCCGAGGCCATCGGGGAGGTCTACGGCCTCTACCGCGACGGAATCCTTCCCGAACCCAAGAACCGACCCTTCAGCGTGGACGTCCTTCGCTTCTACGAGGTGGAGCACCCCATCGAGCAGAAGCTCTACGTCATGCTCATGGAACACCGGATGCGGACCTTCCAGGGGGCCTTCCACATGAACCCCGACTACCAGCACTGGTACGGGTGGGCCGAAATGAAGCGGGACCTCGCCGAGATCAAGGCCGAGGCCGCCGCGATCCGGAAGGAGCACGCCCGGGAGGCGAAGGCGGCCCCGGGGCGTCCGGCCGCCCCGCCCGCTCCGAAGAAGTGACCGCCAATCCCGCGGAGAAAACCGGCGCGGGGGCCCGTCCCCCGCGCCTTTTTCTATGGCTCTCGCCACACTTTGCGCCCGGTGGAAACGCGGCCGGGGTACCCGGCAGGTGCCGGCTCCCCTTCCCCCCGCCGCCTTCCCGTGGCACCTTAGTCCCATGGAGATCCTCCCGGCGGTGAGGGGTTTTCGGGGCTGGGTGGGCCTGGCCGCCCGGAACCTCCTCCTCCTGGCCGCGGGGCTGGTTCTCCTGTACGGAGGCCTGTGCGCGTACATGTTCTTCCGCCAGGAGTCCTACGTCTTCTTTCCCGAGCGCACCCTGACGGCCACCCCCCGGACCTTCGGGATGGCCTTTCAGGACCTCCACCTGCGAACCTCCGACGGCGTCCGCATCCACGGGTGGTTTGTCCCCCGGGAAGGCGCCCGGGGCACCCTCCTCCTCTTCCACGGAAACGCGGGGACCCTCTCGGACCGGGTGGACAAGATCCGCCTCTTCCACGATTGGGGATGGAACGTGCTGGCGGTGGACTACCGGGGCTACGGGGAGAGCGAAGGCTCCCCCTCCGAGGAGGGGACCTACGCCGACGGTGCGGCCGCCGTCGCCGAGGCCCTTCGCCGGGGAGAAGCGCCCGGCCGTCTGGTCCTCTACGGGGAGTCGCTGGGCGGGGCGGTGGCGGTGGAGGCCGCCGGCCGCTTCCCCTTGGGCGCCCTGGTTCTGGAATCCACCTTTACCTCCGTCCCGGACATGGCGCGGCGCCTTTACCCCTGGCTCCCCGTCTCCCTGCTGGTGCGGATCCGGTACGACTCCCGGAGCCGCATCGGGGGGCTCTCCTGTCCCGTGGCCGTCCTCCACTCTCCCGAGGACGAGATCGTTCCCTTCGAAATGGGCCGGGGCCTTTTCGCGGCGGCGCCGGGACCCAAGGTCTTCCTGACGCTGAGGGGTGGCCACAACGATGGAGGAATCCTGGTCTCTCCCGAGGCCGCCTTAGGCCTCCGGCGTTTCCTGGACGAGCACCTTCCCCCGCGGGAGGGGGCCCGCTAGCGGCGGATAATCCTCCCCTCGTTGCCCGGGGGGACGAAGCCCGGCCGGGCGAGGGTCCGCCGGAGGAGCTCCTGCAGCCCGATGCCCCAGTCCCGGGCGTTGCGGCCGTTTTTGAACTCGACGAGCCCGTCACCGCCCGAAAGGAGGAACTGGGTGCAGGCGACGACGTAGGTCCGGCCCGCTTCCAGCGGTGCCCCGTTCACCTTGACCTCCCGTGCCTGACCTTCTTCGTACCGGACGGTGAGCCCCGAAACCTGCAGGAAACCGCCGGGGGGGGCCTGCCGAGGCATGGCGGCGCAGCGGTCCAGCAGCGCCTTCAGGTCGGCTCCGGAAAGTTCCACGGTGGTGAGGGAGTCGAAGAAGGGCAGGCAGGCGTAGAGGTCCCTGCCGGTGACCTCCCCAGCGGGCAGGCCCGCCCGGATGGCCCCGCCGTTGAGGAAGGCGCAGTCGGCGCCGGACGCCAGGCGCATGGCGTCGGTGAGAAGGTTGCCCAGCGGGGCCTCGCCGGTCCGCAACAGGAGCCGGTCTCCCGAAAGGGCCTGGGGGAGGCGCCCCACGGAAGCACCCAGCCGTTCCTTCTCCTCCCGGAGGAAGCCGGCGAGGAAGGCTTCCGCGTCCGGGTCCGCAGGGACCGACGTCGAGACCGGCAGGAGCCGCCCCTCGACGCTCCGAACCTTTCCCCCCTGGACCGCCAGAAGGACCTCCCCCAGGAAGCGGCCCCGGTCCCCCGCCTGGACGATGGCCACGCCGTTTTCCATCCAGGGCCTCTCCAGCTCCTTGTGGTCGTGGCCGCCCACGACGAGGGCCACCCCCGGAACCTCCCGGGCGATCCTCCGGTCCTCCTCGAAGCCGCAGTGGGAGAGGACGATCCACAGGTCCCCTTCGGAACCGTGGGCGCCGAGCAGGGCCCGGAGGGAGGCCACCGGGTCCTCGAAGCGGTAGCCCCGCGTGTTTCCCGGGGCGGTGGTGAGGGGCGTGTCGGGAGTGGTGACGCCGGTGAGGGCCACCCGGAGGGAACCGGCCCGGGTGACCGTGTACGGCGTCCAGAAGACGGCGCTCCCCTCCTCGGCGGTGACGTTGCAGAGAAGGAAGGGGTAGGACGCCTCCTCCGCCCGCTTTCGGAGCACCTCGGAACCGAAGTCCCACTCGTGGTTTCCCGTCGTGGCCCCGTCGAGGCCCGTCCGGGAGAGGACCCGCACCTCCGGCTCCCCCTGGAAGAGGGTGGAGAAGGCGGTGCCGGTGAAGAGGTCCCCGGCGAAGAGGGCCAGGGCCGTCCTTCCCTCCGCGGCGGCTCCGGCCTTGCGCTCCCGGAGAAGGCCCGCCAGGCGGGAAAGGCCCCCTTCCTCCCGGCCCTGCCTCACCAGCGGCTCCACTTGGCCGTGGAAGTCGTTGAAGTGGTAGATGGCCACCACCGCCGGCCGCGGGGGCGGCAGGAACGCCAGGGCCGCCGTCAGAGCGGCGGCCAGCAAGATGGGCACGACCCTCTTCGCCCGTTCCATGGGAACCTCCCTCTGGAGGCAGTTTATCCGACCCGGGGCGAAGGGGGAAATGGAAACATGAGAGGAAAGGATGAGGAAGGAACCCAAGATTTGACCAAGGAGATCCGGGAGATCGGGGAGGGGTTCTTCTCTTCACTTTTCACTATTCACTTTTTACTATTCTTCCCGTCCCTGCCGACCAAGGTTTCAAACGGAAATGACGGGGCGGTGTAGACTGGCCTCTGGAGGCGCCATGGTCACCCTCACCTCGTACGGAGCGGCGGAAGAGGTCACCGGAAGCCGGCACCTGCTGGACACCGGCCTCGTGCGGATCCTCGTGGACTGCGGCATGTTCCAGGGTCACCGGGAGGAGGCCCACCGGAAGAGCGCCTCCTTTCCCTTTCCCCCCGCCTCGGTGGCCGCCTCGGTGAACACCCACGGCCACCTGGACCACTGCGGAAGCTACCCCCTCCTCGTGAAGCGGGGCTTCATGGGGGACATCCTCGCCACGCCGGCCACCCGGGACATCGCCTCCCTCGTCCTCCGGGATTCGGCGCGGATCCAGGCCTACGACGCCCGCTACCTCGACCGCCAGCAGGCCAAGAACCCCCAACCGTGGCGAAAGGTCTTTCCTCCCCTCTACGACGAGGCGGACGTGGACGCCGCCCTGGCCCAGTTCGTGACCGTCGCCACCCGCCGGCCCTACCCCCTGGCGCCGGGGGTCACGGCCACGCTCTTCAACGCGGGCCATATCCTGGGCTCCGCCATGGTGCACCTCCAGGTCCAGCGGGAGGGCGAGCCCCTCTCGGTGGGCTTCACCGGGGACCTCGGCCGGGAAGGACTCCCCATCCTCCGGGATCCCGAAGACCTCCCCCCGGTGGACTACCTGGTACTGGAGAGCACCTATGGCAACCGGCTCCACGACGACCTGGCCGCGGCCGAAGAGGAGCTGGGCCAGGTGGTTCGGGAGACCGCCGCCAAGGGCGGCCGGGTCATCATTCCCGCCTTCGCCGTGGAGCGGACCCAGGAGCTGATCTACACCCTTCACCGCCTCTTCGACCGGGGGCTCATCCCCCCGGTGCCCGTCTACGTGGACAGCCCCATGGCCGTCTCCGCCACGGCCATCTTCCGGGCGCACCCCGAGTGCTACGACCGGGAGACCTTCGAGGACTTCCTTTCCCGGAACGAGAGCCCCTTCTCCTTCTCCTCCCTCCGCTACATCACCGACCCGGAGGCCTCCAAGGCCCTGAACGGCCTGCAGGAACCGTGCATCGTCATCTCCTCCTCGGGGATGTGCGAGGCGGGGCGCATCCTCCACCACCTCCTGCACGGCATCGGCGATGCGCGCAATACCGTCCTCATCGTCGGCTTCATGGCCGAAAACACGCTGGGCCGGGCTCTGGCGGACAAGCGCCCCGAGGTCCGGATCTTCGGTGAGCGCCACGCCGTGAAGGCCCGGGTGAAGATCCTCAACGCCTTCTCCGCCCACGCCGACTACCGGGAGATGGGGCAGTGGCTCCTGAGGCAGGACCGTTCGCGGCTCAAGGGCATCTTCCTGGTCCACGGGGAGCCCGCGGCCCAGGAGGCGCTGAAGGCCTACCTCACCCAGTGGGGCCTGGGACCGGTGACGGTCCTCAAGGCCGGCGTCGCCGTGCCCCTTTCCTAAGCGGGAACCTTCCCGGGGAAAACCGGTCTCAGGGTACGGGAGGCCGTGCGTTTCCCGCTCCGGCGGCGGATGCCAAAAAGATGATGCGCCTTCTTGCGGACAACGGGGATTTCACGTTCCACCCGATCTCCCGCCCGGGGATGGGGGGCCTTCGAGCCGCTGGCGAAGAGAGGGTGAGGGGCGGGGTGAGGCTCCGCGGGCTTGGTCCCGGTGGCGGAAAGGGCCCCGAAGGGTATGGCAGGCGTTCTGGCGGACTTTGCCAGCGGAAGGCGGGGGAGAAGTCCCCTCTCCGTTTGGGAGAAAAAGCCTTTTCCTCGCGAAGCACGCACCGCGCCGGGGTCAAAGCCCTTTCCTCTCCAAATTGGGGTGCGTCGGAGCTCGTTTGGGTCTATCCTGTTCCCATGGACGTTCTGGAGTCCCTCCCCGGAACGGGAGGGGGGGCGGAGGCGGACGAACGGGACGTGGCCCGCTTCAAGGCCGGCGAGGAGGCGGCCTTTGAGCGGCTCGTCCGGCGCCACGAGCGGGAGGTCTACCGGCTGGCCCTCCGCCTTCTGCGGAACCCCGACGACGCGCTGGAGGTGGCCCAGGAGACCTTCCTCCGGGCCTACCGGGGACTCTCCTCCTTCCGCGGGGAGGCGGCCTTCCGGACGTGGCTGTACGGCATCGCCCTGAACGCCGCCCGCACCCGGCAGGCAAGCCTCTCGAAGTCCCTTTCTCGAGCGCAGCGTCTCGAGGGGGACGAGGACGACCCGCCGTCCCCCCTCCTGTCGGTCTCCGACCCCGCCCCCTCTCCCGAGAACCGGGCCCTGGGCGGCGAACTCAAGGAGGCCCTCCTCGCGGCCCTTTCCCGGATCTCGCCGGAGCACCGGGAGATCCTCCTCCTGCGGGAGGTGGAGGGGCTCGACTACGGGGAGGTGGGGGTGCTCCTCGGCATCCCCGAGGGAACGGTGAAGTCCCGCCTGGCCCGGGCCCGAAGGGCCGTTCGGGAGGCGCTGGAGGGCATCTGGCCATGACCTGCGACGAGTTCCTCGACCTTCTGGACCGCGGCGAGGCCTTGCCCCCGGAGGCCCTGTCCCACCTCGATTCCTGCCCCGCCTGCGCCCGTGCCCACCTCCTGGCCTCGGAGGCGGCACGGGGGCTGGATGCCCTCAAGGAGGACGAATCGCCGCCGGACCTCCACGCTCGCCTCATGGCCGCCCTTCCCGCGGAGCGGCCCCGCCTCCTCCACCGCCGGCTCCCCTGGGTCCTTCCCCTGGCGGCGCTGTTCGTGGCGGCCCTGTTGGGAGGGTTCTCCCTCCTCACCTTCCTTCGCCGCGAGAGGCCCGAAGCCCTGCCCCTGCCCCGGCCTTCGGTGGCGGCGCCCCACCCCGCCATCGAGAAGCCCGAAGATTCGATCCCCGAGGCCCGCAAGCAGGCCCCCGCCGAAGGGACCCTCCCCGCCGGCGATTCGGCCGAGGCCCTACCTCCCCCTCCCCCCCGGCCGCTGGAACTGCACCGGGAGCCCCCCCTCACCCTTTCGGAGGATTTGAGGGAGGTCCGTCCCGCCGCTCCCGCCCCGCCCGCCGTAGCGGCCGCACCGGCCCCCCAGGCCAACACCCAGTCCCTTCCTTCGGGGAGGGGTCTGCTGGACGAGGGAGAGCCGCCATCCGCCGGCGGGACGGCCGAGGCGCCCGCCGCCCAAGAAGGGGCCGCCTCCTCCCCGGTTCTCTGCGCACTGGAGACCCTGGACCGGAGCCGTTACGCTTCCCTCCAGCTTCCGCCCGGCCTCTGTCCTCCGCCGGGAGCCCACTGGTACGTCGTTTTGGGCGAGGGGCGCGTCACCGCCGTCACCGACGGCCAGGGCCGGCCGGTCCTTAACGCCGTCGAGGAGGTGGACGGAGCCGTCCGGTACCTCCACCTGCCCCCGGGAAGGTACAAGTTGCGGCGGGTGGGCTGAGGAACCTCCGCCCCTCAGGGCGCCAGGCGGCGCCCGATTTCCCGTTCGCTCCCGCTCCAGAGGGTCAAGAGGGTGACGCTCGCCACCACCACCGCCGCCCCGAGCACCTGGAGAAAGACCAGGCGCTCCCCCAGGAGAAAGACCGCCAGGAGGGCCGCCACCACGGGGATCACGTTGGTGAAGGCGGCCACCGTGGAGGCCCGCAGCCGGCTCAGGGAGAAGTTGAGCAGGAGGTAGGCGAGGAAGGAACACCCCCCCGCCAGGTAGGCCAGCGCCCCGAGGGCCCGGGGCGCCGGGGCGGGAAGACCCTCCCGGAGGACCGACCCGACGGCGAAGGGCAGGTAGAGGGCCGCGGCGTAGAAGGACTGCAGGCGGGTCACCACCAGGGGACTGTACCGCTGGAGGAGCTTGCGGGCCATGGCCGTGTAGACGGAGGCGGTGAAGGCCGCACCGAGAACCAGGAGATTCCCGGTCCGGCTCCCCCCCACCGCCTCCTTGAGGCCCCGGGCCAGGACCAGCAGAACGATGCCCAGAAGCGAGAGAAAGACCAGCGCCGCCTCCCGGAGCCGCACCCGGACCTGGAGCCAGAAGGCCTCCAGCAAGAGGACGAAGACGGGGATGGTGGCGATGATCACGGCGGCGGTGGAGGCCAACGTCCGCTGGATCCCGGCCGCCTCCAAGAAAAAGTAGGCCCCCGGCTCGAAGAGGGCCAGCAGAAAGACCCAGGCGGCGCCCTTCCGGTCCAGCCCCCAGAGGCCCGTCCAGGGGGCCAAGAGGAGAAAGAGGAGGGAGGCCAGGGCGAAGCGGAGGAAGATGAGGACCGACGGCGCGAAGGCCGTCAGGGCGATCTTGGTGGCCACGAAGGAGGCGCCGAAGAGGACCGACATGGCCGTGACGGCCAGAACGGCCGCCCCCTTGCCCGGGGCCTTCACTCCTTCCTCGCCAGGGCGTTGAGGAGCCGCACCAGCCGCCGGGCCCGTTCCCTCAAAGCCTCCCGGTCGGGTGCGCCCGGTGGGGCGTAGGGAATGGGGTCGGGAATCCCCGCCAGCGCAAAACCGCGGAGTCTCAGGGCGCAGGAGTCGCAGGTGCCGCAGGCCCTGTCGTTCCGCCGGTAGCAGGACCAGCTCCGTTCCAGGGGCAGGCCCATGTCCAGGGCGGCCTTCACGATGTCGGCCTTGGCGAGGTGGACCAGCGGCGCCCGGACCTCGATCCGCGTCTCCGGCCGGGTCCCCTCCCGGACCAAAGCGTTCATCGCCGCCACGAACTCCGGCCGGCAGTCGGGGTACCCGGAGGAATCCTGGGAGACGGCCCCGTAGTACACCGCTTGGGCGCCCAGCGTCTCGGCCCACGCGACGGCCATGGAGAGGAGGACGGCGTTGCGGAAGGGCACGTAGGTCGGGGGAATGGCCCGGGAGTGGAGGTCGCCCTCGGGCACCTTCAGGGAGCGGTCGGTGAGGGCCGAACCTCCCGCCAGGGTGAAGAAGTTCGTGTGGACCACCAGGCGGCGGGCCTCGGGCACCTCGAACCAGTCGGCGATCCGTTTGAAGGCCCGGAGCTCCGCCTCCTCGGTCCTCTGGCCGTAGTTGAAGTGGATCAGCGCCAGGTCGAAGCCGTCCCGCCGCGCCATGCCGGTTGCGGTGAGGCTGTCCATGCCGCCGCTCAGCAGGACGACGGCCAGCGGCTTCACCTCCACGGCCCCCTTCCCTTGGACGCCGCCTTCCATGGTCCCTCCTCCCCTCTCCCTTGGCGGGACGGGCCTCCTACCGGCCCCGGGCCTCTCCCCAGAGCACCTTGTGGAGCTGGACCATCAGCCGGGCCTCCACGGCCCTCTCCACCATCCACTCCGCCAGGAGGGCCGGCTCCAGCCTCCCCGCCGCCGGGGAGAAGAAGACCGGGCAGGGAAGGCCCTTCCCGTGACCCTCCAGGAACTCCGTGGCGAAGTCGAAGTCCTCCCTCCCGGTGAGGACGAACTTGAGGGCGTCCATCGGCCCCAAGAGGCGAAGGTTTTCCATCCGAAAGCTCCCGCCCTCTCCGCTGCCGGGAGTCTTGACGTCCACCACCTTCACCACCTCCGGGGGAAGGGCCGCCAGGTCGTGGGCGCCGTTGGTCTCCACCGAGACGCGGTGTCCCCTCTCCTGGAGGACCCGGCAGAGGAGCGGGGTGGCGGCCTGGGCCAGCGGTTCGCCGCCGGTCACCAGCACCCTCGGAATGCCGAAGCGGCCCGCCGCCTCCGCCGCCTCCTCCACCGCCATCCGCCGGCCCTCGAAGAAGGCGAAGGCGCTGTCGCAGTAAGAACAGCGGAGGGGACAGCCGGTGAGGCGCAGGAGGACGCACGGGAAGCCCTGCTCCGGCCCCTCCCCTTGGATGGAAGCGTAGATCTCGTTCACCAGGAGGGTGCGGGGCTCCCTCCTCTCCCCCAGGTACCGTGCCGCGCCCCGGGGCGGCTCCAGCGTGTCCACGGCGGACTCCTCAGCGGTAGTACGAGGCGACGCTCGTCTCGGTCTCGTAGACGTCCACGCGGCACACCGGCGCCTCGCGGGAAAGGACGTCGAAAAGGTAACGGGCCAGGTTCTCCGCCGTGGGGTTGACGCCGCGGAGCTCCGGAACCTCGTTCAGGTACGCGTGGTCCAGCGGCGAAAGGGCCCTCTCGGTCAGCTCCTTGAGGCGGCGGAAGTCCATGACCATTCCCAGGCCGTCCAGCTCGGAGGCCCGGGCCGTCACCTCCACCTTCCAGTTGTGGCCGTGCATCCGCTCGCAGTTTCCGGGGTAGTCCTCGACGCGGTGCGCCGCCGAGAAACCCCGCGTGATCTTCACCTCGTACATCGCGCCTCCGGAGAGGGGGGCGGACGGTGCCCCCTGAGAAAGTATAACGAACAAGGCCGGCGGCTTTCTTCCGCCTTCAGCCAAGGGCGAAGGGAAGGCCCGCTTCGTGGGCCGCGGCCTTGAATTCGGCCAAGGCACCCCCCGGGTCGGCGGCGAAGGCCGAAATGGCGGCCACGCTGGCAAAGCCCCGCCGCCAGAGTTCGGGGGCCTTGCGGGCGGTGACGCCGCCGATGGCCACCACCGGCAGCGGCGATCGCCTCAGGACCTCCCGCTGGACCAGGGGGGGCACGACCGGGTCGGCCCCTTCCTTGGTGGCCGTGGGGAAGACCGGCCCCAGGGCCAAGTAGTCCACCGGCAGGTCGAGGGCCTCCTCGAACTGTTCGAGGGTATGGGTGGAGAAGCCGATCCAGGCCTCCCTCCCCAGGAGGATCCGAGCCTCGCCCGGCGGGAGGTCCCTCTGCCCCAGGTGGACTCCGGCGGCCCCCGCCAGGAGGCAGAGGTCCACCCGGTCGTCCACCACCACCCTCGCCCCGAAGGGCCGGGCCGCCTCCACCAGACAGCGGAGGTCCTCGAGCTTCTCCCCGTCGGGACCGGACTTTCTGCGGAACTGCAGGAGGGTGGCCCCCCCTTCCAGAAGGGCCCGGGCCCAAACCTCCAGAGCCTCACCCCGGAGCTGTTCCGGCGTGATGGGGTAGACGGGGGGAAGGGCCGGGGGCGCCATGGGGCAGCGGGGGCCGGGGAGGGGCCCTCAGGGGGCGAAGCGCTCCATGAACTTGGTGGAAAGGCGGCCGGCGACGAAGTCCTCGTCGTCCAGGATCTTGAGGTGCATGGGGATGTTGGTCTTGATGCCCTCCACGACGAAGGACTCCAGAGCCCGCTTCATCCGGAGGATCACCTCCTGCCGGGTGTTCCCGCGAACGATGAGCTTGGCGAGGAGGGAATCGTAGTGGGGAGAGACGAAGTAGCCGGCGTAGGCGGCGGTGTCCACCCGGACCCCCGGGCCCCCGGGGGCGTGGAAGGTGGTGATCTTTCCGGGGCTGGGGGTGAAGCGGACGGGGTCCTCGGCGTTGATCCGGCACTCCATGGAGTGGCCGTGGATCTTGATGTCCTTCTGACGCCAAATCATCTTCTCGCCCGCGGCGGCCATGATCTGGGCCTTGATCAGGTCAATTCCGGTCACGTTCTCGGTGACGGGGTGTTCCACCTGGATCCGGGTGTTCATCTCCATGAAGTAGTACTTCCGGTCGTCGTAGAGGAACTCCATGGTGCCGACGGTGGCGTAGTTCACCGCCTGGGCCCCCCGTACCGCCGTCTCGCCCATCTCCTTCCGCAGAAGGTCGTTGAGGACCACCGAGGGGGCTTCCTCGATGAGCTTCTGGTGGCGCCGCTGGATGGAGCACTCCCGCTCGAAGAGGTGGACGACGTTGCCGAACTTGTCGCCCAGGATCTGGATCTCAATGTGGCGGGGGGCCTCCAGGTACTTCTCGACGTACAGGTCGGCGTTTCCGAAGGCGGCCATGGCCTCGGCCCCGGCGGTCTGGAAGGCGAGTTCCAGGTCCTTCTCCTCCGCCACCACCCGCATCCCCTTGCCCCCGCCCCCGGCGGAGGCCTTGAGGATCACCGGGTATCCGATGTCGGCGGCGATGCGGCGGGCCTCGTCGGCGCTGGCCACCGGCCCGTCGGAGCCGGGGAGGATGGGCACTCCCGCGGCCTTCATGGTCCGCTTGGCCTCGGCCTTGTTGCCCATGAGGGCGATGGTCTGGGGGCTGGGACCGATGAAGGTGATGTTGCAGGCCTCGCAGACCTGGGCGAACTCCGCCGACTCGGAGAGGAAGCCGTAGCCGGGGTGGATGGCGTCCACGTTGGAGACCTCGGCGGCGGCGATGAGGTTGGTGATGTTGAGGTAGGAGTCGCGGCTGGGGGCGGGGCCGATGCAGATGTTCTCGTCGGCGAAGCGGACGTGCAGGGAGTCAATGTCCACGTCGGAGTGGACGGCGACGGTCTTGATGCCCAGCTCCTTGCAGGCCCAGATGATGCGGAGCGCGATCTCCCCCCGGTTGGCGATGAGGATCTTCCGGAACATGCGGAGGCTCAGGCCGGCTCAACGAGGAAGAGCCGCTCGCCGTACTCGACGGGCTGGGCGTTTTCGGGGAAGATGTCCAGAATCACCCCGTCCACCTCGCTCTCGATCTCGTTCATGAGCTTCATGGCTTCGATGATGCAGAGCGTCTGGCCCTTGCGGACCGTGTCCCCCACCTTGACGAAGGGGTCGGCCCCGGGAGCGGGGGCGCGGTAGAAGGTGCCCACCATGGGGCTCTTCACCTCCACGGCCCGGGAAGAGGCGGCGGGGGACGCCTTGGGGGCCTCGGCGGGGGCCTCGGCGGAAGCGGGCGGGACGGGCGCGGGAACGGCCGCGGGCAAGGCGGCCGGTGCGGGGGGAAGGGCCCCGGGGGCTGGCGCCGTCGGAGAGGGAAGGTAGAGAACCTGGGGGGAGGGGGCGGAGCCGTTGGACGCGGCGGCTTTGGAGAGGCGCAGGCGCATCCCTTCCGTCTCCAGCTCCATCTCACTCAGGTTGCTCCGGTCGAGCATGTCCACCAGTTTCTGAATGTCCTGGATCTTCACAGCATTTCCTTTGGCTTCGCTCTTTTGGTTCATCGCATCCCCTTCCGCACGCGGGAAGTATACCAGAAGGAAGGGTGGTGCCGGTCAAGGGCGGTGCCGGTCAAGGGCGGCGCCGCGGTTGGGGCAGGATGGTCAGGTCGCCGGAGAGGAGCCGCTCCAGGGCCGCCTCGTCAAGGAGGGGAACCCCCAGCCGGAGGGCCTCTTCTCGTTTGGAGCCGGCCCCGGGCCCTTCGATGACCGCGGTGGTTCTGGCGCTGACCGAGCTGGCCACCCGCGCCCCCAGGGCCTCCAGGGCCGCCTTGGCCTCCGCCCGGCTCCGGGAGGCCAGGGTCCCCGTGAGGACGAAGGTGAGTCCCGAAAGGGGCCCAGCGGCGGCCGGAGCCTCCTCCGCCGCCATGCGGAGGCCCGCCCTTCGGAGCCGTTCCACCATTTCCCGGTTCTCGGGTACCTCGAAGAAGGCCCGGATCTCCCGGGCCACTTTGGGGCCCACCCCCTCCACCGCCTGGAGCTCCTCCTCCGAGGCCCCGGCCAGGGCATCCAGGGTGGGGAAGGCCGCCGCCAGGTCTCGGGCGGTTTCCAGCCCCACCTGGCGGATCCCCAGCGCATAGAGGACGTTACGGTACGGTCTTCCCTTGCTCTTCTCGATCTCGGCGAGCAGGTTCGAGGCCGACTTCTCCGCCATGCGGGGAAGGGAGGCCAAGACGGGGAGGCTGAGGAGGTAGAGGTCCGCCAGGGAGGAGACCAGCCCCCGTTCCACCAGCTGGTCCACCAGGACCTTTCCCAGGCCGGAGATGTCCATGGCGTCCCGGCTGGCGAAGTGCCTCAGCCCCTCCTTGAGCTGGGCCTTGCAGGAACGGTTGGCGCACCGCAGGATCGCCTCCCCCTCCGCCCGGTGGACCGGGCCTCCGCAGACGGGGCAGGCGGAGGGGAATTCGAAGGGAACGGCGAAGACCGGCCGCTTTTCGAACCGGACCCCCACCACGTAGGGAATGACGCCGCCGGCCCTCTCGACGAGGATCGTGTCCCCCACCCGGACGTCCTTTCTCCGGAGGTCTTCCTCGTTGTGGAGGGAAGCGCTGGACACGGTGACTCCCCCCACCCGGACGGGCCGCAGACGGGCGACCGGGGTAAGGGCCCCGGTGCGGCCCACCTGGACGGCGATCTCCTCCACCACCGTCTCCGCCTGTTCGGGGGGGAACTTGAAGGCCACCGCCCACCGGGGCGACTTGGCGGTGCTTCCCGCCCGCTCCTGGAGCTCCCGCCCGTTGACCTTCACCACCAGACCGTCGGCGTCGTAGGGGAGTTCCCGGCGCCGTTCCGTCCAGTGCCGGCAGGCGTCCAGGATCTCCTCCAGCCCTTTGCAGAGACTGGCGTGGGGCTCCACCGGAAGGCCCCACGCCCGAAGGGCCTCCAGCGTCTCCCACTGGCTCTCCGGCGGGGTGCCCTCCATCCGCAGGATCTGGTAGCAGAAGAGGGCCAGGGGGCGGCCCGCGGTGACGGAGGGGTCGATCTGCCGGAGGCTTCCGGCGGCGGCGTTGCGGGGGTTGGCGAAGGGGGTCTCCCCCTGCTCCTCCCGGCGGGCGTTCATCTCCACGAAGGCCTTCACGGGGATCACCACCTCGCCCCGCACCACGAGGGAGCGGGGCGCCCCGGCGAGGGTCTGGGGAAGGGTCCGCAGCGTCCGGAGGTTGGCCGTGACCTCCTCCCCGACGAAGCCGTCTCCCCGGGTAGCCCCCCGGACGAACCGGCCTTCCTCGAAGTACAGGGCTACGGAAAGGCCGTCGAGCTTGATCTCCGTCACGCATTCCAGGGATTCCAGGCCCAGGAGACGGCAGACCCGGCCGTACCACTCCCGCAGGTCCCCCTCGTCGTAGGTGTTGTCCAGGCTCAGGAGGGGAACGGGGTGGGGCAGGGGCCGGAATCCCCGGGCCACCGTCCCTCCGACCTTCTCCGCCGGGCTCTCCCCCGGCGCCAGATCGGGGAAGGCGGCCTCCAGGGAGCGAAGTTCCCGTTCCAGGCGGTCGTAGTCGGCGTCGGAGATCTCCGGTGCATTCTCCTCGTAGTAGAGGCGCCGGTGGCGCTCGATCTCCCGCCGAAGAAACTCGATCCGTTCCCGAGCTTCACGAGGTTCCACGGCCCTTCTCCGAGAGGGGGAGGGTCAGGCGGAAGCAGGCGCCCTTTCCCTCGCAGGGGGCAAGGGAAAGATCCCCCCCGAGCGTTTCCGCGAGCCGGCGGGCGATGGGGAGGCCCAGCCCCGTTCCGCCCTTCCGGGTCGTGAAAAAGATATCGAAGACCCGCTCCCGGTTCTCGGGAGGGATCCCCTCTCCCTCGTCCTGCACCTCCAGGATCACCGCCTTCTCGCCGGGAAGGGCCCTAAGAAACACCCGGGAGCCGGGGGGCGAGGCCTGCACGGCGTTGAGCACCAGGTTGAGGAGTGCCGTCCTCAGGAGCCCCTCGTCGGTCTCCGGTGGGGGGAGGTCCGGGGAAGCCTCCACGGCCAGCGTGACGCCCTGGGCCCGGGCCTCCTCCGCGACCAGCCGGGCCATGTCCTCCAGGAGGCGGGGAAGGCTCACCGTCTCCAGCCGGGGGGTCAGGGGCTTGGCGTAGAGCAGAAAGTCGTTCACCAGCCGTTCCAGGCGGCGGATCTCCCGCCGGATGGGGTCGAGCCAGCTCCGGATCTCCTCCGGCCCCGCCCCCTGGGACACCTCCTCCTCCAGCATCTGAAGGTTCATGTGGATGGAGTTGATGGGGTTCTTGATCTCGTGGGCGATGCCCGAACTCAATAGCCCCAGATAGGAGAGGCGGAGCTGGTTCTGGGCCTCCTTCTCGATGCGCCGGCTCAACCGGATCACCCGAAGGACGTACAGGTAGGCCAGGGCCACCATGAGGCAGATGAGCCCCACCATCCCCACCAGCTTGGTGACCAGCTCCCTCCGGAACTCCTGGGCCTGCTTCTCGAGCACCGCCTCGCTCACGGAGAGGACGGCCTTGCCCATCTTGCCGGGCTCGATGGGAACGGGGACCTCGATGGGAATCCGGTTCTTCGTCTCCACCCGCTGCTGGCCCGGCGCCAGGCCCAGGACGTGCAGGTCCCCGGCGAGGATCTGGCCTCCCCGGAGCTTGTCGTCCCGGTAGACGAGGTTCCCCTGGTCGTCGTAGATCTCCATGGAGTCGAAGAACTTCTTCTCGGCGGCGAACTCGTTGAGCCGGGTGGTTACCACCGTCTGCTGAAGAAATCCCTTCTTGGTTTCGGTGGTGGGGATCCGGGCGATGAGTTCCCTCAGTTCCGTGGTGTAGGTCTGGAGGAGCCGCGAAGTCTCCTTCTTTCCCAGGTCCCGAATGATGAGGGAGGTGCCGAGGCCCGCCACCGAAAAGAACATGGCGGCGAAGAGGAGAGAGGCGACGAGGACCTCCCGCTTGAGGGCCGACTCCCTCGGCGACGGGACCTTGCCGTCCGGAAGGTCCGCCATCTCACCTTCCTCCCGGCATGCTTTTCCGCCAGGCCGCGACGGCGGCGGTGAGGTCGGACATGGAATCCCCCCCGAACTTCTCCAGCAGGGCGTCCGCCAGGCAGAGGGCCACGGCGGCCTCCGCCACCACGGCGCCGGGGACGACGGCCGTGACGTCCGACCGCTCCTTGGAGGCCTTCCCCGGCAACCCCGTCCGGAGATCCACCGACTCCAGGGGCCGCATGAGCGTGGCCAGGGGTTTGAAGTAGACCGAGGCCACCACCGGCTCCCCGTTGGTGATTCCGCCTTCCACCCCTCCCGCCCGGTTGGTGGGCCGGAGAAAGCCCCCCCCTTCCCGGGGAAGGATGGGGTCGTGGACCTCCGAGCCCCTTTTCGCGCTGGCGGCCACCCCCTCTCCCACCTCCACCGCCTTCACCGAGGGGATGGACATGAGGTGGAAGGCGAGGCGGGCGTCCAGCCGCCGGTCCCAGTGGACGTGGGAGCCGAGGCCGGAAGGAACGCCATGGGCCTCCACCCGGGCCCGCCCCCCCAGGGAATCGCCGGCCTTCGCCGCCTCCCGGAGGGCACGCCGGGCCCGCTCCGCCGCCTCCCCGTCGGCCATGGGAAGTTCGGGATCCAGCAGGGCAAAGCCCCGGAGGTCCCCGGGCGGGGGGCTTTCCACCCCTCCCAGCGCCGTGACGCAGGAGACCACCGTGATCCCGCACTCCCACAGGAGCCGCCGGGCCACCGCTCCGGCGGCCACCCGGGCGGCGGTCTCCCGGGCGGAAGCCCGCTCCAGGACCTGGCGGGCGTCGTCGAAGCGGTACTTGAGGCACCCCGCCAGGTCGGCGTGGCCGGGACGGGGAAGGGTCATTTCTTTGCCGGGGGCCGGCGGCTCCCAGGGGTCCAGGAAGGGGGCCCAGTTCTCGAAGTCGAGGTTGGGAATGTGGAAGGCCAGGGGGCTGCCCAGCGTCTCCCCGCCCCGGAGTCCCCCCAGGACCCGGACCTCGTCCCGCTCGATCTTCTGCCGGGCCCCCCGGCCCGCGCCCCGCTGTCTCCGCTGGAGGTCCCAGCGAAGGTCCTCGGGGGCGAGGCGCAGTCCCGCGGGACAGCCTTCCAGGATCACCGTGAGGCCCGGCCCGTGGGATTCGCCCGCCGTCAGGTACCGCATCCGACACCTCCCCAGCCGCATCCGCCGGTCCTTCGTATTGTACCCCGTCCTCCCCGGAGAAGATCCCGGCCCTTCCTGCTAAGATGGAAGGGGAGGTCCCGGCGATGAATCGAACGGTTTTATCCATCTCCCACTTCGACCCTTCCGGAGCCACCGGCCTCGCGGCGGACCTGAAGTGCTTCCAGACCTTCCGCTGCTACGGCACGGCGGCCGTCACCGCCGTGGCGCCGGGGAACACCTCCTCCCTGCAGGGGCTCCACCCCGTTCCCATGGAGATCGTCGGCCAGCAGATCGAGGCGGTGGCCTCCGACATGCCGGTCCACGCCGTCAAGATCGGAACCCTCGTGAACGCCGCCACCGTCCAGATCGTGGCCAGCCTGCTGCCGGCCCTTTCCCTCACCGGGCTGGTCGTGGCCGACCCGGTCCTTCGGGCCTCCACGGGAGAACCTCTCCTGGACGGACCCGGACTCGCGGCCTTCAAGAAGGAGATCCTGCCCCTGGCCACCGTCGTCACCCCTAGCGCCCGCGACGCCGAGGCCCTCACCGGCGTTCCCGTCACCGACGCCGGCTCGGCCCGGGAGGCGGCCCGCATCCTCGAGTCCCTGGGAGCCCGCCAGGTGGTCCTCACCTCCATCGCCCCGGAGGCGGGAAGGGCGCTGGATCTCTGGTACGACGGCACCACCTTCCACCTCTTCGACGCCCCCCGGATCCCCACCCGGAACCGGCTGGGGATCGGCTCCACCTTCAGCGCCATCCTGGCGGCCCTTCTGGTCAAGGGAAGCCCCGCCGGCGAGGCGGTGGACCGGGCCAAGAAGTACGTGGCCAAAGCCGTCCAGCACCCCTTCGTCCTGGGCAAGGGCCTGGGCCCGCTCAACCATACCGTGCCCATGTAGGGTTCCAAAAAAGTTGCTTGCTTTCTAGCCGATTATGGCCTAAAATCTAGGATGAAAGGCAAGACCTTGCCATGACCCGGGCGGAACTGGCGAAGAAGGTTCACGAGACCCACGGCGGAATGACCTACGAGGAGGCCCGCCAGACGGTGGAGACCGTCCTGGCCCTCCTGGCCGAAGGCCTTTGCCGGGACGGCCGCCTTCTCGTCTCGGGCTTCGGCACCTTCAAGGTGGTGGAGCGGAAGGCCCGGACCGGCCGGGACCTGGGCAAGGGAAGCCCCGTCCCGATCCCCACCCGGAAGACGGTGGTCTTCGTCCCCTCCCGGAAGTGGGTGAAGGAGGCGGCTCCGTGAAGCACGCCCACGATTCGGACTGGCCCCGGGCCCTTCCCGCCCTGCCTCCGTACATGCCGGAGAAGATCTACTACAAGATCGGCGAGGTCTGCGCCTTCACCGGGGTGCCTTCCCACGTCCTGCGCTTCTGGGAGAAGCAGTTTCCCCAGCTCCAGCCCAACAAGACCCAGTCGGGCCACCGCCTCTACCGAAAGCGGGACGTCCAGACGGTCCTGGAGATCCGTTCCCTCCTCTACGACCGGAAGTTCACCATCGCCGGCGCCCGGGAATACCTAGCCTCGGCCTCCGAAGGCTCCGCCCCAGCCCCCTCGGAAGCCGGCGCCCGCCTGGGCCGCATCAAGGAGGGGCTCCTCCGCTTGCGGTCCATCCTCCAGCGTCCCCCCAAATTCCGCGATGGATAGGTCTTGCCTTCGGTAGTGCAGATGCTTCACGAGGGAAAAGCTTTTTCTCCTGAACGGGGAGGGGCTTCTCCCCCGCGTTCCGCTGGCAAAGCCAGTCGGAACGCTCGGCCCACCCTTCGGGGTCCCTCCCCG
>Ga0209018_1000287_pt1 | contig 48057 bp, 34 predicted proteins | sample YNPBryBLVA2012_FD_185814 | JGI IMG/M metagenome (GOLD analysis project Ga0209018, IMG submission 185814) | Anoxygenic and chlorotrophic microbial mat microbial communities from Yellowstone National Park, USA - YNP Bryant BLVA 2012 (SPAdes)... ...
TGATCGCTAACCCGCTGCCGAGTCTGCCGGGCGAGGCTGGCGATTACTATTTGATGGGCAACATTCGCTTCCTGCATTTCGCGGCGGGCTATGTGTTTCTGGTTGGCTTCCTATTCCGGCTCTATTGGGCGGTCGTGGGCAACCGCTATTCGCGTCAGTTGTTCACCTTGCCCTTCTGGCGGCGTGCGTTCTGGAGTGAGCTGTTACACGAGCTGCTCTGGTATGCCTTCCAGGAACCGGAGCCGCGCAAATACGTTGGGCACAATCCGCTCGCGCATCTGTTCATGGTCGCGATCATCACGGTCGGCGGTCTGGTGATGATGGGCACGGGGTTTGCGCTCTATTCCGAGCAGACCGGGCTGGGGAGCTGGCAGGACGAACTCTTCGGCTGGGTCATCCCGGCCGTCGGCCAGAGCCAGGACGTGCGCATGTGGCACCACTGGGGGATGTGGGTCATCGTCGTGTTCGTGATGCTGCACGTCTATACCGCCATCCGCGAGGACATCATGTCGCGTCAGAGTCTCATCAGTACGATGATCAGCGGGTGGCGCATGTTCAAGGACGACCGGCCATGAGCCGGGCTTCGCAACTAGGTTTGTCGCACTCCGTTTCTCCCTCTCCTGCTGGGGGAGAGGGCCGGGGAGCGGGGGAAACGCGGCAGGCCAACGCCCCCAATGTCCTGCTGCTCGGCATCGGCAACGTGCTCTGGGCCGACGAGGGCTTTGGCGTGCGGGTGATCGAGGAGATCGCCCGCCGCTATCGCTTCGGTCCCAGTGTGCGTCTGCTCGACGGCGGCACCCAGGGCATCTATCTGGTCGACGACATTCGCTGGGCCGAGGTGCTGGTGGTGTTCGACGCCATCGACTATGGCCTGCCGCCCGGCACGCTCAAACGGGTCGAGGGCGACGAGGTGCCCAAGTTCATGGGCGCCAAGAAGATGAGCCTGCATCAGACCGGCTTTCAGGAGGTGCTGGCGCTGGCCGATCTGCTCGGCGACTATCCGCGCCATTTGCTGTTGATCGGGGTGCAGCCGGTCGAGCTGGACGACTTCGGCGGTAGTCTGCGCTCCGAGGTCAAGGCGCAGATCGAACCGGCGATCCATCTGGCACGCGAGTATCTGGAGGCATTCGGCGTTGAGTGGGAGGACTGTGAGGCGTCTGAAACGACGGACTATCGCGATCTGCCGCATCCGTCCCTGGGGCTGGAGGTCTACGAATCCGGGCGTCCGTGCATCGAAATGGGGTAGCGCGTTCCCTTCACATCCCGCGAATGTCGAGGTGCTCGAAAAGTAGTGGGTCGACCGCTTCGACGAGTTCGCGCGGCATGATCGAGTAGCCGGGCAGGTTGGGATCGAGCGCCCGCTGGGTCGCACAGATTTGCAGCACATAGCGCCGAACGCCGGTCGCGGCCAGCGTGCAGCTCAGGACGTGCAGATAGTCAGATGTCCAGCCGGGCATTAGGGTGGTGCGGACTTCCAGGTTCACTCCCGCTTCCAGCAGCAAGGCCAAACTCGCCCAGGCACGCTCACCCGAATCGGGCAGGCCAGTGAGGGCCGCATAGTCCTCGGGCAGCGTCTTGATATCGAGTCCGACCCAATCGATCAGCGGCAGAAGTGTGCGCAAGCGTTCGGGATAGGCGCCGCTGGTGTGCAGGCCGATCTTGTAACCGAGCGCGCGGGTTTCGCGCATGGCTGCACCGAGCGCCGTCTGTACGGTCGGCTCACCACCACTGAAAACCACGGCATCGAGCAGTCCGACCCGCCCGCGCAGAAAGGCACGGATGTCCGCCCAATCGATCAGCGATTCAACGGCGGTCGAGTCCAGTAGATCGCCGTTTTGACAATAGCGACAGCGCCAGGGACAGCCTTGACAGAAGACCACCGCCGACAGCTCGCCGGGATAGTCGATGGTCGTCAGGCGCGTAAAGCCGCCGACCCTCAGCCGCTCAGCGGTCTGAGGCTGGTCGGACGTGACACAGGGTGCGCCGTCGGGCATGGACAGGTATTCAGCCGCCGTGTGGGCAGTCAGGGCCTTTCTTTAAGCCGCAACCCGCTGTTCTTGCCGCTTCAGAGAACCGCGCGGCTGCTCGTTGAAGTAACAACGCTCGGCGTGCTCGGACTGCTTGCCGGCATTGAAGGCTGAGACTGGGCGATGATAGCCCATGACACGGGTCCAGACTTCGCAGGGGGTCCGTTCTTCGGTCTTGAGTTCGATAGTGTCTTGCATTGGCACATTCTCCTTGACTTCGATGCGTCGTGATTGCTACTCGTCGCTGGTGCGACGGGTCCGGGTCTTAACCGGCACCAGCCCTTGGGCGGTCAGCACCGGGCCGTTCGGGTTGGTTTTAGTGGATCGACTGGCAGTCCATGCTCGCGCACTGGGCCTTGCGCTTGCGTGCGATCAGCTCCTCGTCGCAGATCGGGCAGAACTGATGCTCGCCCGCGATATAGCCGTGCTTGGGGCAGATAGAGAACACCGGTGTGACCGTGATATAGGGCAGACGGAAGTTCTCCAGGGCGCGGCGCACCAGACGTTTGCAGGCTTCGGCTGAAGAGATCCGCTCGCTCATATACAGATGCAGCACGGTGCCACCTGTGTATTTGCTCTGGAGCGTCTCCTGCATCGCCAGGGCCTCAAAGGGGTCGTCGGTATAGCCGACCGGCAACTGTGAGCTATTGGTGTAATAGGGGGCCTCCTTGGTGCCGGCCTGGATGATGTCCGGAAAGCGCTTCTGGTCCTCACGCGCAAAACGATAGGTCGTGCCCTCGGCAGGGGTCGCCTCCAGGTTGTACAGATTGCCGGTCTGCTCCTGAAACTCGACCAGGCGCGCCCGGATCCGATCGAGCAGCCGGCAGGCGAGATCATGTCCCCAAGCGGTGGTGATGTCCTCGGCATCCTGGGTAAAGTTGCGGATCATCTCGTTGATGCCGTTGACGCCGATGGTCGAGAAGTGGTTACGCAAGGTGCCGAGATAGCGCTTGGTATAGGGGAAGAGCCCAGCATCCAGGTGGCGTTGGATGACCTTGCGCTTGATCTCTAGGCTGTTGCGCGCCAGGTCGAGCAGCGCGTCGAGCCGCACCATCAGACCGGCCTCATCACCCCGGTACAGGTAACCAAGCCGTGCACAGTTGATCGTGACGACACCGAGCGATCCGGTCTGCTCGGCGGAACCAAAGAGCCCGTTGCCGCGCTTGAGCAGCTCGCGCAGATCGAGCTGGAGCCGGCAGCACATGGAGCGCACCATGTTGGGCGAGAGTTCCGAGTTGATGAAGTTCTGGAAGTAGGGCAGACCATATTTGGCGGTCATCTCGAACAATCGCTGGGCGTTCTCGCTCTCCCATGGGAAATCCGGTGTGATGTTGTAGGTCGGGATCGGAAAGGTGAAGATCCGCCCCTTGGCATCGCCCTCGGTCATGACCTCGATATAGGCGCGATTGATCATGTCCATCTCGGTCTGGAGCTCGCCATAGGTGAAGGGTTGCTCCTTACCGCTGATCACCGGCACCTGCTCGCGTAGATCTTCGGGACACACCCAATCGAAGGTGAGATTGGTAAAGGGTGTCTGTGTCCCCCATCTGGATGGCACGTTGAGGTTATAGATCAGCTCCTGGATGTATTGCTTGACCTGGGTGTAGGACAAGCGATCGACGCGCACGAAGGGCGCCATATAGGTATCGAAACTGGAGAACGCCTGGGCGCCAGCCCACTCGTTCTGAAGCGTGCCGAGAAAGTTGACGATCTGCCCGATGGCACTCGACATGTGCTTGGGTGGCGCCGCCTCAACCTTGCCGGGCACGCCATTGAGCCCTTCGTTGAGCAGGGTGCGCAGCGACCAGCCGGCACAATAGCCCGAGAGCATGTCCAGGTCGTGGATGTGCAGATCGCCCTCGCGATGCGCGGCGCCGATCTCGGGCGGATAGACATGATTGAGCCAGTAGTTGGCGATCATCTTGCCCGCGGTATTGAGGATCAGCCCACCGAGTGAGTAGCCCTGATTGGCATTGGCCGCCACGCGCCAATCGGAGCGGTCCAGATATTCGTTGATCGAGGCGCTGACATCGACCAGGGTTCGGCGGTCGGTGCGCAGTTTCTTGTGCTGCTCGCGATAGACGATATAGGCGCGCGCAGTCCCGAAGTGGTTGGCGGCGATCAGCGTCTGTTCGACGACGTCTTGGATGGCCTCGATGTCGGGCAGACGGCCATCGCTGAAACGGTGCGCGAGCACCTTGACCACCTGGGCGGTCAGCAGACTGGCTTCGGCGGCACCAAACTCGCCGCTGGCCTGCCCAGCACGATAGATCGCCGATTCGATCTTGCTGGCATCGAAACGTACCTCCTGCCCATCGCGCTTGATCACGCGGGTTGGGGGACTGGGAGAGTGCGTCTGGTTGGCCATCTTGATCCTCGGTTTCTGGTGCGGTTTTGAGGCGGAGATGTCGCTGCCCTGCCTTGGGTGAAATCGCGCTTTTCGTTCCAAATCAGTACCCTTGGCGCTGGTTGGAACTGAAAGCACCCGCCGGCTTGGGCACAATATGTAGTAGTTAGCGAGTATAGCTCTAACCAGATAGTGTGGCTAGACCCAAATTGGGTTGACAAGGCCGGCGATTGGCCAGGGTGTGGGGAAACTGCTGTATAGACACCAGTTTTTAGATCCACCTGAGTGGGTGGGTCCCGCCATCACCGGGCGACGCCATGACGGGGGCAAGTCCTGGGACTCAAAGAGTGTGGTGCCGCTCAACGCTTGGTGAGGGCCAACAGGTCTCAAAGGACCACAACAGGGGCACGAGTGCTATCGACGCTTGTGTGCCCGTGTGCGCTTCCCGGCAAGGACGCCCTGGGGCTCGATCATTCCGCGCAGGCGATAGAGCGCCTCCAGCGCCTCGCGCGGTGTGAGTCTATCCGGATCGATGTCGCGCAAGGCCGCGCAGATCAGCGGCTCGACAACAGGGACAGGGCTTGACCTGGTGTGCGACGTCGGCTCCGTTGGAAACAGCGACAGTTGCCGGGTCTCGCGGTTGGCGTGACGATGCGCGCCATCTTCCAGTTCGCGCAATCGCTCGCGCGCCCGGGCGATGACCGCCGGCGGCACCCCGGCGAGCGCCGCCACCGCCAGACCATAGCTCTGATTGGCCGGGCCCTCGCGCAGGGCGTGCATGAAGACGATCGACTGGCCATGTTCGACGGCGTCGAGATGGACGTTGACGATGCCCGGATACTCCTCAGGCAAGGTAGTCAGCTCGAAATAATGGGTCGCAAACAGGCTATAGGCGCCGATGCGCGTGGCCAGCTCGACCGCGCACGACCAGGCCAGCGACAGCCCGTCGAAGGTGCTGGTCCCGCGCCCGATCTCGTCCATCAGGATCAGGCTCTGGGCCGTTGCGTTGTTCAGAATATTCGCTGTCTCCTCCATCTCGACCATAAAGGTCGAGCGACCGCCAGCCAGATCGTCCGCGGCCCCGATGCGCGAGAAGATGCGATCGATGGGACCGATGACGGCACGGCGCGCCGGCACGAAGCTCCCGATATGGGCCAGGAGCACGATCAGCGCATTCTGGCGCATGTAAGTCGATTTGCCGCCCATGTTGGGGCCGGTGATGATCAGCATCCGTCGCTTGCCGTCCAGGCGTAGGTCATTGGCGACGAAGGGGCGATCGAGCACCCGCTCGACCACCGGATGGCGCCCCTCCTGGATCTCGATCTGGGGGCGGTCCGTGAGCTCTGGACAGCTCCAGTTTAGGGTTTGGGCGCGCTCGGCCAGATTGGTCAGCACATCGAGCGTGGCGACGGCAGCGGCGGTCAGCTGGAGCGGTCCGAGCGACAGGCCCAACTGACCCAAGAGTTCCTCGTAGAGCCATTTCTCGCGGGCGAGCGCACGCTCGCGGCTGCTCAAGACCTGATCCTCGAAGCGCTTGAGTTCGGGCGTGATATAGCGCTCGACGCCCTTGAGCGTCTGGCGGCGCACGAAATCGGCCGGGACCCGATCGGCCTGGGTGCGGCTCAGCTCGAGGTAATAGCCATGCACCCGGTTGTAACCGACCCTGAGGTTGGCAATGCCGGTGCGCGCCCGCTCGCGCGCCTCCAGGTCGAGCAGGAACTGATCGGCATGTTCGGAGAGGTCGCGCAGCGCATCGAGTTCGGCGTCATAGCCGCGCGCGATCACGCCGCCGTCGCGGATGAGCAGCGGCGGCTGTTCGAGGATGGCGCGCCGGAGCAGCTCCAACACCTTGGGATGCTCGCCGAGCTCGTCGCGCAGCTCGACAAGCAAAGGATCGTTGAAATCGGCTAGCCCGGCGCGCAGCTCGGGCAAGACGGCGAGCGAGTCGCGCAACACGGCGAGATCACGTGGTCGGGCGGTGCCGAGCGCCACGCGCGCCAGGATGCGTTCCAGGTCGCCGATCCCGGCCAGGAGCGACTGGATGGCGACGACCTGACCCTGGTCGATCAAGGCGCGGATGGCGCCCTGCCGGGCACAGATGGCCTTGCGGTCGCGCAGTGGACGGTTCAGCCAGCGGCGCAGCAGCCGGCTGCCCATCGCAGTGACGGTCTGGTCGAGCACCCCGACCAGGGTGTGTTCCGGGCGCCCGCCGAGGCTCTCGGTGATCTCGAGATTGCGCCGGGTTGCGGCGTCCAGGATCAGCGCCTCGTCGCGTGACTCGGTGGACAGGCCGCGGATATGGGGTAGGGCAGAGAACTGGGTGTCGCGGACGTATTGGAGCAGACAACCCGCCGCCCCGATCGCCAACCGCATCCCGGCACAGCCGAAGCCGCTCAGGTCGCGGGTACCAAACTGCTCGCACAGTGCACGCTTGCCGCTGTCAGGGTCAAAGTGCCAGACCGGGCGCCGGGTGATACTGCGTTCAGGCCGCAGCTCGTTGTCGAGCCGACTGTCCTCGGCGATCAGGATCTCGGCGGGCTTGAGGCGCTCGAGTTCGCTCATAAGCGCCTCGCGCGATCCGACCTCGAGCACCGAGAAGCGTCCGCTCGAGAGTTCCAGTACCGCCAGACCCAATCCAGAGGCGTCCTCGGCGATGGCGACCAGCAGGTTCTCGCGCCGCTCCTCCAGCAAGGCCTCGTCGGTCAGGGTGCCGGGGGTGACGATGCGCGTCACCCGGCGCTCGACCGGCCCTTTGGACTGGGCCGGATCGCCGAGCTGCTCGCAGATGGCGACAGAGACACCTTGACGCACCAGCTTGGCCAGATAGCTCTCGACGGCATGATAGGGCACGCCGGCCATCGGGATCGGACGTCCGTCCGATTGACCGCGCCGGGTTAGGGTGATGTCGAGCAGACGCGCGGCACGCTCGGCATCCTCATAGAACAGCTCATAGAAGTCGCCCATGCGATAAAACAGCAGCAGATGCGGATACTCGGCCTTGAGGCGCAGGTACTGTCGCATCATAGGCGTGTGTCGGGAGAGATCGGGGGTCGAGCTATCTTGAGTCACGAGAGGTCGCTTGGACAGCAGGCTGGACTGAACGGGCCGGACTGAGCCGAATGTCGCGGCTGAAAGGGACTGCGTTTTACCACAGATCCGGAAAGATCAGCCAATCCTGGTAAAATCCTGCCGATTCGGTCTGTTGCTAGCCCTGTCCATTGCAACCCAGCTCTGTTCGACATTTCCAGCCATGGACCCCATCGCGCCCTCAAACCCTTGGAAACGGCTGTCTGGTCGGATGTCGGGTATGCATGGACGGCAGCTGCTCGGGCGAGTCGGACGACTGATGACGGTCTTGGCGCTCATGGGATTCATGGGGATGGCCACAGCGGTCGCGGCGCCCGACTTCGAGTCTGATCTCCCAGGCGCAACCGACATCCCCGGTCTTCCGCGCTTCGAGGGCTCGGTCATCATCGGTCATCAGGTCAATCCTTTCGATGAGACGCTGATCCCAAACGGCCCTTGGGACACGGGGGCCGGCGACTGGAAGAAGACGATCAGGGTATCCGGTCGGCGCACGCGGATCCTCTATCTGGCCCCGCGTCATGCCGGTGCGCCGGAGGTCATCCGCCACTACCGAAAGGCACTGGAGAACCTCGGCTATGAGCCGCTCTATCAGTGTTCGGGCTTCAAGGAATGTGGGGAGGGCGTCGATCGCTTCTACGGTGAGGCCGCCAACGGCAAGCAGCTCACCACCAGTCATCTGCTCAAGCATGTCTATTCGGAGACCTCGGTCCGTGAACCGCAGCTTTATACTGGGCATCGCCGGACCCCGGACGGTGATTCCTATGTCTTTGTCTTTGCCGCCTTCCAGGACAACTTTGCCGACTCGTCCGCCGGTAACCGCGTGGCCATCTTTGTCGAGGAGGTGCTGTCACAGCCGATGCGCGAGCGCCCGGCCTCGCTCGAGGCCCGCGAACTGGCCCAGGGACTCTCAGACGCCGGGCGCATCGCCGTCCACGGTATCCAATTCGACTTCGACCAGGCCACCATCAAGGACGAATCCAAGCCTCAACTCGAACAGATCGCCCTGATGCTGGTCGAGAACCCCGACCTTAAACTCTATATTGTTGGCCACACCGACAATCGCGGTACGCTGGAATACAACCTGGATCTCTCGCGCCGCCGCGCCGAGGAAGTGGTGCGCACGCTCATCCAAAATTACGGCATTCTGGGCGAACGCCTCAAACCCATGGGCGTGGCCAACCTCGCGCCCCTGACTAGCAATGCCACCGAAGAGGGGCGCGCGCTCAACCGCAGGGTCGAGATCGTGGCTCAGTAAGCCCCTTTCCACTCATGGGAACTGGGCTGGTCAGAGCGGTAATGCAAAAGACATGACACGAATAGACGATAAACGAATGAGCGCCGATCTGAAGCTGCCGAAGGCCTACAAGACGTTTCTGATGCTGGTCCTGGTGATCGGGCCGTTCTTCTGGCTCAGCTTCACCGAAGAGGGCCAACGGCGCACCGATCTGGCCCTGATGGGGTTTCTCGGCAAGCCCGACTTCAATGCCGCGCTCGAGGCCTTCGACAGTCGGCTAACCGAGGCGAAACTGCGCGAGACCTTCCCAAAGCTCGAATTCCAGTGTGCGGTTGGTACCAATCCGTTTGGCAATCGGTTGTGTGGTGCTGAGATCGGTGCCTTTAACCAGATTCCAGCCAGGTCCGTCTTGCTCTTCTTCCAAGATGATCAGCTACGTGCGGCCAAGGTGGTTTATCAGCCCCCTTATCACGCGATGGTTCGGCGCTGGGTCGATCAGCGGGTTGGGACACACAAGGTCAACCCAACACCTGTCCCCGCCCAGGAAGAGGGCGTCATCGCGCGTCCGGTCGCTCATGGATTGCTCCTGATGCAGGATGGCGAGCTGACTCATGACGCTGATGCAGCGTTGATCTGGCTCTCCCAGGCGGCGATCGCGGACGGGTGAAGCCACATGCGATCACCGTGGAGCTGTGGCACACGCGGTCGGTATGGCCTGTCGCATGAGGAATCGTTGGAACGATTTGCCGCCATGATCATCCGTGTCCAGGAGCGCGTAGGAACAGCTCATAGAGCGTCAGCACGATCTCAACCACGATCAGGATGACGATGTACCACTCAACCCGCAAACTGCGCTTGTTCTGCAACAGATTCAGCAGGGTGCCGGCGGTGTCGTTGATCAGCGTCAGCTTGCGCTCCAACACCAGCTGACGCTCACGGATCTCGTACTCGGCCTCTAGGTTCAAAAACAGCCGTTCAAGCTCCGGGTGTTCCCAAAGGATCTCGGGTTTGTCCCCAATCTCGCCGCGTCCGACCATGTCCTGCTGGATCGCCAATGCCTCGCCGATGTGGCGGAGAAGTGTGTCGGCATCGCTCACGCCGCGCCCTTGACGCCTGAGCCGCTCGGCCAGCGGCTCGATGCGGTCGAAGGCCAGTGCTACACGCGCCTCCTGATCAGCCAGCAGCACGCTCTTGCCCAGGATGTCAGCCACGACCTGGAGTCGGGCCAAATCACCATCGGCCAGTACCAGGCGATCGCGCTCGAGTGACTCGGCGCGATTGGGATCGATCAAGATCGGCAGGTCTTCGCGCTCGGGCTGGATCAGCGGGTCGCGCACGAAGGGGCGGATCTCCTCGATGAAGGCGGCCTCTTGCGCCTCGTCAACCCCGAATAGCACCACGGCGCCTGAGCGAAAGAGCACGGCGTGGCCCGTGTCGCCGATCGCCGTCACCAGCGGATTGGTCGCCAGGGCCTCCATATGCCCGAGACGCTTGATGTCGAGATGACGACCGAGCAATCGAGCACGAGCGGTCAGGATGGTGTTGCCACCGTCGATCATGACAGACATGAGGCCTTCCCCTGAAGCGATGGATCATCTAACTGGGTGGATAATTGGTCCAAGCGGCGCCTGGTCGGTTCGGTTTGAGCGGATGGCCGATTATGGGAATCCAATATGACAGATCCAGGTCCAATGGATTGGATCTGTCATGGATCACCCGAGCATCTGCGCCAGCGCCATCGCCAGTGCGATCGGCCCCAGGATCGGGTCGCCCTGGACGAAACACAGCAGGGCGGCGCGATTGCTGGTAAAGTTGGGCGCCTGGCTATGGGCGGTGGCGCGTCTGAGGTTGTAGCCGAGCCGTGCGCGACCGCCGACAGCAGCACCCCAGGCTCCACGAATTCCATTGCAACCCTATTGCGTTCTTTGCGCGTCTTTCGGTTCGACTGCTCGCCTCGGGTTGAGGCGCTCGATGGCCGTGGATCCAATCACTGACCACTGACCACTCCATGTTCGCACTCGACGTTCAGCAACTCACCAAGGTCTATCGCGGCGGTTTCCAGGCACTCAAGGGCGTCGATCTCCAGGTCGAGGAGGGGGATTTCTTCGCCCTGCTCGGACCCAATGGGGCCGGAAAATCGACCTTCATCGGCATCGTCTCATCACTCGTGAATAAGACTTCGGGCCGGGTCTCGGTGTTCGGGCACGATCTGGATCGCGATCCGGAGGGTGTCAAGGCCTGCATCGGCCTGGTGCCACAGGAGTTCAACTTCAATCTGTTCCTGCCAGTGATCGAGGTCGTGCTCAATCAGGCCGGTTATTATGGGATCCCGCGCCCCCTGGCCAAGGCCCGGGCCGAGCGTTATCTGCGCCAGCTCGACCTCTGGGACAGGCGCGATACCGAGATGCGCCGGCTTTCAGGCGGACTGAAGCGCCGGCTGATGATCGCACGTGCCCTGGTCCATGAGCCCCGTCTCCTGATCCTCGACGAGCCGACCGCCGGGGTTGACCTCGAGATCCGTCGCTCGATGTGGTCCTTCCTGCGCGACCTCAATGCCCAGGGGACGACCATCATCCTCACCACTCATTATCTGGAAGAGGCCGAGAGCCTCTGTCGCAATATCGCCATCATCGACGGTGGTCGGATCGCCGAACGCACCAGCCTGGCGGTGCTGCTCAACCGGCTCCACACCGAGACCTTCGTGCTCAACCTCAAGGGGCGGGTGTCAGAGTTGCCGGAGCTGGGTGGCTTTGTGCTCCAGGCGTTGGACGACTGTACCCTGGAAGTAGAGATGAGTCGCGAGCATACCATCAACAGACTCTTCGAGGCGCTGTCACGCAACGGCATCGAGGTCATCAGCCTGCGCAACAAGCAAAACCGGCTCGAACGGCTATTCCTGGAGCTGGTCGACCGGCGCGGCTTGGAGGTCGAGGGATGAGGAGTCGGTTGGACGATTGGCGCCGTTATCGGGTGACCTTTCAGACGATCCTGGGCAAGGAGGTACTGCGCTTCTCGCGCATCTGGGTGCAGACGATCTTGCCCTCGGTCATCACCACCACGCTCTATTTCGTCATCTTCGGGCGTCTGATCGGCGAGCGTATCGGCACCGTGGACGGGTTCGCCTATCTGGACTTCATCGTCCCCGGACTGGTGCTCATGGCCGTGATCACCAATTCCTATTCCAACGTGGTGTCGTCGTTTTATAGCAGCAAGTTCTCGCGCTACATCGAGGAGCTCCTGGTCTCGCCCGCGCCCAACTGGGTGATCCTGGCCGGTTATATCGCCGGGGGTGTGGCGCGTGGTCTAACGGTTGGCGCGTCTGTGATGCTGGTGGCGCTCTTCTTCACCGAGATCCACCTTCATGATCCGCTCCTGACCGTTCTGATCTGTCTCCTGACCGCGACGCTGTTCTCGCTCGGTGGCTTCATCAACGCTATCTATGCCAATAGCTTCGACGACATCTCGATCGTACCGACCTTTGTGCTGACGCCCCTGACCTATCTAGGCGGGGTGTTTTATTCGATCGATCTGTTGCCCGAGTTCTGGCAACGCGTCTCTCTGGCCAATCCGGTGCTCTACATGGTCAATGCCTTCCGCCACGGCCTGCTTGGGGTCAGCGATATCCCGCTCGGGTTGGCGTTCGGCATGATCCTGGTGTTCATCGTGATGCTAACGGCCTATAGTTTGAGCCTGCTGCGCCGGGGCGTGGGTATCAAGACCTGAGGGATTCCGTCGATCCCGGCCTCCGATGTGTCATAATTCGAGACCAAACCTCCATTGACGGATACGCGAACGCTCGTTTTCGTGATCCGAACCCGCTCGTGCAGGTCAATCATCCGTGACATCCAATCGTCGCTCCGGCGCGCGCGGCCGGAGACGCTCACCCAAACGCCGTGGCCTGTGGCTTGGGCATGTACTCGCCGGCTGGTCGCTGGTCCTGATGCTCGGGGCGACCCTGGCCGTGGTCCTCTATGGCATCCATCTCGATCGTGTGGTACGCAGCAAGTTCGAGGGGCAGCGCTGGGCCTTGCCCGCGCGCGTCTGGGCTCGTCCGCTCGAGCTCTACGCCGGGCGGCGTCTGAGTCCTGATCAGTTTGAGTCCGAACTCGAGCGCCTGAACTATCGCGCCGTCGAGTCGCCGCGCAATCCGGGCCAGTATCAGCGTCTGGGCGATCGCTTCGAGGTCTGGACGCGCCCCTTCCGCTTCTGGGACGGTGCCGAGCCAGAGCATCACCTGAACATCACCTTCGCCGATGGTCAGGTCGAGACCCTAACCGACGCCGATGGCGGTGCTGATCCGGCCTTGGTGCGGTTGGACGCCATGCTGATCGCCAGCATCTATCCGACCCACAATGAGGACAGGGTCCTGGTGCGCCGTCAGGACCTGCCCGAGCTTTTGGTCAAGACACTGATGGCGGTCGAGGATCGCAACTTCCAACGTCACCCTGGCGTCGATCCCAAGGGCATCCTGCGCGCTGTGGTGAGCAACCTTCAAGCCGGTGCCGTGGTCGAGGGTGCCAGTACCCTGACCCAACAGCTGGTCAAGAATTTCTATCTCACCGCCGATCGCACACTCGAGCGCAAGATCAAGGAAGCCTACATGGCCGTCTTGCTGGAGCTGCACTACAGCAAGGACGAGATCCTCGAGGCCTATGCCAACGAGATCTATCTGGGCCAGGATGGCAGCCGTGCCATCCACGGCTTCGGATTGGCCAGTCAATTCTTCTTCAATCTGCCGCTCGATGAACTCGATGCGCCCAAGGTCGCCCTCCTGGTGGGGCTGATCCAGGCGCCCTCCAGTCTGGATCCACGCCGCAACCCGGAGGCCGCCAAGGCGCGCCGCGATCTGGTCCTCGATCTCATGGTGCGTGACGCCGTCATCAGTCCAGACGAGGCAGAACGGGCCAAACGTGCGCCGCTCGGGATCCAGGACGGCGGCGGGCGTCCAGCCGGGCACTATCCCGACTTCATCTCGCTGGTGCGTCGCCAGCTCCAGCGCGACTATCGCGACGAGGATCTGCGTTCCGAGGGGCTGAATATCTTCACCACACTCGATCCTGTGGTACAGGCCGCCGTCGAGCGTTCGCTGTCTAAGAAACTGGACGAGCTGGAGAGGCAGCATCGGATGAAGGCCGGAAGCCTGGAAGCGGCCGCCGTCGTGACCTCGGTCGCGCAGGGGGAGGTGTTGGCCATCGCTGGCGGGCGCGAGCCGGGCTATGCCGGTTTCAACCGCGCGCTCGACTCGGTGCGTTCGATCGGTTCGCTGGTCAAGCCGCCGATCTATCTGACGGCCCTGTCGCAACCGGAGCGCTACACCCTCACCACCAGTCTTTCAGACACCCCCGTCAGCCTGTTCGACGGCAACAAGCGCTGGGAGCCTAAGAACTATGATCGCAGGGTCAACGGCTCGGTACAGCTGCACAGCGCGCTGGCCCGCTCGCTGAACCTAGCCACGGTCAACCTGGGTCTGAGCATCGGTGTCAAAAATGTCGTAGATACACTCTACAAGATGGGCGCACAGCGTCGTATCCGGGTCGTGCCTGCGGTGCTGCTGGGCGCAGTGTCCATGTCGCCCCTGGAGGTGGCTCAGATCTATCAGACCATCGCCGCCGGCGGCTATCGCGCCCCCTTGCGCGCGATCCGCGAGGTGGTCGACGCCCAGGGCCGTCCACTCAACCGCTATCCGCTCGCCATCGAGGCCGTGGTCGATCCCAGGGCCGCCTATCTCACGACCTGGGCCATGCAGCGGGTGGTCACGCATGGGACGGCCAAGTGGCTTGGCGATCAGTTGCCCAAGGGGATGACCATGGCCGGCAAGACAGGCACCACCGACGAGAAGCGCGACAGTTGGTTTGCCGGTTTTTCAGGCGACAAGGTGGCTGTGGTCTGGGTCGGTCGCGACGACTACAAGCCGATGGGGCTGACGGGCGGGGCCGGGGCGCTCCGGGTATGGGGCGACTTCATGCTGGCGCTCGACAACGAGCCCTTGCCCGAGACCCCGCCCGAGGGTGTGGTGCTGGTCGATGCCTGCGGGCACAAGAATGTGCCCTATATCGGCAACAGCGCCAAGGGGGCGGCCAGATGCGGCGGCGGTCAGGGTTCGGAGGCGCGCGGCGCCTCGTCCGCGGGCGACGAGCGGACGACGGCGCGCGACGAATCCGTGGCGACTGAAGCGCCGGTCCGACCACCGGAACCGCCGCCCAAACCCAAACGCACAGAAAACCATTTCATGAGCGACTTTTTCGACCGCTAATCTCCACATAAAGAGAGTTCAAGGCGACTGATTCATGAAACCCTTGCATCGATTTCTGCTCGTCTCCTTGCTGGTCTCAATCGGCCTGGGCGCGTGCTCCATGGGGCCGCGCGAGGGGCCACCGGCCACTATTGTTCAGGTGACGCCGCGTGCGGATCAGACCGTCCGTCCGCTCCAGTCGCCCCCCAAACCGCCGCGAGTACCCGAGGATACGACTCCCCCGGTCAAGCGTACCACTCAGGTCTATGCCTACCAGGATCCGAGCACGGCGCCTGAACCGGTCACGCCGCCGGCACCTCAGGAGAGGGTCCCAGCGCCTGCACCTGATATCCAGCCAGTTGCGCCTGTCAGCCAGACTCAACCTCCGCCGACTCAGACGCCTAGTGTGCCGCCAACGTCGCCTGCCGTACCACCGCCGCGTCCGGATGAGCAGCGGGTTGCCAAGGTCGATCCGCGCTCGGTCCTGCCTGCAAGCGAAACACCGCCCCCCCCGCCGCCCGTGCGGGCCCTGCCGCCCTCGAACATTGCCGCACCACCCAATCTGCCGCCAGCCGCCGCCAAGCTGGCCGCTCAAGCCGAGCAGCAGCGCCAGTCAGGCGACTATGCCGGCGCGGCGGCCTCACTGGAGCGCTCGCTGCGCATCGCTCCACGTGAGGCCTATCTCTGGAACCGGCTTGCGCGCGTTCGGCTGGAGCAGGGACAGGCGGCCCAGGCCGGCAATCTGGCCTCGCGTGCCAATGATCTTGCGGGCGACAGGGAGGATCTCAAACGCGACAACTGGCGCATCATCGCCGAGTCCAGGCGCCGTTCGGGAGACCTGGCGGCCGCGAGTGAGGCCGAGCAACGCGCAGGAGGTAATTGAGACTGACATCGATAAGGATCGGCTAAAAGACGTTTCACAAAGTCGTAGCTTTTCTGGTATTTTTCCCGCCCGAACGACGGTTGTTTCATGCCCTCCGCGACCCTGGCGGGTGACTGAAGCATCCGGTGGCGTCTTCACCCTCTGTCGAAGGAGGTTCGTGCATGATCAAGCCAGTCGGGTCTGACCAACTCAGGCCGCGTTTCGTCTATGATCCGGAGGAGCATCATCGGCTCGCCCACGAAGCCGAGTCCCTGCCCTCGGTGATCGTCAGCTCCCAGGCCGCCGGCAATGCCGTCATGTTGGGCGCCGGGTATTTCAGCCCACTCGAGGGCTTCATGAATCTAGCCGATGCGCTCAGCGTCGCGCAGTCGATGACCCTGACCGATGGCCGCTTCTTCCCGGTGCCGCTGCTCTGTCTGGTCGAGTCGGCCGACACCCTCGCCGGTGCCACACGGATCGCGCTGCGCGACCCGAACGTCGAGGGCCATCCGGTGCTCGCGGTCATGGATGTCAACGCCATCGAGCCGGTCTCAGATGAGCAGATGACGCTGATGACCGAGCGGGTCTATGGCACCACGGATCCAAAGCATCCGGGCGTCCAGACCTTCAACAGCCAGGGACGCATCGCCCTCTCCGGACCGATCCAGGTCCTCAATTTCTCCTATTTCCAGACCGACTTCCCCGACACCTTCCGCACCGCGGTCGAGATCCGCCACGAACTCCAGGAACGCGGCTGGAAGAGGGTCGTCGCCTTTCAGACCCGTAACCCCATGCATCGCGCCCATGAGGAGCTGTGCAAGATGGCGATGGCGGCGGTCAAGGCCGACGGGGTCGTCATCCACATGCTGCTCGGTCGGCTCAAGCCGGGCGACATCCCGGCCCCGGTGCGCGATGCCGCCATCCGCGCCATGGCTGAGCTCTATTTCCCACCCAACACCGTGATGGTGACCGGCTATGGCTTCGACATGCTCTATGCTGGACCGCGCGAGGCGGTGCTGCACGCCTATTTCCGCCAGAACATGGGTGCGACCCACTTCATCGTCGGGCGCGATCATGCCGGTGTCGGCGATTACTACGGGCCCTTTGATGCCCAGACCATCTTCGATCGCGAGGTGCCGCCCGGGGCGCTCGATATCGAGATCTTCCGCGCCGACAACACGGCCTACTCCAAGAAGCTTGGACGGGTCGTGATGATGCGCGACGCCCCCGACCATACACCGGATGACTTTATCCAGTTATCCGGGACCCGGGTGCGCGAGATGCTCGGACGGGGCGAGGCCCCACCGCCCGAGTTCTCCCGTCCCGAGGTTGCGCGAATCCTCATGGACTACTACCAATCGCTCCCTTAAGTCTTAGCCTACCGGAGGCCCAATGAAATGATTACCAGCAACCCCTTCGCCGAGCTTTCGGCGGTCATCCCACCGTCCGTCATGCAGGGCTATGTCGTGTTGATGATCCTTTTGGTCATTGGCGGTACCCTGCTCGACATCAAACACAAACGGAGCGCCGAGTATTTCTTCGAGAAAGGCAAGTCGCTCAAGAAACTGGCCAAGCGTGAGGTCGGCACTGCCGAGAAGCTGGGTATCGCCGTCAGCACCCTGGCCAACGAGGTCCTGGCCTCGGGCGAGTTCGAGAATCCGGACCGGCGCAAATCGCACCTGCTCATGATGTACGGCTTCGTCATCTTCGTGGTGACGACCGCGCTCCTGATCTTCGGGGTGGAGGACAAGAGCTCGGGTTTCATCCTGCCCTTGCTCTGGCACCTCGGCGCACTGTCGGTCTGTGTCGGCGGCTACTGGTTCTGGTTCAAGATCCGCGTCGACGTGCGTTCCGAAGGTCATCCCTGGTGGGACGTCCATCTGGCGGACCTGTTCATCGTCTCGCTGCTCTTGACCACGACCCTGGCCCTGGTGTGGTCACTGCTGGGCTCGATGCTTGTCTTTGCGCTCTTCATCGCTGCTGCCACCACCCTGTTTGGCACCGTCTATTGGTCGAAGCTGGCGCACATGTTCTACAAGCCTGCCGCCGCCTTCCAGAAGAAGATCGCCAAGGCCGACGGCTCACTGGATAAACTGCCCGAGCTGCCTGAGGACCTGAGCAATCCCGAGGTCAAGCAGCGTTATCCGGACATCCCAACCTACATGGGCGACAACCCGCCCTACATGGGCCTGGGGATCAAGCGCGAGGCGCCGACCCATTATTGATCCCGCCACGCTGAACACAGTCGAGAGAGAAGAGGATCACACGAATGCCAACGTTCGTTTATATGACGCGCTGCGACGGCTGCGGCCAATGCGTCGATATCTGCCCATCGGACATCATGCACATCGACACGACCATCCGGCGTGCCTACAACATCGAGCCCAACATGTGCTGGGAGTGCTACTCCTGCGTCAAGGCTTGTCCACAAAACGCTATCGACGTGCGCGGCTATGCCGACTTCGCCCCACTGGGTCATTCGGTGCGGGTGCGCCGCGACGAGGAGAAGGGCGTCATCGCCTGGCGCATCATCTTCCGCAACGGCGAGAAGGACATGAACCTGCTCGCCCCCATCACCACCAAACCCTGGGGTCAGGCCACGCCCAACCTCAAAGAGGTGCCGGCGCCCTCGCAAGAGATGCGCGACAGCCAGTTGCTGTTCAACGAGCCCAAATACATTCGCTTCGATGACGGCGGTCTGCATACGCTCGAGGCGGCAGGGTTGAAGATGAAGGCGGGGGTGTATTACTGATGGCCTACAAGACAATCATCGAGGACGACATCGACATTCTGGTCGTCGGCGCGGGTCTGGGCGGCACGGGCGCGGCCTTCGAGGCCCGCTACTGGGGCCAAGACAAGAAGATCGTCATCGCCGAGAAGGCCAACATCGATCGCTCCGGCGCCGTGGCCCAGGGTCTGTATGCCATCAACTGCTACATGGGCACCCGCTTCGGCGAAAACAAACCCGAGGATCACGTCCGTTATGCCCGCATCGACCTCATGGGCATGGTGCGCGAGGACCTGCTGTTCGATATGGCCCGCCACGTCGACTCGACCGTGCACCAGTTCGAGGAATGGGGTCTACCCTTGATGCGCAACCCCAAGACCGGCGCCTATCAGCGCGAGGGTCGCTGGCAGATCATGATCCACGGTGAGTCCTATAAGCCGATCGTCGCCGAGGCGGCAAAGAAGTCGGCCGACAAGGTCTTCAACCGCATCTGCGTCACCCATCTGCTGATGGACGAGAGCAAGCCCAACCGGGTCGCGGGCGCGGTCGGCTTCAATGTGCGCACCGGCAACTATCACGTCTTCAAGTCCAAGACCGTGATCGTCGCCGCCGGCGGGGCCTCCAACATCTACAAGCCGCGCTCGGTGGGCGAGGGTGCGGGTCGCGTCTGGTATGCCCCCTGGTCCTCGGGCTCGGCCTATGGCCTCTTGATCGGTGCCGGCGCCAAGATGACCCAGATGGAGAACCGCATCGTGCTGGCGCGCTTCAAGGACGGCTATGGCCCGGTCGGTGCCTATTTCCTCCATCTCAAGACCTATACCCAAAACGGTCTGGGCGAGGAATACGAGTCCAAGTGGTGGCCACAGTTGCAGGAGATGGTCGGCAAGGAATATCTGGATCCGGACTCCTTCCATCTCACCCATCGACCCATCCCCACCTGTCTGCGCAACCATGCGCTGATCAGCGAGGTCAACGCCGGTCGCGGGCCGATCCACATGGTCACCATGGAGGCCTTCCAGGATCCGCATCTGGAAGAGATCGGCTGGCACAACTTCCTCGGCATGACCGTCGGCCAGGCCGTGCTCTGGGCCGCGACCGATGTGGATCCCAAGAACGAGAATCCGGAGCTCACCACGTCTGAGCCCTATGTCATGGGTTCGCACGCGACCGGTTGCGGGGCCTGGTGTTCGGGCCCAGAGGATGTCTCGCCGCCCGAGTATTTCTGGGGTTATAACCGCATGACCACGGTCGAGGGTCTGTTTGGTGCCGGTGACGCGGTCGGTGGCACACCGCACGCCTTCTCGTCCGGTTCCTTCACCGAGGGGCGTCTGGCGGCCAAGGCGGCCTGCAAATACATCGACGACGGCAAGGCCGAGGGGATTCGCGTCTCCGACGAGCAGATCGAGCGTCGGCGCAAGGAGATCTACAAACCGCTCGAGCACTACCGGATCTATCGCAACGAGATCACCGCCGGTTCGGTCAACCCGAACTACATCAACCCGCGTCAGGGCCTGGATCGCCTGCAAAAGCTGATGGACGAGTACTGCGGCGGCGTGACCGTCAACTACATGACCAATGAGAATCTGCTCAACATTGGTCTCAAGAAAATGAAGCTCTTGGAAGAGGACCTCGAAAAGCTGGCGGCCGAAAATATCCACGAGCTGCTGCGCGCCTGGGAGCTCAAGCATCGCCAGCTCACCGCCGAGGCGGTCTTGCAGCACACCCTGTTCCGCAAGGAGACCCGCTGGCCGGGTTACTACTATCGTGGCGATGCCATGAAGGTCGATGACGCGAACTGGCATGTGCTGACGGTGTCGCGTCGTGATCCCGAGACCGGCGAGTACACCATGGAAAAGGCACCCTGCTACCATCTGGTCGAGGACTGAGTGGCTTGAGTTCGCCTTGAGATAGGATCTGGGCCCTCGGTGCTACCGGGGGCCCAGTTCTTTTATTCATCCGGCCCTCAAATACCCGACCCTGGTCTTTTGGGGCAACGCCAAGACCGGTCCAAGGCCCGGCCTGGGCCTTAAGCGGCTGATTGCCGCGCCGGGTCAGCCAGGCCCTGGATCACGGCGGATTACCAGAGATGACCCGCCACGCTATGACAGATTCGTAGGATGGTCAGCGCGCCTGCGCTGATCCCCTTCCGAGGGCTAAAATGCCGTGGCTTGAAGACGATTTGATGATGCTATGAATATCAATGATCTGACCGACGAAGAGATCATCGCGATCGCGCACCCCCTGTGGGACGATCTCGTCAAGTATTCCAACAAGGGCGACTACGGCAAGTTCATCAAGAAGTTCTCCTACAATCTGCTGCTTGGTCTCAATGAGGTCGAGATGGGCAAACAGTTCGCGCATAGTGAGCTGGCGCGGAATCTGGTCGAGGAGCGCGACTTTCTCGGGCTCATCCGGCGCGGCGAGCATGTGACGGCGCTTTATCGCGTTCGCTGCAAGGTCAAGGACGGTGAGTGGCTGGGCCGGATGGTGCTCGGCTATGAGAATGGCGAGGTGCGGATCTTTGCCGCCTCGATCTTCTGAGCCCTGAGCCGACGATGAAACAGACCATTCGCGACGACAGCTTCGTCGAACTGAGCTATCGCATCCTCGATCAGAAGACAGGGGTCGTCTTGACGGCGGTCGAGTTTCCGCTGGGCTATGTCCAGGGCCGCAACTCGGTGCTGGATCCGCGCATCATGGCCGAGTTGGAAGGTAAGTCGGTGGGCGAGACGATCTCGGTTCCGATCGATTGCAGCGAACTCTATGGGGTACGGGACGAATCGCTCGTCATCACCGATCTGATCGAAAACGTTCCCGAGGAATATCGCCAAGTCGGCCTGCAGATCCTGATGGAAAACGAGAAGGGCGAGACCAAGACCTTCTTCGTGACCCGCATGGACGACAAGACCCTGACGCTCGACGGCAATCATCCGCTGTGCGGTCGACAGGTCGTCTTCGAGCTGCAAGTGCAGAGCGTGCGCGCGGCGACGCCAGAGGAGATCGCCGCCGGTGGGCCGCTGGAGCAGGCTCCAGACATCGGCGGATCGCCGACGCGACCGATCTGATCCCAGGGCTTCAACTGGCCGGATGTTGCCGATCGATCCTAGCAGCCGAGGGCTTGAAGTCTCTCAATCGCGGCTGAAGCCGCTCCTACAAAATCAATAGGTTACGGATAAGGTTTTGCCAAGAATGGCATAAATCAGCGTTTCCCTAGAAAATGTCAAGCCTGTGGAGAGGACGGCGCTGGCATCGTGGCAAGACCGGCCTCGCTACAGTGAACGCGCCGCGCGGCGGATCCGGTCATGTACGGCGATCCAGGCCGGGTCCTCGGGTGGCAGGGCGATCAACAGGACGTCACAGTCGCTGCCATCGGCCTGGTGCAAGACCGAATAGAGCATCGAGGCATAGTCCTCTGGGACGGCAGGCATCGGCCAGAACCTCGCGACCGGCCAGTCGGGGGGACGAGTCGCGATGAGTCCCAGACGCTGGTCCGGGAACGGGCTTGGGTGCAGATCGAGCAGATCGATCGGGATCCGGTAGCAAGGCTTGCTTGGCGCATAATGCGAGTCCAGCATACCGGGCACACGAGGCGCGGTCGCGTCTGTGGTCAGGAGTCGGGGCAGATGCGGCGCGAGGGCCTCCGCCGTAATCCGACCGGGCCGCAGGAGGCGGGGATGGTCGCCGCTGAGGTCCACAATGGTGGATTCGATCCCGACCGGGCAGGGGCCGCCATCGACGACGGCCGCGATCCTGCCCGCCAAATGGCGCTGCACGTGCTGGGCGGTGGTGGGGCTGATCCGGCCGAATGGATTGGCGGATGGCGCGGCCAGCCCGCGTTCTGGACCGAGTCGTTTCAATACGGCCTGAAACACCGGATGGGCGGGCACGCGCAGCGCGACCCTGGTCTGGCCGCCCGTCACCAGCGGCGAGACGGTCCGTGCTGCCGGCAGGACCAGGGTCAGGGGTCCAGGCCAGAAGGCCGCTGCCAGTCGCCAGGCGGCTTCTGGCACGGCAGCGACCCAGGCAGACAGTTGTTCGGCCGCGGCAATGTGCACGATCAGCGGATGATCGGCGGGGCGGCCTTTGGCCAGAAAGATCGCGCGCACGGCCTCGGGATTGCCCGCATCGGCTGCCAGACCATAGACGGTCTCGGTGGGGAGGGCCACCAATTCGCCCGCTTGCAGCAGGTTCGCTGCCGTGGTCAGGTCTTCCGGGCTGGAAGTGAGATACAACATGATCGGGATACCTTGTCATCGTGCCGTTTCGCCGCCGACCGGGATGTTGAAGACCGCTCGATCATGCCCTGGCGCGGCATGCCTTTGCATTGACCCGGGGACTCGGCTCATGAACAGCACACGGCACCCTCCGCCTCGAGGTCATCGGCGCTGACGTAACCTCCAGGGCCATCGCCGATCACCCGCAGGCCTGTTGCCAAGGGCACTACGGCATGATTTCTGTTTGTGTCCGAGGTCGTGGTGTTGCGGGCAGAGAAGTTCGTTTGGCCCCTGAACGGCATTTGCCGCTGGGGGCGGGGGCTTCTTGAACAGGATGTTCAAGGCGAACGCTGAAACAGCTTCCTCATGGCGCCATAGACCTGCTCATGGGTATAGGCGTTCTCGCCCCAGTGGAGGAGTGTTTCATCGTCGGTGCGAAAGGTCAGATAGGGGTGTACCTCGACGCCATCGGAGTCAATCCCGGCGAGATCGTCAATGACACCAGCAATGCTCAAGGCGATCTCTGCCGTAAGGTCTTCGAGCCTATCTGACTCGATAGCAGCTTCCTGAAGCTTGATCTTGATTCGGGTAACGATCTCAGCCGTGAACCTGGCCTGCAGATCGTTGAAGGTTGAACTGTCCAGTATCAGTTTCATGATTCGAGCGAACCCTAATCGCGGAATGCGACGTTTCTCGCCGCATTCCGCTCAAAGGGCCCGTTTTTAAGTCTCAGGGACGCTTCGGGGTCTGATACTTGACTTCTTTTTGGAACGAGTCCCAAATGACCTCATAACCGACGAAGCCCTTTTCATTCGGTTGTTTTTGACGGGTTAGGACGAATCGGCTGCGGCCATCCGGAACCTGAGGGCGGGTCTTTTGTTCGCTCATGAGTGCTGACCTTGTGACGAGTGATGGGCCAATGTGTCCATACGGATCTTAAAAGACATGGGTGCATGCACTATCACGGCAGATCCCTGGCCTGTCAAGTCCCACGGAAACCTGTGCAGGCCACCGAGTCGTTAACGTTCGAGCTCCTGGAGATCGAAGCGCATCGCCGCCAGATCCGCAAAGATCCAGGTTGCCGCCGGGGCGCCGAGACCAGCCACGGTGCCAGGATTGACGAGCCAGGTCTTGCCGCCCTTCACGTTGTCCAGACAACGGATCTCCGGCTCATGGCTGTGCCCACAGCAGACCAGATCGTGATTGCCCACACAGGCGAATGCCTCGCCGATGTGCGGATAATGGGTCATGAAGATCCGGCGTTCTGCCAACATCAGATCCGCATCATGGCCGTGATACTGGAGCTGTCCTCCAGATCCGCAGGCCAGACGCGAGATGGAGACCGGATCGCCGAGATTGTTGCCGTGGATCACATGGATCGGCAGTCCCAGCTTGAGGGAGGCCAGCAGCGTATTGGTGCCGATCAGATCGCCGCAATGCAGCACACATTCGGCCCCGCGCGTCTTGGCCTCGGCGATGGCGGTCGCCAACATGGGACCGCGATCATGGCTGTCGGAAACAATGCAGATTTTCATAAAACCTCAGTCTGTCGGGTTCGAGTCCAGGGGTGGCAGGATCTGGCGTCCGACGAGATAGGCGATGATGTCCTCGGCCAGTGCTTGTGGCGTGCGTTCGCCGTCGGCCTTGACGACGATTTCCGGGGATTCCGGTGTCTCATAGGGGTCGTCGATACCGGTGAAGTGCTTGATCTCACCGGCGCGGGCCTTCTTGTACAGCCCCTTGGGGTCACGTCGTTCGCACACCTCGAGCGGCGTGTCGACGAAGACCTCGATGAAGTCACCCTCGCGCATGCTGTTTCTGACGCGCCGACGGTCAATCCGATAGGGGCTGATGAAGGCCGTCAAGGCGATGATACCCGCCTCGCAGAAGAGCTGAGCGACCGCGCCGATGCGTCGGATGTTTTCCTCGCGATCAATCGCACTGAAGCCCAGTCCGAAACGCCGGGCGAACTCCTCGCCGTGCGTCTCGCGCAGCCGCTCTGGGCTGGCATTGAGGCCATGACGCACATTGTCCCCATCGAGCACGACTGTCCTGACGCCGCGTTCCAACAATAGATGATCAAGCGCATTGGCCAGCGTGCTCTTGCCCGAGCCGCTTAGACCTGTCAACCAGATGACACAACCGCGATGGCCGTTGAGGCGTTCGCGATCCTCGCGCGAAACACGGTGTTCGTGCCAGGTCAGATGGAGATCGGACGTCATGCGGAATCCTTGTGTGTGGTGAATGAACCCGGTCAGGCGGACGGCCGTGCGGCATTCTCAAACCCGCGCCAACACATTGTCAATCATCGTCCCTATTGACAGGACCATGAAATCATGATGCCCTGATCCAGGCCGGCGGAAATACCACAGGGGGAGTGTGCTCCAAACCCGCGCTGACGCCTGAGATCATGACAGACCTCGCCCACATCCTCGGCCCCGCCGGACGACTCGCCGACCAGATCCCAGGTTTTACCTATCGTGCTCAGCAACTGGCGATGGCCGAGCGGGTCGCCGATGTCCTCGGTTCCGGCGGCGTACTCATCTGCGAGGCCGGCACTGGCACCGGCAAGACCTTCGCCTATCTGGTCCCGGTGCTGCTCTCAGGGCGCAAGGTCGTGATCTCAACCGGGACGCGCCATCTTCAGGATCAGCTCTTCCATCGCGACCTGCCGCTGATCCGCGACGCGCTCGGTGTGCCCGTGACCGCAGCACTGCTCAAGGGCCGCGCCAACTATCTGTGCTGCCATCGCCTGAACCTGATCCTGGCCGACAGCGCCCGTCTCGAGGGTCCGACATGCCGCCAACTCAAACGGATCCGCGACTGGTCGAGCGTCACCCAAAGCGGCGACATCGCCGAGCTGCCGATCCCTGAGGACGCGGCCATCTGGCCCGAGGTGACCTCGACCACCGATAACTGTCTGGGTCAAGACTGTCCCGAGTTGGATGGCTGCCATCTGGTCGCCGCGCGGCGCGCGGCCCAGACCGCCGATTTGGTGGTGGTCAACCACCATCTCTTCTGCGCCGATCTGGCCCTCAAGGACGAGGGCTTTGGCGAGATCCTGCCCGGTGCCGACGGCTTCATCCTCGACGAGGCCCATCAGCTCCCCGAGATCGCGACCGGTTTCTTCGGCATCAGCCTGACCAGCCGCCAGCTCCTGGATCTGGCGCACGACACCGAGCTTGAGGCACTCCGCGACGCCCTAGACATGCCTGTACTGCGCGATCGGGTGACGCATTTGCGCCAGGCGACTCAAGAGTTACGTCTGACGCTGGGCGAGCATGACCGGCGCGGTCCTTGGCACGCGCTGGAGGCCGACACCTCGGTGTCGGCGGCAATCCTGACGCTTGGGGATCGACTTCGGGACCTGATCCAGGCGCTCACAACCGTCGCCGGGCGCGGCAAGGGCCTGGATGCCTGTCTGGAACGCGCCCTGGATCAGCTCCAGCGCCTCATGCAGATCGCCACCGGCGCTTCGTCCGATCGTGTGCGCTGGTTCGAGACGCTCGGACGCGGTTTCAGACTGCACCAGACCCCACTGGAGATCGCCGATCTCTTCCGCGGGCGCATCGGGCGCCCGGGCACGGCCTGGGTTCTGACCTCGGCCACCCTGGCCGTCGGCGACAGCTTCGAGCACTTCGCCCGTCAGCTTGGCATCGAGGGTGCCGAAACGGCGCGTTGGGACAGTCCATTCGATTATGCCCGTCAGGCGCTCTGGTTTGTGCCAGGCGGGATGCCTCAGCCCGCCGCGCCGGACTACAATCGGCACGTCCTGGAGCTGGCGTGTGAACTGATCCAGGCCAGTCGCGGTCGCGCCTTTCTGCTCTTCACCAGTCATCGCGCACTGCGCGAGGTCGCCGCCGGCCTGGAGGGGCGGATCCGCTATCCATTGCTGGTGCAGGGCACGGCGCCGCGCGCCGAGCTGGTCGAGCGCTTCCGTCGGCTCGGCAATGCCGTGTTGCTCGGGACTTCGAGCTTCTGGGAGGGGGTCGATGTGCGCGGCGAGGCCCTGTCCTGTGTGCTCATCGACCGGCTGCCCTTCGCCTCGCCTGGGGACCCGGTATTGGCCGCGCGCATCGAGGCACTGCGCCGAGCCGGCGGCAATCCGTTTTGGGACTATCAGCTGCCGCGCGCTGTGATTGCGCTCAAACAGGGGGCGGGGCGTCTGATTCGCGGGGCCGAGGATCGCGGCGTGCTGGTGGTCTGTGATCCGCGGCTGCTGTCGAAGTCCTATGGTCGGACCTTTCTTGACAGCCTGCCGCCCATGGCCCGGACGCGCGACATCGAGCAGGTCCGGTGTTTCTTCGCCTGCGATGACCGGCCTGACCGAGATGGATCAACTCTATGAGTTTTTTAAGCAATCTGTTCGCTCGTCTGTTGCACGGCAAGCCGGCGCAGGTATCGCTCGAAGAGACGAGCGATGTCTCCGATGCGATCGAGGACGTCGAACCCAAAGGCGATCCTGAGTCGAACGCGGAGGCACTCGATCTGGGTATACCGACGATCAGCATCGATCCCTGGTTCTATCCCTGGCTGCTCGATCTGGACGCCTTAACCGATTGGCCGCTGAGTCCATCCGAGAGTCGCGTGCTCGACGCCTTCGAGCAACTGGTCACGGGCCAGAAGTCAAGTTCCACCCTGGTTCCGCGCCTGCCGATGGTGATTCCGCAACTGATGCGCAGTCTGAAGGACGACACCATGACCGGCGCGCAGTTGGCGCGCCAGATCGCCAAGGATCCGGTGCTGGTGGGGGAAGTCATTCGCGTGGCCAACAGTCCCTACTATCGGCGCGCGCACAAGATCTCGAGCATCGAACAGGCGGTCTTGATCTTGGGGCGCGACGGACTCCATCAGATCATCGCGCGCGTGGCCTTCTATCCGATCTTTAATCTCAAATCTGGACATTTCACCAATCTGGCTGCCGGGCGCGTCTGGACCCAGTCCGAACGCTGTGCCTTAGTCTGCCACTGTCTGGCCGAGCATCGCGATCAGGATGTGTTCTCGGCCTATCTAGCCGGGCTGGTCGCGAATGTGGGTCTCATGGTCGGCTTTCGGCTCATGGATCAGGTGCTTGCAAGTCCGCGCGATCTGATCCCGAATTCGCGCGCCTTCTATGCCGTCTTCATCGAGCGATCCAGACAGACCTCGCACCGCATCATCAAGGAATGGGATTTTCCCGAAGGCATCATCCGCGCCATCGACGAGCAGGCCAATCCGGAGCCGAATGCGGCGCGTTCTTGGCTGGGTGCGATCCTGGCCATCGCCGATCAATATGCCAAACTGAGTCTCCTGGTCGAAAAGAGATGTCTTCCCGAAGATGAACTGGATACCCAGCCCCTGATGTCGGAACCCTGTTATCGTCGACTCTTGCTCGATGGATCGAGCTGATCGCCCCGACCCTGGGGTTAGAGCAACCTTTAAGACTTGCTCGTTCTTTCGTACTCTTGCGTTTTTGCCTGCATTCAAACCGAAAACCAATGATCATCGCCCACAAGATCGCGCTCAACCCCAACAACCGGCAGGCGATCTATTCCAAGAGCGTGCCCCGCAACGGGCGATCCTTGGGTTAGTTGGGTCTGTAGGAGCGCCGTAAGGCGCGATCCACGTCTTTTTGAGGGCCGGGTTGATCGGCGTCTTGAGGTGGGCACGGCGCTCGACGGGAGAAAAGGGCGCCGGCCCCAAGCCACAGCGGGCGCTGCTGTCTTGCCGGCGGCGCTTGTCCCGGGGGGCTGTCGCGCTGGAAGAAGGGCTTAGCCAATCGCAGATTGGCCCGGTCTGCGGCACAAGCCAAGATCGGGATCTGAATGCGGCCAGGGACCATCCTTCCGGATGGTCCGTCCTGAAGCGGGACGTCAGCTTTGTTGCTGTCTGAGAAAAATGAGTCGGTCTGATGGAACGGTTCGGGCATCGGTCGGAACGATGCGACCATCGGATGACTTTGGGCCGCGCCCAGTATAGCCTAGCGCCCGTGTTGCCGAGAGGCATTCCACCGCCCGCCGGAGCGCCATGTCGGCGGGTTTCGGGTGCGTACCCCATCGCCGAGGAGTGACTGCATGCATATCCTGGATCTGGACGATTTCAGTGACCTCTCTAGCTGGTCCAGCGTCGTTTCGGGGCAGGCGCGTCTCGACCTGGCCGCCGATGTTGGACCGCAAGGCGAGGGTCGCGCGCTGCGGTTGGACTTCGACTTCGGCGAGGGCGGGGGGTTCGTGGTCGCGCGTCGGGCGCTGTCTCTGAGCCTGCCCGACAGCTTTGCCCTGCTCATGCACGTGCGTGCCGAGGCCCCGGCCAATGTCTTCGAGTTCAAGCTGATCGATCCCAGCGGCGAGAACGTCTGGCGTTTTCGCGACGAGTCATTCGACTTCGATTCGGACTGGCGCGAGCTGCGTATCGGCAGTCGCGCGATCGCCTTCGGCTGGGGGCCAGCCGGCGGCGGTGCCCCGACCGAGGTCGGGGCCATCGAGCTCGCCATCACCGCAGGTCCGGGCGGGTGTGGGCGGCTGTGGATCGCCGATCTGCGGCTTGAGGATCGCACGCCCTCGCAGCCGCCCAGCGTCCGCGCCTCCAGCGAACAGCCCGGGCAGGAGGCGGGCTGCGTCCTGGATGGGCGATCCGATACGGCCTGGTGTGCCGCGCACCTGCCGGCCTGGATCGAACTGGATTTCCATGAACCGCGCGACTATAGCGCCCTGATCCTGCACTGGGAGGGGGCCGGGCCGCACGCCTTCGAGATCCTGGCCAGCGACGATGGTGAGACCTGGAGGCCCCTGCATGCAGCGCCCCGCTCGCGTGGTCTCTGCAGTCCTGTGTATCTGCCAGATGGCTGTTCACGGTTCCTGCGGCTCGGACTGGAGGCCGGGGAGGGTGAGCCGGCCCCGGGTCTGGTCGGTCTCGAACTCAAGCCCGAGACCTTCGCCCGCTCCATCGCCGACTTCTTTCACCATCTGGCCGAACAGTCACCCTGTGGCCTCTATCCTCGCTGGCTGTATCGCGAACAGACCTACTGGACCGCGATCGACATCCCGGACGGCACGGTCCCGGCACTGTTCAACGAGGACGGGCTGATCGAGGTCGCGCGTGCCGGCCATGCGATCGAGCCACTGCTGTGCGTTCGGGGCAAACGGCTGACCTGGGCCGACTGCACTGTCGAGCCCTCGCTGCTCCAGCCGCCGCTGCCGATCCCGCGTTCGCTCTGGAATACCGAGGACCTGGTATTCGAGACCACGGCCTTTGCTCAGGGCGCGCCGGGGAGGGCGTGGCTGTTCATCCGCTACCGGCTGGAGAACCGGGGGACTGGGCCCTTGAGTGCGGATCTCTATACCCTGATCCGCCCCTTTCAGGTCTCGCCGCCCTGGCAGGGACATAGAGACATCGGCGGGGTGTCACGCATCCACCGGATCGCCCTGGGACAGGGCGAAGTGTGGGTCGATGACAGGCTGGCCTTGGTTCCGCTCTCGACGCCGTCCGGTTTTGGGGCCATGACTTTCGACGAGGGTCCGATCGTCGAGGCGATCGCGACCGGAAATCTGCCTGAGGTCGAGGCGATCGAGGATGGGTTCGGCCTTGCCTCTGCGGCCTTGCGCTTCGATCTGAACGTCGCGCCCGGCGCTCATGGCGAGGTCTGGATCGCCGCGCCTCTGGGCGAACGCGGCGATGCGCATCCGATCGAATTGAGGGGCGCGGCGGGCGGCATCGAAATGCGTCTGAAGGCCGCGATCGATCAATGGTCGCAGCGACTCGGTGCCGTCGAGCTGCACCTACCGGAGGTTGTGCACGACCCTTGGCACGGCTGCTTGGGCGCACTGGCGCATATCCTGATCAATCGCGACGGTCCTGCACTCCAGCCCGGACCGCGCCGGTATGCACGCTCCTGGATCCGGGACGGCGCCGTCATGGTGGCGGCGCTCCTGCGTTTCGGCCTGACCGAGGAGGCAGAATCATTCGTCGACTGGTATGCCCAGTTCCAGGGCGAGGACGGTCGGGTGCCCTGTTGTGTCGATCGGCAGGGGGTGGACCCCTTGGTCGAACATGACAGCCCGGGCCAGTTCATCTTTGCCATCGCCGAGTGTTGGCGGTTTGGTGCGGATCGGGGGCGTCTTTCGTCACGCTGGCCGGCGGTCTGCAAGGCCGTCGCCTATCTGGAGCAGTTGCGTGCCGAGCGTCTCACCCCGCGCGATCGGGAACCCGAGCGCCGCGCCTGTCTGGGTCTGTTGCCCGAGTCGGTGAGCCACGAGGGCTATCTGGCCCATCCGGTCCATTCGTATTGGGACGACTTTTGGGCGCTGCGTGGGTTCAAGGATGCCGTCGAGCTGGCCGAGGTGCTGGGCGACACCGAGCGCGCCGCGCACTTCGCCCGTCTGCGGGATGATTTCAGCGCCGCCCTCTATCTGTCACTGGATCGGGTCATGGAGGAGCGCGGCATCGATTTCCTGCCTGGATCGGTCGAGTGGGCCGATCACGACCCGACCTCGACCGCCATGGCACTGACCCTGATCGACGAGTCCCACCGCCTGCCGGCGGCGGCCGTGCGACACACCTTCGAGCGATTCATAGAGCGCTTTCGCGCCATCCATGGACCAGACCCCGTGCACTGGGTCAACTACACCGCCTATGAGATCCGGATCATCGGCGCCCTGATCCGGCTCGGGTGGCGCGCGGAGGCCCAGGAGCTGTTGGAGGTCTATCTCGCCGAGCGCCGGCCCCCGGTCTGGAACCAGTGGCCCGAGATCACCTGGCGCGACCCCAGGTCACCTGGCCATCAGGGCGATCTGCCCCATGCCTGGATCGGGGCCGAATACTGTCTGGTGTTCCGCGATCTCTTCGTCTATGAGCGTGCCTCGGATCGCTCACTTGTGATCGCTGGCGGTTTGCCGGCCAAGTGGTTGGAGTCAGGCGAGATCCGCGTGCGCCGTCTGCCGACGGCTTATGGTCGGCTCGATCTGGAGATCGCGCGCTTCGAGGGTGGTGCGGTGCGGATCCAGGTCGGCGGGGAACTGCGATTGCCACCTGGCGGTCTGTGGCTGGCCCCGCCGCTGCCCGGACCGCTGACATCCGTCACGATCGATGGTGAGCCGAGCCGTGATTTCAATGCGACGGCGGCCCATCTGATGACCCTGCCGGCCGAGGTCGCGCTGCTCGGCTGACTCAAAGAGGCGATCGACATGGATCGACAGCCCTTTGCCCCCGACGGGCCTGAACCGACCCTGCATCGACTGACCCGAGGGGCGCTCGAGGTCGTGATCACGGATTCGGGCGCCGGCCAGCTGCGCTGGAACGGACTGGCCCTAAACCGCTGGACCCAGGATCCGGTCGAAGACGACCTCGGGAGCCTGCTCTATGTACGCGACCTGGACTCGGGTGCGGTCTGGTCGCTCGGTTACCAGCCGACCCGGGCGAGGCCCGACCGCTACCAGACCGGCGAGCAGGACGGGCGGTTCTGGCTCGCACGCGAGGATGCGGGGATCGCACTGAGGCTCGATCTGAGCCTGGATCCGAGCAAAGACCTGGAACGGCGCCAGGTGCGCCTCGGTAATCGCTCGGACCGGGTGCGGCGCCTGGAGCTGACCAGTTATCTTGAGGTGGTGCTCTTTCCAGCCGAGGCCGATGCCGCGCATCCGGCATTCGCCAAGCTCTTTGTCCAGACCGAACGCGACCCGGCCAGCGGGGCATTGCTTGCCCGGCGCCGCGCCCGCCGTCAGGACGAGTCCTGGCCGTGGCTGATCCAGACCCTGATCGGGGGCGAGGGGAGGCAATGGGAGACCGATCGCGCCCGTTTCATCGGTCGCGGGCGCCGCCTGGCGCATCCGGCGGCGCTCTCACCCGGCACCGATACCCTGTCTGGTACCCTGGGTGCGGTACTCGACCCCATCCTGGCGTTGCGGACCTGGGTCGTGCTCCAACCTGGATCCGAGGTCGAACTGACCTGGCTCACCGGGGTCGCCTGGGAGCGGGCAGCGGCGCTGGACCTGCTGGACGGTGATTGGCGGCATCCGAGCGCCGCTCTGGATCCGGTGAGTCCCGAGCCCGATCCCTGCGCCCCGTCTGAGGCCGAGTCCGCCCCGGACCTGAGGTTCTTCAACGGCTATGGCGGTTTCTCCGCCGACGGGCGCTGCTACGAAATCCGGCTTCCATATCAGGGGGCCGCCGGTCATCGCCGTCCGCCGCAGCCCTGGATCAATGTCCTCGCCAATCCCGATTTCGGTTGTCTGGTGAGCGAGTCGGGCGCGGGCTACACCTGGTCGCGCAACAGTCAGGTCAACCGGCTCACACCCTGGTCGAACGATCCAGTCCTAGACCCGCACGGTGAGGCGCTCTATGTGCGCGACGAGGCGACCGGCGAGTCCTGGTCACCGTTCCCCGGGCCGCGCCCGGCCCCAGCCGACTACCGGGTGACGCATGGACTGGGCTTTACGCGCTGTTTGCTCCAGTATGCCGGGCTTTCGCAGGAAACGACCCTGTTCGTGCCGCGCCATGACCCGTTGCGCCTCCTCAGACTGCGTCTGACCAATCCCGGAACCAGTACGCGGCATCTGTCACTGGTCGGCTATCAGCGTCTGGTCATGGGCCAGCAGCCATCCTCGGGCAGCGCCATCGTCACGGCGATCGAGCCTGAGTCGGGGCTGTTGCGCGCGATCAATCCAGAGGCGGGTGAATTTGCCGGCGGCATCGTCTTCGCGGCGGCGCACCTCTCGGGCGTCTCGGTCAGGGCGCGCGAGTTCACCACCGACCGGCTCGCCTTCATCGGGCGCCATCGTGATCCAAGCGATCCGGTGGCGCTCGAACCCGGACGACGGCTCGACGGACGCCAGGGCAGGATGCGCGATCCCTGTTTCGCCCAACGTCTCACGGTGGCGCTCGAGCCGGGCGCCAGTCTGACCTGCGACTGGTTGTTCGGCGAGGCGATGAGCGAGACGCAACTGAACGATCTGTTACGACGCTACACCGATCCGGCGACCATCCGCACGGCCTTCGATGAGGCCGTGGCCTTCTGGGACGCCCTGGTCTCGCGCCTCCAGGTCGAGACCCCCGAGCCGGCCATCGATCTGCTGATCAACGGCTGGCTGCTCTACCAGACACTTGGTTGCCGGATCTGGGCCCGCTCGGCCTTCTATCAGTCCGGCGGTGCCTATGGTTATCGCGACCAGCTCCAGGACGCCGCCGCGCTTGCCGTCATCCGCCCGGACATCACGCGCGCCCAGATCCTGCTTGCAGCCGCACACCAATTCGTCGAGGGCGATGTGCTCCATTGGTGGCACCCGGCGCCGCTCGAGCGTGGGCTGCGCACCCGTTTCGCCGACGACCTGCTGTGGCTACCCTATGTCACCGCCCAGTATGTGCGGGTAACGGGTGACCTCGCCCTCCTGGACGAGATCCAGCCCTATCTCACTGCACCCGCCTTGGCGCCCGGACAGGACGAAGACGATCTGACCCCGATGCCGAGCGGCGAGATCGGTGACCTCTATGACCACTGTTGCCGTGCCATCGATCGTTCCTTGACGCGCGGCGCGCACGGTCTGCCGCTGATGGGCAGCGGCGACTGGAACGACGGCATGAACCGTGTCGGGCGCGAGGGGCGCGGCGAGAGCGTCTGGATGGGGTTCTTCCTGTACTTGGTGCTCGCCGATTTCCTGCCGCTGTGCGAACGACGCGGCGATCAGGCGCGCCAGGCCCGTTATCGTGCCTATCAGGCGGATCTGGAACGCGCCCTGGAGCGCGCGGGCTGGGACGGTGCCTGGTACCGTCGCGCCTATTACGACGACGGCACACCGCTTGGCTCAGCGTCGGATACCGAGTGCCGGATCGATGCCCTGGTACAATCCTGGGCGGTGCTCTCTGGCGCAGTGCCGCGCGAGCGCGCCGAGCAGACGCTCGATTCGCTGTTGCGGGAGCTCGCCAGCGAATCGGAGCGGCTGATCCGCTTGCTGACCCCGCCTTTCGTCACCACCCCGCGCGACCCCGGCTATATCAAGGGCTATGTCGCCGGGGTGCGTGAGAACGGTGGCCAGTACACCCATGCCGCCTGCTGGGCGGTCGCGGCCCTGGCCAAGCTCGGCTGGTGCGACCAGGCGGCACCCTGGCTGGTACGACTCAGTCCGATCAACCACAGCCAAACCGCCGAGGACGTCGCGCGCTACCGGCTCGAACCCTATGTGATCGCTGCCGACATCTATGCCGAGCCGCCCCATGTGGGTCGCGGCGGCTGGAGCTGGTATACGGGTTCGGCAGGCTGGTGGTATCGGGTGGCGCTCGAATCCATCCTGGGTGTGCGGCTCGAGAACGGACGCGAGTTGGTGATCCGTCCCTGTATCCCGGCGAGCTGGCCAGGCTTTCGTGTGCGCTACCGTCTGCCCGACGGGGTGACCGAGTGCGAGATCACGGTGGATAACGGACGCGGCGGGTCAGTGGTCGCAGCGACGCTCGACGGCAAACCCCTGAATATCCTGGACGGCGCCGCGCGTGCCCGGCTGACCGCTGGTTCGGGTCGCCATTCCATTTGGGTGAGGCTTGGCGCCTCGCCTGTTTCCTAAGCCAATCGATAAGGATCGACCATGTCCCTGACTGTCAAACGCGCGCGTCCCCTGATCGCCGCGGCACTCATCGGCTTACTGCCACCCTTCGGTCTGTCGCGCGCCGGCGACATCAAGCCGCTACAGGTCGCCGTCATCAAGGCCACGACCGGTCTGTGCCGGCGCGGTGAGACCTGTCACACCGATCGCGCCGGCTCCTGGACCCCGAAGAAGGCGATCGCCATCCTGGCCGTCTCGGTCGCCGAACAGGCCGATATCGATCTCTATGCCGACATCGAGTTGAGCACCCGACCCGAGATGTATCAGTGCGCCGGAGACGACTCCAGGGGTTGTATCTTCCGCGCCAAGTATGCCGGACCCGGGCTCTTCGACTATGGTGCGACCTCGGGCAGCACCTATCTCGGCTCCAACATCACCAACACCTCTATCAGCTTTCCGTCCGGTTATGGACTGATGGTCCAGGCCGGCCAACCGATCTATCTCCATCTCGATGTGCGCAACGGCAGCCTGATCGACCTCAAGGTCGATCAGGACGCCTGGATCTACTATGTCGAGGCCGACTGACACAGACCGGCGTGCTTGTCCAGGCGGCAAGGGCGTAGGCAGGCGCGTTCTAGCGCCACTCGGACGATCATCGACGATCAACGCCTTGGCTTGCGGCTTGTCCAACACGGGGCGCCTCAGTGCGTTCGATCCCAATTCGTTCGATCAACGCCCGTAACACGAGCGCGGCCTGATCATACTCAAAGGCATCGATGAGTCGTCGCAGCTCCTCGGCAGTGTCAGGCTCAGCCTGAGCCCGGATGAAGTCCGTGACCCGGGTCAACAGCGATTCCTCGACCAGTTCGCTCGCCGCCAGGGTGTCTAAAAGCCCGTTCAGGATCGGCGCGATCGACTGGGGCGTGTCGGGCCGATCGCTACGAAGATCGCCCCGGTTCGGGACCGCGTCCGGCGGATCCGGTACGGCGAGCCGGTCGCGAACCGCGCGCAAGGCATGCGCGAAGCGGTGCTGTTCCAGCGCCGGGATCGGCTCGCCGCGCCGGACGCTGGTCTCGAGACGGGTCGCCGCCGCGGCCAGGTCCTGGGCGCCCACAGTGGCGGCCAGGCCCTTGAGTGTATGCAGCAGACGCTGTTTCAGGGCCGGCTCGATCTGATCCAATGGACCAAACAGGGGCTCGAACTCGCGGTTGAGCTGCTCCTTAAACAACGCGAGTGCACGCCGGTAGAGCCTTTGGTCGCCATCAAAGGCCCGCAGCGCCCGTGCCGAGTCGAGGATGGTCGTGGCATCCGGGTCCAAGGCGGGTACTGGATCAGGGTCCGATGGGGGCACGGGACCCTGGCCCTCCTGCTCGCCCTCAGCGGGCAACCAGCGCTCCAACAGCGCAAACAGGGCCTGCGCCTCGATCGGCTTGGCGAGATGCTCATTGGCGCCGGACTGGAGCGCCCGCGCGCGATCCGCCTCCAGGACCGCCGCCGAGAGGGCGATGATCGGCAATTGAGGGTGGCGCGCGCGGATGCGTCGGGTCGCCTCGAACCCATCCATGACCGGCATCTGGAGGTCCATGAGCACCAGATCGACTGGGACCTGCTCGACCCGTTCGACGGCCTCCTGGCCATTGTGCGCGAATACGAGCTTGATCTGGGTCTTGGCCAGGATGGCCGTCGCGACCTCGCGATTGAGCGCATTGTCCTCGACCAGGAGCAGGGTCTTCTGACTCAAACAGGGGATGCGCCGCCTGTCTGGATCCCGACCCTGAGCCCCCCTGCTGGAGAGGGCCCGGTACATCGCCTCAAACAACAGGCTGGCGGTCACAGGTTTGCTCAGGAAGGCGGCATAGAGCCCGGACTCCTCGGTGACCTGGGGCTGACTGTAGGCGCTGACGATCAGGGCCGGGATCGGATCGCCCTTGAGGACCCCGAGCCGGCGGAGAGCATGCAGCTCCCTGAGCGTCTGGAGCCCGTCGAGATCGCCTGGCATCTTCCAGTCTATGAGGATGAAACGAAAGGGGCGCCCGGACTGCTCGGCCTCCTGGACCGACTGGATGGCGGCCCGACCGCTGTCGGCCTCCTCGACCTCGAAGCCGTGTCCCTCCAACAGCCGGCGCAGGATGGCGCGCGCGCTCGTCTGGTCATCCACCACCAACACCCGGCCACCCAGTTGAAACTCAGCGGGGTCGGGTAGGGCACGACGGTGATCGCCCTGAGTGGCGGCCAGCGGCAGGGTCAGATCGAAATAGAACCGACTGCCAACGCCCGGGGTGGATTCGAGCTCCAGGGTCGTGCCCATCTTTTCCAGCAGCCGCTGGCTGATGGTCAATCCCAGACCGGTGCCGCCATAGCGGCGCGTGGTCGAGCTGTCGGCCTGCGAAAAGGGGTGAAACAGACGCTCGCGCTGCTCGGGTGAAATCCCGATCCCGGTATCACGCACCTCGAACCTCAGGTGTACCCTATCGTCGAGCGGGGACCCGAGCTGGCGGATCGCAAGCACCACCTGCCCACGCTCGGTAAACTTGAGGGCATTGCTGAGCAGATTGATCAAGACCTGACCGAGACGGAGACTATCGCCCTCGACCCAGGCATGGTCTGAGATCTCGAGATCGAAGAGGAGCTCGAGGCCCTTGGCGTCCGCCAGGTCGCCAAAGAGGGTACGCAACTGATCGAGCAGGTCCTCAAGACAAAAGGGCTGGATGGAGAGTTCGAGTTTTCCGGCCTCGATCTTGGAGTAGTCCAGGATGTCGTTGATGACCCCAAGCAGCAGACGCGACGAGTCGTGGATCTTGAACAGATAATCGCGCTGCTTGGCCGTGAGCGGGGTATCGAGCAAGAGCTCGCTGAGCCCAATCACCGCATTCAGGGGGGTGCGGATCTCGTGGCTCATGTTGGCCAAAAACTCGCTTTTGGCCTGATTGGCGCGCTCGGCCGCCTCCTGGGCCTGTTTGATCGCGGTCAGGTCATTGTACACGGCCACGATCTCGCCGGAGGAGAGCTTGAAGACCGTATTCTCGCGCCAAACCCGCAGGCGTTCGTCCTGATAGAGGGCACAGGGCAGGATCTCGGTCTGACCGCTGCGGTTGACCCGCTTGAAGACGTCCAAGAGCCCCATCTCGACGATGGCCGGGAAGCACTCGGTCACCCGGCGTCCGATCACCGTCTCGCGGGGGGTGTGATCCATGCGTTCGCCGGCCGCGTTGTAGTCGAGAAAGACGAAGTCCTCGCCCCCATCGACCGGACGGAAGACCGCCACACCACTGGCGGTCTTCTCGAAGATCCCCCGGAAGCGCTCCGTTTCGGCCTCGAGCGCGTCCTTGGCCTGCTTGGCCTCGGTGATATCGACATCGCTGCCGCGATAACCGAGCAGGAGCCCCTGGTCATCGATGATCGGGATGGCATTGGTCGAGACCCAGATCACCCGTCCGTCCTTGCACTGGATAGGGTTGACGTGCCCCTGAAAACTCAGTCGCTGGGCAAAGCCCTGGAAGACCTCGTCCTTGAAGGCCTCCCGCCCTGACTCGGGGTGGAGGTCATAGAAGTGATAGCGACCGACGAGCTCCTGGGGCGCATAGCCCCAGACGCGCTCGGCCACCGGGCTTACCTCGGTATAGAGGCCCTGGGCATCGACCTCCCAGATCACGGTCCGGCTCTGTTCGGCGAGCTGTTGCAGACGCTGCTCGCGGTCGAGGAGGGCATGCTGGAGCTCATAGGCGCTGGTGATGTCCTCATTGACCCCCACCACCCGCAGTGCACGCCCCTGACCATCGCGCATCACCCGCGCCAGGCCGCGCAGGATGCGCACCGCCCCGTCGCAGGGGCGCCGGATCGGAAACTCGACCTCGAAGGGGCGATCGGACTCGATCAGGACAGTGAAGGCGCGTTTGAGCTCAGGCAGGGCCTCGGGGACGACGAACGCCTCCCAATCCGCAAAACGCCCACCGAACTCAGCGGGGTCGCCGCCATAGATCTCGAACATCCGTTCGTCCCAGATCAGCTGATCCTGCTCCAGGTCATAATCCCACACGCCGAGTTTGGCCGCCTCGGTCGCCAGCCTGAGCCGCTCCTCGATCTGACGCCTTTGGCGGTCGCGCTGATTGCGCTCGGTGATGTCGCGAAACACGGCCACCATCAGCGTCCGGTCATCGAGATCGAACCGCGCGACCTTGACATTGACATCGATGATGCGCCCATCCTTGCAGCGATGCTGGGTCTCAAAGTCGTCCCAACCCCGGGTCAGGATATGATGGACATGGACCGCCACGTCCTCGGGCGACTCCTTGGCCTCATAGTCACGGATCTTGAGCCGGGCGAACTCCTCCCGGGTATAGCCCAGTTGTTTATAGGCCTGTTGATTGAATTCCAGGGTCGAGCCGTCGCTGGCATCGATCACCAGGGTCGCATCCGGATAGATCTCGAATAGCCTGCGGAACTTGGAATCCTCTTTGGCCTCGGGGATCGGCTCAGGGGGTGGGGGGCTGCCCTGTTCGGGTTCGAGCAGGCTGATCCAGGTGCGGTAGCAGATATCGACGAGCCTGTCGGTGTGAATCACGCCGAGAAAACGGCCCTGGTCATCGACCACCACCAGATGACGAATCCGCTCGCGTTGACAAAGCGCGGCGGCGGCGGTGATCCGGGTCTCGGCGGGCAGGATCCGGGGGACTTGCAGATGCCCACTCCAGTCCAGTGCGTCCAATCCAGTCTCCTCTTCGACCAGGTCGATCAGGTCATCGAGGTCCAAGAGTCCGACCGGATGCCCCTGCTTAAGCTGGATCGCGACCTTGGATCCCTTGGCGAGACAGGATTGGATCAAGCCCTGGAGGTCTCGATCCTGCTCGAGGACGACGGCCTGATCCTCCTGGACCAGGCCACTGAGGATCTGACCCCGGTCCAAGCCCTCGAGTACAAGACCGGGTAGCAGATCTTGATGGTCCAGGGTACCGAAGAGCCGACCGTCGCGCTCGACCAGACACAAGGGGCCGGACGACTCGCGTAGGGCAGCGAGCGCTTGCGGGAGCGAGTCGTCCGGATCCAAGACCCTGGCTGCCGAGAGTTCGATCCGATCCAAGGGCGTCGCGAGTGGGAGGCCGCGCACCCAGAGGCCGAGGAGCTGGCTTGCGAGTAGCAAGCGATAGCCACCTTCTCGCAGGGCGACCACAAGGCTGCGACTCTGAGAACGCTGCATGGCCTTGGCAGCCAGCCCCAGCGTGGCTGTCACTGGCAGCATCGTCACCTCGGTCGTCGCACTGGTACGCAGTCTGGGGAGGGGCATGATGTGATCGTTGAGTTCTAAAAATAGGGCAAGGGTAGGTGGCCTGGTCAGACGAGCGACGCCTTTGGATTTCTAGATTGTAACACTAGCTTAATTGGCAGAACCGCCCCATCCCTGGGCCTGCGGACGCTGTGTCCGCCGCTTAGGCACCTTAGGGAAAGGCCGATTTATTCCATTCGTGGCAAAACCTTCTTCCGTAACCAATTGATTTTGTAAGAGCGGCTTCAGCCGCGATTGAGAGACACGCGATTTATTCAGCGTTTCCTTAGCAGGGCCATGGGTCATGAAGGGGCGGTTGGGACGAATCCCGACCCAGGTCGGTCCGGCAGCTCGATCCAGCCGGCGCGGGGGCGGGGTGTCGCCCCCAGATCGGCGGCAAGCCAGTCGGCGGTGGCCAGTCCATGGGCCACCGGAGTGGCGATGGCCCCAGCGAGTTGCGCCGTCGGCCAGAGTCCGGCGGCGCTCTCGACCAGGCTGGTGACCACGACTTCGATTTGCGCGTCCTGGGCGCGACGTGCGAGCGCCAGGGTGCGGTTCAGACCGCCGAGCGCCGCTGGCTTGAGCACCAGACGTCGTGCCCCGAGCTGCGTGGGATCGAGCGTCGCCAGGCGTGTCGGTAGGGATTCGTCCAGCGCCAGGGGGAAGGGGGCGAGGGCCTGCAGCTCGGCCAGCCGTTTGGGTGTCGGTTCGGCCAGGGGCTCCTCGATCGACTCGATCGGCACCTGGGTGTGGACCAGAGACTCGATGAACCAGCGGGCCTGATCGAGGCTCCAGGCGCCATTGGCATCCAGACGCAGCGTGGTGGGCGCCTTCAAGGCTGGCATCAGTGTCATCAGCGCCTCCAGGTCCTCGGGCGGCGACCTAAGCCCCACCTTGAGCTTGAGCACCCGGAATCCCTGCGTCTGGGCGGCGACGAGGGTCTCGCGGTCGAGCTGGCCGAGCGCGCCGAGCAGGGTATTGACGGCAAGACGATCGACGGCCTCGGGCGCAAGCCAACGGCGCAGACTCAGGCCCTGACGCCGGCTAGCGAGATCGGCGAGGGCACAGTCCAGGGCAAAGCGCGCAGCCGGGGTGGTGGTCGCCGCGCATTCGACATCCAGTGCCGCCAAAGCGGTGGCGATCTCCTGTCCAGGCAGGGCCGAGATGAGTCGTTTGAGCGCCGATGCGGCGATTTCGTGAGACTCGGTCCCCGCCGCCGGCAGCGGGGCACAGTCGCCGTAGCCCGTCAGACCCTCTGACTCGGCCCAGACCAACCAGCCCAGCCGCCGCGTGAACCCGCCGCGCGCGCTAGCCCAACCATGACGGAGCGGCAGGTCATAGGGTCGAAACCCAGCGCGTTCGATCACCCCATCCGGGTCAGCACCAGACTCAGGATCAGCAACCCGACCAGCAGGGCCTGATACTGGGCGGTCTGTGCCAAGAGTTCGTTGAGGGCCGAGCCCAGGGTTCCGCGCCACAGCCGCCGGATCAGGTGGATGGCAGACGGCAAGGCGGCCAGCACGGGCCAGAAGACGTGCGACGGATCGAACAGCATGAGCAACGGGATGGGCACGAGCAGCAGCAGTGCATAGAGCACCCTGGCTCGCCTGCGTCCGATCAGACGGCAGAGCGAGCGCCGCCCGGCAGTGATATCCGTCTCGAGGTCACGATAGTTGTTGATCAGCAATACGGCCGCGGCCAGACAACCGAGCGCCGCCCCCACGACCAGCGTCGAGCCGTCGAGCGTCAGCGTCTGCAGATAGTAGGTGCCGCCGACGGCCGCTACGCCGAAAAAGAGCAGGGCATAGAGCTCACCGAAGGGGCCATAGGCGATCGGGCGCGGGCCGCCGGTATAGGCGTAGCCGGACGCCAAGGATGCCAGCCCGACCACCAGGATCGGCCAGCCGCCGCGCGCCAGCAGCGCCAGCCCGAGCACGAAGGCGAGCGCGAACATGCCATGCGCGGCGTTCTTGACCTGACGCGCGGTCAGCCAGCCTTGCGCCGTGGCGCGTGGCGGACCGAGCCGTTCGACGGTGTCGGCGCCGCGCTCGAAATCGGCGGCGTCGTTATACAGGTTGGTGCCGATCTGGATCGATACCGCCGCCAGCAGTGTGGCGAGCGCGGTCCAGACGGCGAGCGTACCGGTCGCGGCGACGGCCAGCGCCAGACCCGCGATCACGGGCGACAGGGTCAGCGGCAGGGTCTTGGGGCGCGCGGCCAGGAGCCAGCGTCTCCACTGGGGCAGGGGCGCCGGCTCGGACGGGGCGAGAGGGCGATCGGTCATCTCGCTCAGGGTCGCCGCCGGAACCGGCTGAAATCGGGCGCGCGCCTTTCGAGAAAGGCGTTGCGTCCTTCCTGAGCCTCCTCGGTGGTGTAAAAGAGCGCCGTGGCATTGCCGGCCAGCTCCTGAATCCCGGCCAGACCGTCGGTGTCGGCATTGAAGGCCGATTTGAGGACGCGCAGCGCCGTCGGCGACAGGCGATTCATCTGACGGCACCAGTCGACCGTCACTGCCTCCAGCTCGGCGAGCGGGACGACGGCATTGACCAGACCCATGGCGAGCGCCTCCTGAGCGTCGTACTGACGGCACAGAAACCAGATCTCCTTGGCCTTCTTCAGACCCAGGGTGCGCGCCATGAGTCCGGCACCGAATCCAGCATCGAAGCTGCCGACACGCGGGCCGGTCTGGCCGAAGCGGGCATTGTCGGCAGCGATGGTCAGATCGCACACCAGATGCAGGACATGACCGCCGCCGATCGCATAGCCGGCCACCATGGCCACCACCGGCTTGGGCAGGCTACGGATCTGGCGCTGGAGGTCGAGCACATTCAGATGTTCGATCCCGAGCTCGTCTTTGTAACCCGCGTGGCCGCGGACACGCTGATCGCCACCCGAGCAGAAGGCGAGCTCGCCGGCGCCGGTGAGGATGATGACACCAATCTCAGGGTCCAGGTGTGCCCGGCGGAAGGCATCGCTCAGCTCGCGGACCGTCTGGGGGCGAAAGGCATTGCGGACCTCAGGCCGGTTGATGGTGATCTTGGCGATGTGCTCGGCCTGGTGGTAGAGGATGTCCTGATAGCGGGCGTCTGAGGGGGCCTCCCAGCGGATGGGAGGCGAGTCGGTCTCGGGTCGATTGACAGTTGGTTGCATGGTCTCTGACGCCACCTTGGGGTGCCTCGCTGTCGATGGAAACTGGGGGCATCATTGTAGCCGCAAATGGTCCGTGACGAGGGCCCGGGTGAATTTCGCTGACCCTCAATCCAGTTCGTCCAGCGCGGCGAGCGCCGACCAAAGCTCGCTTTGGATCCGCCGGCTCAGATCGGCGTCGATCATGACCTCGATCACCCCAGCCGGGCCAGACCCCTGGAGCGCCTCGCTGAGTGCCTGCTCAAACCCAGGCCCATCGGAGACCAACCGGTGGACCAGACCGAAGGTCCGGGCGAGCGCACCCAGATCGAGTGCGATCGGGGTGCGCCAGAGGGCCTCGAATCCGGGCAGTCCGTGCTGGGGCAGGGCGTCGAAGATGCGTCCGCCGCCGTTGTTGATGACGAGACAGGGTCGGTTGAGCCCGCGCAGTTGCAGCAGACCGCTCAGGTCGTGCAGGAAGGAGAGATCGCCGAGCAGGGCCGTGGTCGGGATGCCGCCGGCGTTGAGCCCGGCGAGCGTCGAGGTCTGACCGTCGATCCCGCTGGCACCGCGATTGCCGAACACCCGCAGCGTCCGGCGGCGCTGGCCCGACCAGGTGTCGAGCTGACGGATCGGCAGCGAATTGGCGCACAGCAAACCTTCACCCTCGGGTAGCCGGGCGATGAGTGTGCGGATCAGATGGGCCTCGCACCAGGGCGCCTGGTCGAGATACTCGGCGATCAAGCCTTCCAGACGGCGCTCGGCCCGGATCCAGTGTGCAAGCCAATCCTGATCCGGCGCGCCGAATTCCAGATCGGCGAGCCAAGCGCAGAAGACCTGGGGGTCGGCATCGATCTTGAGCCAGACGTCGTGGTTCGGATCGCTCCAGCCGTGTCCGGGATCGACCAGGATGGTCGGGACATCCGCCAGCCAGTTGAGCAGCGTTTTGGAGACCGGCGCACGTCCGAAGCGCAGCACCCAATCCGGCCTGAGCGCGGCGGCCGTCGTTGGTCGGCGCAGCAGGCTATCGTAATGGGTCACGCGCGGGTCCGACGCCGGGCCAAACCGCAGACCCGAGAGTGGGTCGCAGAGTACAGGCACGCCGAGCCGAGCGGCGAGCCGCCACAGCGCGGCTGCGCCCGCTGGGGTCCAGTCACCCGGTCCACAGCAGATCAGGCCGCGTCCGGAACATCGGGATGTCAAGCTGGCTGTCAGCGGCCAGCGACCAGCCTCCGGCGTCCAGCCCCCAGCAAGACCAAGCCGGTGGCTGGAGGCTTGAGACTGAACGGCTGTTTGAACCTGTGCGGCTTCAGCCCGGCAATCCGGCCCCGGCACCAGCGGTTCGCGAAACGGCAGGTTCAGATGGACGGGCCCCGGCCAGTCTCCTAGGCTCTCGGCTGCAGCACGTCGCCCCAGTGCCCGCAGCCACTTGATGGCATCCGGTGTTGTCTCGGGCAGACCCGGATCGTAGAAGGCACGCACATGGACCCCGAACAGGCGCATCTGGTCGATGGTCTGGTTCGCGCCCCAGCCGCGCAGCTCAGGCGGACGGTCGGCCGAGAGCAAGATCAGTGGGATGGCCGACGCTGAGGCCTCGATGACCGCTGGGAACCAATGGGCGAGTGCGCTCCCCGAGGTGCAGACCAGACCGACCGGACGCCCGGACGCACGTGCCACCCCCAGGGCGAAAAAGGCCGCACTGCGTTCATCGAGGATCGGGGTTAGGGTCAGCAGCGTTTGACGCTGGGCCGCGAGCACGAGGGGTGTGGACCGCGATCCGGGGGAGAGCACCAGATGACGCATCCCGCCTGCGACCAATCCATCGAACAGCGCCAGCGCCCAGCGCAGATTGACACAGCCTGGGTCCTCTCTCATGCGAATTGGAGTGCCATCGACATGGCGGCCATCTTCTGTTCGGTCTCCTGCCATTCGTCGTCCGGATCCGATCCGGCGACGATCCCGGCACCGGCGTAGAGATCGGCGCGCCGGTCGAGGATCAGGGCGCAGCGCAGCAGCACCCAGAGCTCGCCGGTCAGGTCTGGCTCGATGAGCCCTGCGGCACCTGTATACCAGCCGCGCTCGAGCGGTTCGTTGACATCGAGCCAGTCGTGTGCGGCGCGGCGCGGTTGGCCATTGGTCGCGGGCGTCGGGTGCAGACGCTCGGCCAGCTCAAAGGCATCGACCCCTGGCTTGAGCTCGCCGTGCAGACGGGTCCAGAGGTGTTGGGCGTTGTTGAGACGCAGGATGCTCGGCCCCTCGGGTGCATCCAGATGCCGGCAACACTGGTCGAGCGCCTCGCGAACCGCCTCGACCACCACCCGGTGCTCGCGGCGATTCTTCTCGCAGCTCTGGAAGGCGAGCGCGATCTCGGCGTCGCGTTCAGTGTCCTCGGCGCGCCGGGCGGTCCCGGCGATGGCGTCGGCCTCGACCCGATCGCGGCGCTGGGTAAAGAGCCGCTCGGGCGTGGCAGCGACGAAGCTGGCGGCATGGCGCCGGATGTTGATCACCTGACAAGACGGGAACAGATAGCTCAGCGCCGCATTGAGCCGATCCAGATCGAAACGTCGATGACCCTGGAGCCGCTGCCGACGGCAGACGACGACCTTTTCCAGCCGTTTCCTTTGGATCTCGTCGAGGGCGTTCAGGACCAGGGTGCGCCAGTCGTCGCGATCCGGCGTGCTGCCCAAAGCGTCGAGATGCGCCGGTGTGAGCGGATCGAGCGCTGGACGCCCGAGCAGGGGCACCAGACGGTCGAGCCAGGACTCCCAGCGCGCTCGCAGGTCATCGCCCGGGGCTGGACAGAGCGTCGTCAGTACCAGCGCCGATTGACCACCCCGGACGATCAGCGCCAACTCCGGCAGCCACAGGAGCGCATTGGGCAGATCAGCGTTTCTGGTCTGTGTCTCGGGCGTGGCCGCGAAGCCAAGCATCGCAAATCCGCTGAAACCGGTCTCGTCCGGATCGCAGTGTACCCAGGCGTCGCTTAGTCCCAGGGCGACGTGCCGCAGCTTGCTCAGGCGCTCGGGCCCCTGCGCCTGCCACTCGCCGGCGATGCCATAACCCGCGCGTAGGTCGCCGCGATGGCTGTGCGCAAAATAAAAGCGCGGTCCGTCGAGATCGGGTGCGCCGGACGGCGGATGCGGCAGTCCAAGGATCAGCGAGACCGGGCCGCGACCCTCGGCGAGCGGCAGCAGGGCAAGGGTTTCGCGCAGTCGAGCCTTGAGCTGATCGAGGACTTGGAGCGATTGCAGCATGAATCGAGTCGTGACGAGGGAATGGAATGACCACCCCTAGGACGCGCGGATATCCAAGGGGTTCCCGCACATCCAGGGTCAAAACTGAATGCCTGGTGCGCCGTTCTAAATCAAAGCTCAGCTGATGATAAATCGACGAACCGTTTTGGCTCCTAGCCAAGCGAATCCCAGAACCGCTCGATGGCGGCAATGGTCTCGGCGGGCTTTTCCCACTGCGGCATCCCATGGGTAGGCGTGAGACGCTCAGCGCGCCAGTGCGGCTGGCGGGCGAGGAAATCCGGTAGCTCCCGAAAATCGATATTGGGATCCTCATCATAGATGACCAGCGTCGGCTGGGTCACGCGGGGGTAGAGACGATCACAAGCGCGCGGCGTAAAGAGCTGCCCCGAGAGGAAATAGAGCGGTGCGATCTTGGCCCCTGGCTGATGCGTGGTGGCATAGGCATAGTCGATCAGTTCGGGCGGGGTCGAGCCGGCGAAGACCTGATTGTAGAAATACTGGATGCTGGGTCGGGTGGTCAGCAGGGCATAGAGGCCATCGCTGAGTCCGGGAAGACTCAGGATGCGATGGGCACGCTCGGCGGCCGCACCAGTCGGCAGTCCGCGGGTGTTGAAACCGGTCGGCGACAAAAACACCAGCGAGCGGATGCGTTCCGGTGTCTCTATGGCTGTCATGGCGGCGAACTCACAGCCGAGCGAGTAGGCGATCAGGTCGGACGGATCCCGGACCACCTCGGCCAGGAACTCGCCGATGGTTTTGGCGAAAAGTTCGGGTGAATAGCGGCGCTTGGCGCGCTCTGAGTGTCCGAAACCGGGCAGATCGAGCGCATAGACCGGACGGTTGGCGCGGAAATGTTCAAAGAGCGGCTTCATCTCCATCGCGCTGGGTGCGGCGTTGATGCTGTGGATCAGCACCAGTGGACGCCCAGCGGCGCTGGTGTCGGCATAGTAATGGACACGTCCGCCGGCATCTGTCTGGAGGTCGTGACGCTGGGCGGCGATGGCGGCCGGCAGGGGCCGTCCGCGTTTGGCGTGCTGGTCTGGAGGGTTGATCGCGGAGTCCATCGGCTCAATACCTTTGATCGTAAACAACCCTCGACTGAAGTCGAAGGCTTTATTGTAAGACGCAGCAAACATGGTTGACCGCATCCCCAACATTGGGCGTGTTTACAGCCGCCCTT
>Ga0209018_1000288_pt1 | contig 48043 bp, 34 predicted proteins | sample YNPBryBLVA2012_FD_185814 | JGI IMG/M metagenome (GOLD analysis project Ga0209018, IMG submission 185814) | Anoxygenic and chlorotrophic microbial mat microbial communities from Yellowstone National Park, USA - YNP Bryant BLVA 2012 (SPAdes)... ...
TTCGGGTCATCTGTCCTTTCCTTTCCGTTCGTATCTACACCCATCTGTGAAAGGTCTAGCATGACCCACACCTTTTTGCTGAACTTTTGAAGCATAACCAGGCAGGCTGCAGGGGGCCTTCTCGGAGCGGAAACTCCGGAATCTTTTTTCTCCGCGTGGAGTAACCTCGCCTCCGCGCCCGCACGTCGTATAGTCAATCCCCGTTACGAGTGCGGGCGCCCTCACCCCAACACCCCAAAAGGCGCCCGCATTTTCCACGATTCCCCCGCTGGAAATTCTTCGAAAACTCTGGAATCAGGACCGGGCAGGGACTCGCCTTGCGCTAAAAATCGGCGTCCGTCCCGCCGGTCCGGGCCGCCCTCTGACCCACGTGATGCACAAGCGCCGCTACAAGGGTCTCTCTGTGGTGATCTCGTACCACGGGGTGTCGGCCGCGAGACGGAAGCGGTAGCCCTGCGGAGTTTTCTCGACTGCAACCGGGCTCAAGCGCTTCCCGGCGCCATCCAGCGGGTAGACGGAGATGGCGCGCAATTTGGATTTCATCGTCACAGTGACGGGCACGTGCTCCATGACCACCGGCGGCGAGGCGCTGTAGGGCGAGGAGGGGCGGCCGGGATCTTCGGGGGCCAGAGTGAACCAGGCAGGGTCCTTCTTGTACGAAATGAGCCGCTGATTTGCGCCCAGAGTGAAGCCCGGGTTGGTGAGAAGCAGGCGTGCGGATTCCTCCAGCGGCTTTCCGTCGAGAGCTGTGAGCAGAACTGAGGCGAAGCCGCGCGCGCCGGGTGCGAGGGCGAAGGTCACGGGGCCTGCCGAGGCAGGCTCTTCCAGCAGGAAGCCGAAGGCGCCGGCAGCCTGCCCGGAGTGAATCAGGAAAAGCTGCCGGCCGGGATCGTAGCTGATGTCGCCGTCCTTGGCGCGGTAGGGCGGTTGCGCCTTTTCGGCGCGCGGCGCCATTTCCACGGTGGGATCGACGGCGATGCGCCGGGCGAAGGCGAGATTCGGGTCGATGCCGAGACTTTCGAAGAAGGTGGCCAGACGGAACTGCATCCGCTCCGCGGTGGCCTTCTCGCGCAGGGAACGGGGCAGGGGAATGACATGTTCCTGCTCGGCCGCACGCACCAGCCCTTTGCGGAACAGGTAGCCCGCCTGCCCGAAGGCGGCCAGCTTGGAGAAGTCTCCGTTGAGGTTGAAGCCGGAGGGGGCGTTGCGGTCCCACGCGCGGCCGTGTTCGTAGGCGAAGTGCATGACGCCGTCCCAGTCCTGGAAGGCTGCGAAGGCGGCGAAGGTGGGATCGATCTCGGCTGCCTGGCGGTTGGGGTAGGGCTGGTTGAATTCGCTCACGGTGTAAGGCTTGCCTGCCTGCCGGGCGAAGGCTTTGTGCAGGTACTGGAGGTAGCCGGATCCGGCGCCGGAGGAGTCGCGAATGCGCCAGTCGGTGGAGTCCCAGGCGCGGTTGGGGAAATTGTAGTGATCGATGTAGAAGTGATCGTCGATGTAGTCGAGCGCAGCGTGTGTGTCGAAGGTGAACGGTCCGCCGAACTCGACCTGGGTGCCGGTGACGGGAACGGACGGGCCGAGTTCCTGGCGGACGACGGCGGCGAGGCGGTCAAGATAGGCCTTGTCACGGGAGATGACTTCTTCAAGCGTGGCTTCAGGCCAGAATTTCTTGAGGGCGCCGGTCTGGAAGGAGTAGAGCAGCGAGCTTTCGTTGTTGATTTCGACCATCGCGAGCACGGGGTCGTCCTTCAGGCGCAGCGCCTGGATCACTTTGCGTGCGAAATCGCACTGGAACTCGACCATGCGCTCGTTCAGGATGTGGATGGGCTTGGACTGCGTGGGGATGGGGAAGCCGGGGTCGGGGACGGCATCGATGCCGGGCCGGAAGGCGTAGCCGACGTGGAGGTTGAGGTTGATGTAGATGCCTTCTTCGCGAAGGGCGTCGAGAAAGGCGCGGAGGCGCTCGACGGAGACGGGATTGAGGGTGGGATAGGGCGCGGTGGTAAGGATGGAGCGGGCGTTGGCGGGATCGGCGTCCGGGCTTGTGTCCATGTGATGGAGACGGACGAGGTTGACGCCGAGGCGGCGGAGGCGTTTGGCTATGCGGGCGGCGTCGGCGGGTTCGGGGAAGTTGGCGCCGAAGGCGAGGTTGACGCCCCAGAAGCGGACGCGGCGGCCGAGGGCGTCGATGAAGCGGCCATCGCGCACGGTCACGCGGTGGTCGGCGGTGAGGGGCTGGTTGAGGAAGGAGAAGTCGACGGGGCCGGCGAGGCGGTCCTGATCGATGGAGACGCGGAAAGTGCGGGGCTCGGGCTCCGGGAACAGGGCGCGGTGGAGGAAGGCGAGGACGTCGGCGGCTTCGTCGATGATTTTGGATGTGGGCTTGCCGGCGCCGTGGCCGGCGGCGGTTTCGATGCGGATCAGGACAGGAGCGGGACCTCCCTGCGCCTCCTGAAGCGTGGCGGCGTATTTGAAGGAGTGGGCGGGGACGACGCGGTCGTCGTGATCCGCGGTGAGAACCAGGGTGGCGGGATAGGAGGCGCCGGGGCGGATGTTGTGCAGCGGCGAGTACCGGTAGAGGATCTGGAAGTCCTCCGGGTTTTTCGGCGACCCGTATTCAGTCGCCCAGGCATGGCCGATGGTGAAGCGGTCGAAGCGGAGCATGTCCATGACGCCGACCGCCGGAACGGCGGCGCCAAACAGGTCCGGGCGCTGGTTCAGCACGGCGCCGACGAGCAGGCCGCCATTGGAGCCGCCGCGGATGGCGAGCTTCCGCGGGCTGGTGTATTTGCGGGCGGTGAGATGTTCGGCGGCGGCGATGAAGTCGTCAAACACATTCTGCTTGTTTTGTTTCATGCCGGCGCGGTGCCACTGATCGCCGTATTCACCGCCACCGCGGAGATTGGCCGAGGCATACACGCCGCCGCGCTCGAGCCATGCCAGAGTGAAGACGCTGAAGGAGGGGGTGACCGGGATGTTGAAGCCGCCGTAACCGTAGAGGATGGCGGGGTGCGAGCCGTCGAGGGGGAGCCCCTTGCGGGCAGTGATGTAGACGGGGATGCGCGTGCCGTCCTTGCTGCGGGCGAACTCCTGGCGCGTTTCGTACTTTGCCGGATTGAAGGGCAGCTTCGATGCGAACAGCGGGCGGCACGTGCCGGCGGCGCAGCGATAGAGCGTTTCGGGCGTCATGAAGTTGGAGACCGAGAAGATTTCGGCGGAGTCTTCGGCGAGCGTGATGGAGGAGTTGGGCGGGAGAGGAACGGGGACGGGGGCGCCGCCCGCGAGCGGGACGATCTTGACGAGCGCGGAGACGTCGCGCATGTAGTTCAGCACGAGGCGGCTGCCGGCGAGGCGCGCCTGGCGGAGTGTGTCCTCCGCCTCCGGAACAACGGTGCGCCAGGCGGAAGGAGCGGGGTTGAGCAGGTCGACCTCAATGACGCGGTAGCGCGGAGCGCCGTCGTTGGTGAGCAGCAGAATTCGCGAACCCCGGCTGCCGACGTAGCGGTAGGAGAAGCGGAACTCGCCGATGACGGTTTTCGGCGCGGGCTGCGGATCCTGAAGGTCGAGGAAGTGGATGAGCCGCTCGATGGCGGTGCTGCCGGCCGTTTCGATCACCAGGTAACGCCCGTCGGAGGTGAGGTTCGGGGAGAAGGACCAGCGGGGCTGGTCCGGGCGGCGGTAAACGACGGGATCGGCGGACTGCGGCGTGCCGAGGCGGTGATAGCAGAGGGCGAAGTTTTCGTTCACTGCTTGCAGGGCCGCGCCGGGTTGCGGCTGCGGATAACGCCCGTACCAGAAGCCTTCTCCCTTGGCATCCCACTCGGCGGAGGAGAACTTGGACCACTCGAGCGTGTCGGGCAGGTCGCTGGCGGTGGCGACATCGCGGACGCGCCAGGTAACCCAATCGGACCCGGAGCGCGAGACGGCGTAGGCGAGGAGCCGCCCGTCCCGTGATATGGAGAAGGTGTTCACGGAAGCGGTGCCGTCCGGCGAGAAGGTGTTGGCGTCAAGCAGGACGCGTTCCTTTCCGGATTCCCGGACGTAGAGAACGGGCTGGTTTTGCAGGCCGGACTGGCGCAGGAAGAAAACACGCTCGCCGCGGACGAAATAGCCGGCAGTGCCGCCATCGCGGCTGACCGAGGGGTAGCGGTCGTACTGGTAGAGCTTCTCGAGAAGCGCGCGGATGGCGGGGCGCTGCGGGATGCGGGAGAGGAAGGCCTGCGTGCGCGCGTTCTGGGCCTGGATCCAGGCGCGGGTTTCGGGCGAGTCCGGGTTTTCAAGCCAGCGGAAACTCTCCGTAACGGCGACGCCGTGGAAGACTTCCGTGGAAGGCTTCGGAGTGTTCTGTGCCGCCAGAGGGGCGCAAAGCAGCCAAGCGACGAATCTGCGCATGGCTCGATGATATCGCCGCCCCGGGCGGCGGGGCGCACGGTTGCTTACGATGGGAGTTTCCGGAGTCACGATGCTCGATCTTCGCTCCCATCCGCACCGCCGTTACAATCCGCTCTCCGGGGAATGGCTGCTGGTGTCGCCGCACCGCACGCAGCGCCCGTGGCAGGGGCAGGTGGAGAAACTGCCGCCGGAGGAGCGGCCGGCCTACGACCCCGGCTGCTATCTGTGCCCTGGCAACGCGCGGGCCGGGGGGCACAGGAATCCGCAATACGAAAAGACATTTGTGTTCACGAATGATTTTTCGGCGCTGCTGGAGGGGACGCCCGAAGGCGAGGCGGCTCCGCACGACCTGCTGCGCGCCGAGGGCGTGCGCGGCGTTTGCCGCGTGATCTGTTTTTCGCCGCGGCACGATCTGACCATGGCGGAGATGGAGGCGAGCGACCTGGAGGCGGTAGTGGAGACGTGGGTGGCGGAGTTCGAGGATTTGATGGCGCGGCCCTTCCTGCGCTACGTGCAGATCTTCGAGAACCGCGGGGAGATGATGGGGTGTTCGAACCCGCATCCGCACTGCCAGATCTGGGCTTCCAGTGTCGTGCCGGACGAGGTGGCGCGCGAGGGCGCCCGGCAGGACGAGTACTGGCGGGGACGCGGGCGCACGCTGCTGGGCGACTACCTGGATCTGGAGCTGAAGCTGAAAGAGAGGATCGTGGGCGCGAACGATCACTTTGTGGCGCTGGTGCCGTGGTGGGCGGTGTGGCCGTTCGAGACGATGATCGTGAGCCGGCGCGCGGTGACGGGGATCGACGAACTGAACGGCGATGAGCGCGCGGGGCTGGCCGACATTCTCAAGCGCGTCACGACGCGGTATGACAACCTGTTCGAGATCTCGTTCCCGTATTCGTTCGGGTTCCATCAGCGTCCGGCGGGCGAGCGAAACCCGGCGTGGCGCCTGCATGGGCACTTCTATCCGCCGCTGCTGCGTTCGGCGACGGTGAGGAAGTTCCTGGTCGGGTACGAGATGCTTGCGATGCCGCAGCGGGACATCACGCCGGAGGCGGCGGCGGCGCGGCTGCGCGAGCAGAGCGAAACGCACTTCCGCCGGCGCTAGGCTGGAGGCATGCAAGGGGCGAATCTGATCCGCGTGGATGCGCGGGACAACGTCGCGATTGTGGCGGCGGAGCCGGGGCTGGGGGCAGGAACCCGCACGGCAGAGGGGATCGAGCTGCGGGAGTTTGTGCCCGCGGGGCACAAGGTGGCGCTGGAGAGGATTCCGCGCGGGGCGGCGGTGATCCGCTACGGCGCGGTGATCGGTCTCGCCGTGCGGGACATCGAAACGGGCGAGCGGCTGCATGAGGACGTGTTAGAACTGCCTGCGCCTCCGCCGCTGGATTCGCTTCGGGCGCCGGAGCGCGCTCCTGCCGCGCCCGAGCCGCTGGATGGATTCGGGTTCGAGGGCTACCGGAACATGGACGGAACCGCGGGCACGCGGAACGTGCTGGGGATCACGACGACGGTGCAGTGCGTGGCGGGCGTGGTGGATCACGCCGTGGAAAGGATCCGGAAGGAACTGCTGCCGCGCTATGCGAACGTCGACGGCGTGGTGGCGCTGACGCACAATTACGGCTGCGGCGTGGCGATCGATGCGCCGGGGGCGGAGATCCCGGTCCGCACGCTGCGCAACCTGGCTCGTAATCCGAACCTTGGCGGCGAAGCGTTGGTGGTGAGCCTCGGGTGCGAGAAGCTGCAGCCGGCGCGGCTGGGCATCGCGGGGGAGGAGCCGTTCTTGGTGCGGTTGCAGGACGAGGGGCTGGGGTCGCTGGAATCGATGACCGCGCGGATTCTGGAGCTGGCGGAGAGGCGGCTCGAGCGGCTGAACGCGCGGCGGCGCGAATGGTGTCCGGCTTCGGAATTGATCGTGGGGGTGCAGTGCGGGGGCAGCGACGCGTTCAGCGGCGTGACGGCGAACCCGGCGGTGGGCGCGGCGGCGGACCTGCTGGTGCGCGCGGGCGCGACCGTGATCTTCAGCGAGATCACGGAGGTGCGGGACGCGGCGCACCTGCTGGCGGCGCGGGCGGCATCGGCTGAGGTGGCCGAAGACCTGAAACGCGAATTCGCGTGGTACGACGCATATCTGGCGCGGGGCGGCGTGGACCGGAGCGCGAACCCGACGCCGGGCAACAAGCGCGGGGGGCTGGCCAACGTGGTGGAGAAGGCGCTGGGTTCGGTGGCGAAGTCGGGGTCGATGCCGCTGGCGGGCGTGGTGGCGGCAGGCGAGCGCGCGGAGACCAGGGGGCTGCTGTTTCTGGCGGGGCCGGCGAGCGATTTTATTTGCGGGACGCTGGAACTGGCGGCGGGCATGAACGTTCATGTCTTTACAACCGGGGAGGGCACGCCTTACGGGCTGGCGGTGTGCCCGGTGATCAAGGTGAGCACGCGGACGGCGCTGGCGAGGCGGTGGAACGATCTGATCGATTTCGATGCAGGGCGGATCGCCGGCGGGGAAATTTCCATAGAACAAACCGGGTGGGAATTGTTCCGGCTGATTCTGGATGTGGCGAGCGGGCGGGAGACCTGGACGGAGCGGCACGGGCTGGCCAATGCGCTGGCGCTGTTCAGCCCGGCGCCGGTGACGTGAAGCGGTGTTATAGAATGGCGGGGCCATGGTCGAGGGCCCTGCGCTGCTCGTGCTCACGCTCGGCGCGGTGATCCTGCTGTTGTTGCTGATCCTCGTTCTCAAGCTCCACGCGTTCTTCTCGCTCCTGCTCGTTAGCATGGTCCTCGGCCTTGGCTCGGGGATGGCGCCCGGGCGCGTGCTGAAGTCGATCCAGGCGGGCTTCGGGGATGCGCTGGGGTTCATCGCGGTGGTGGTGGCGCTCGGGGCGGTGATCGGCCGGATGCTGGAGCATTCCGGCGGCGGTCGCGCGCTCGCGGAGTGGCTCCTGAAGAAGACGGGGCCGCGGCACGCGGTGTGGGCGGTGTTTTTCGCCGCATTCGTGATCGGCCTGCCGATCTTCTTTGAGGTGGGGTTTCTGATCCTGGTGCCGCTCGTCTACAGCCTGACGCGCGAATCGGGCAGGAGCCTGCTGTATTTCGGGCTTCCGGTGGCGGCGGCGCTGACGGTGACGCACGCGATGGTGCCGCCGCATCCGGCGCCAGCGGCGGCGGCGCAGCTGCTGGGCGCGGACATGGGGAAGGCGATCCTGTATGGCGCGGCGCTCTCGGTTCCGATGGCGCTGACCGGCGGCATGGGTTACGGGCTGTGGATTGCGGGGCGGATGCACATACCGGTTCCGGCTTCGGCGCTGCTGGCTTCCGAGCCGCCGCGCGAGAGCAAGGACGCGCCGAATCCGTTGCTGGTGGCGGCGGTGCTGCTGCTGCCGGTGGCGTTGATCTTCGCGGCGAGCATCGCCGGCATGACGAATGCGCGGGGGCTGGAGGCGTATCGATTCCTGGGGCATCCGTTCACGGCGCTGATGCTGGCGGCGCTGGCGGCGGCCGTGCTGTTCGGGCTGCGCCGCGGGCTGGACCGGAACGGCGCGCTGAGGCTGGCTGAGGAGGCGCTGAAGCCGCTGGGCAGCCTGCTGGCGATCATCGGCGGCGGGGGCGCGTTCAAGCAGATCATTGTGGACAGCGGGGCGGGCGCGTATGGAGGGAGGCTGCTGGCGGAGAGCGCGGTGTCGCCGCTGGTGGTGGCGTATCTGGTGGCGCTGGGGCTGCGCGTGGCGCAGGGATCGGCGACGGTGGCGATCATCACCGCCGGGGGCATCGTGGCGCCACTGTTTCACGGGCTGCCCGGTTACTCGCCGGAGATCCTGCTGCTGGCGCTGTGCGCGGGCGGCACGGCGCTGTCGCATGTCAACGACGCCGGCTTCTGGCTGGTGAACCAGTGCCTGGGGCTGAGCGTGGCGGACACGCTGCGGACGTGGACGCTGATGAAGGTGATCACGTCGGCGGCGGGACTCATGTTCGTGCTTCTCGCGCACAGCCTGCTTGGGTAGACTGGGCGGGTTGGAGTCTCTTATGAAACGCACTTTTGTGTTCGCGCTTTTGCTGGCGGCTTCGGGCTGCCGTACCGCGCCTACGGTGGATGAGGCGCGGCAGTTTCTCGAGAGAGCGGAGAGCGAGCTGCTGCAGCTTTCCAATGAAGCGTCGCAAGCCGCCTGGGTGCAATCGACCTACATCACACTGGACACGGAGGCGCTGGCGGCGAAGGCCAACGAGCGGCTGATCACGGCGGGCGTGCGCCTGGCCAAAGAGGCGTCGAAGTACGAGAAGCTGCCGCTGCCGGAGGAGATGCAACGGAAGATCCGCCTGCTGAAGCTGGCCATCACGCTGCCTGCGCCATCCGATCCGGCGGAAGCGGCGGAGATGACGAAGCTGGCGGCGGGGCTCGAGTCCGCCTACGGGAAGGGCAAGTACTGCCCCGGCGGCGACGAAAAGAAGTGCCTGAACATCGACGAGATCACGCGGATCATGGCGTCGAGCCGCGATCCGAAGCAGCTGCTGGATGTGTGGCAGGGGTGGCATTCCATCGCGCCGCCGATGAAGAAGGACTTTGCGCGGCTGGTGGAGATCACCAACAAGGGCGCGCGCGAACTGGGCTTCGCCGACACCGGTGCGCTGTGGCGCAGCGGGTACGACATGGCGCCGGAGGAGTTCTCGCGCGAGCTGGACCGACTCTGGGAACAGGTCAAGCCGCTCTATGTGCAGCTGCACGCCTTTGTGCGCTGGAAGCTGCGGGAAAAGTACGGCGCCGCGGCAGTGCCCGAGAACGGGCCCATTCCGGCGCACCTGCTGGGCAACATCTGGGCGCAGCAGTGGGACAACCTGTATCCGCTGGTGTCGCCGGCAGGGGCCGATCCCGGCTACGACCTGACGGCGATCCTCAAACGCCGCAGCACCACGGCCGTGGACATGGTGCGCTACGGCGAGCGGTTCTTCACATCGCTGACGTTTGAGCCGCTGCCGCCGACCTTCTGGGAGCGCTCGATGTTCACGCGCCCGAGGGATCGCGACGTGGTGTGTCATGCGTCGGCGTGGGACGTGGACAACGTGGAGGATCTGCGGATCAAGATGTGCATCGAGATCAACGCCGACGACTTCAACGTGATCCACCACGAGCTGGGGCACAACTTCTACCAGCGCGCCTACAACCGGCAGCCGTTCCTGTTCCGCGCCGGAGCCAACGACGGCTTCCACGAAGCGGTGGGCGACACCATCGCGCTGTCGATCACGCCGGAATACCTGGTGAAGATCGGCCTGCTGGACCGCGCTCCCGATGCGGGCAAAGACCTGGGGCTGCTGATGGCGCGGGCTCTGGACAAGGTGGCGTTTCTGCCGTTCGGGCTGCTGATCGACCAGTGGCGGTGGAAGGTGTTTTCCGGCGAGGTGAAGCCGGAGCAGTACAACCGCGCGTGGTGGGAGCTGCGGCGGAAGTATCAGGGCGTGGCGCCCGTGGGCGAGCGCGGGGAGGAGTTGTTCGACGCAGGCGCGAAGTACCATGTGCCGGCCAACGTCCCTTACACGCGGTATTTCCTCGCGCACATCCTCCAGTTCCAGTTCCACAAGGCGTTGAGCGACGCGGCGGGCTGCACGGCGCCGGTGCACCGCTGCTCGATTTACGACAACAAGGAAGCGGGGCGGAGGCTGAAGGAGATGCTCGAGATGGGCGCAAGCCGCCCGTGGCAGGAGGCGCTGGAGAAGATCACCGGCACGCGGCAGATGGACGCCTCGGCGATCCGTGCCTATTTCAAGCCGCTGGAGGACTGGCTCATCGAGCAGAACAAGGGCAAGCCCACGGGCTGGTAACGGCGGGCGCGGTCCTGCGATAGAATCGCAGCCGCTATGCGCAGACGAACTCTTCTGGCCGGAGGCGCCAGCCTGCCGGCGGCAGCCATGATGCAAACTTCCATTCGCGCGGAGACGCCGATGATTCTCGAGATGCGGTATTTCCGGCTTCGCAACACGTTGGACAACCAGCGGGGGAGGCTGACCGAATATCTGGGCAAGGCGCTTGTGCCAGCGCTGCGGCGGGCCGGTTCGGGCGCCGTGGGGCTGTTTTCGAGCGTGATTGCGCCGGATGCGCCGTTTCTGCTGCTGGTGGCTCAGCATGCGTCGCTGAGCGGATTCGAGCAGTGCTGGCAGAAGACGAACGCGGACGGCGAACTGAAGGCGGCGACGGCAGCGCTTTACAAGCAGGTGCAACTGCCTTATCAGCGGATGGAGGTGCATCTGCTGCGCGGCTTCCCGAAGTTTCCCGCCATCGAGACGCCGGCAGCGGCGGAGGGGAAGGCGGCGCGGGTGTTCGAGTTGCGGACGTACGAGTCGAACACGCCGGAATCGCTGGCGAAGAAGATCGGCATGTTCCAGGACGGCGAGATCGACCTGTTCCGCAAGTTTGGACTGCAGCCGGTGTTCTTCGGCGAGATGATCGCCGGAGCGAAGATGCCGAACCTGACCTACATGGTGGCGTTCGACAGCCTGGCGGCTCGGGAGGCGAACTGGAGCGCCTTTGCGACGAGCCCGGAGTGGAAGAAGATGGCGGCGACGCCGGGCTTGAGCGACGGCGAAGTGGTTTCCAACATCAGCAGTTCGATTCTGTCGCCGGTGGCAGGCTCGATGATCCGGTGAACGACATGCGAGCCGCACTCTTCGTCCTGGCTGCGCTGCCGGCGCTCTGCCAGCCGCCGCGAGGCTACACGATTCCGCTGATCGACCTGGCGCAGGAGACGCAGCGGCAGACGGTGGTGGACCGCGAGCCGGGCCAATATCTGGGGCATCCCACCACCGTGCTGCTGGAAGACGGGCGGACGGTGCTGGCCGTGTATCCGAAGGGGCACGGGCGCGGGGCGATTGTGCTGAAGCGCAGCCGCGACGGCGGGCGCACGTGGTCGGACCGTCTCCCCGTGCCCGGGAACTGGGCGACATCGCAGGAGACGCCGACGATCCATCGCGTGGTGGATGCGAGTGGGAAGAAGCGGCTGATCCTGTTTTCGGGGTTGTATCCGATCCGGATGTCGGTCTCGGAAAACGATGGCGAGACGTGGACGCCGCTTGCGCCGGCCGGCGACTTCGGCGGCGTGGTGGCGATGGCGAGCGTGGAGCGGTTGCGCGACGGGCGCTACATGGCGCTGTTTCACGACGACGGGCGGTTCCTGCGCAAGGATGGCAAGCGGGACCGGTTCATCGTATACAAGACGGTTTCGCGCGACGGGGGCTTGAGCTGGAGCGAGCCGGTGGCGATCCTGTCCCATCCCGAGGCGCACCTGTGCGAGCCGGGGCTGGTGCGCTCGCCCGACGGGAAACGGATCGCGATCCTGTTGCGGGAGAACAGCCGGAAGTTCAACTCCTTCGTTTCGTTTTCGGACGATGAGGGCGAGACCTGGAGCGAGCCGCGGGAGTTGCCGGGCGCGATTACGGGCGACCGCCACACGGCAGTGTACGCGCGCGACGGGCGGCTGTTCATCAGTTTCCGCGACACGACGCTGGAAAGCCCGACGCGCGGGGACTGGGTGGCGTGGGTGGGGCGTTTCGAGGACATCGAGCAGGGCAGGCAAGGGCAGTACCGGGTGCGGCTGATGAAGAACCACAAGGACCTGGACTGCTGCTATCCCGGCGTGCTGCGGCTGCCCGACGACACGATCCTGACCACGACTTACGGGCACTGGACAGCCGGAGAGCCGCCCTACATCGTGAGCATTCGTTTGAAGCTCGGGGAACTTGACGCGCGGGCGCGAAAGGCAGGGCGGTAGCATCGGGCGTCCGGCCGCGGGCGGCGATAGAATCGCTACGTTCGCGCTGCGCGGGAAGCTTGTGCGAACCAGCGAGGTGTTCCCCATGTTTTTCTTCCGGTTTCTTCTCATGGCGTCCCTGACGGGCGTGCTGTGCATCGGGGCTGCAGCCCAACAGAGCTACACGTTGCGCTCGCCGGACGGGCGGATTGAGTTGCGGATCCGCGCCGGCGAGAGGCTGTCTTACGACGTCGCCGTGCGCGGCACGACGGTGATGGAGAATTCGACCGCGTCGATCCGCATCGACAGCGCGCGGCTGGGTGTGGGGATGAAGGTGCGCGGAGCGAAGGAACGCGCGCAGGATGCGTGGATCGAACCGCAGGTGAAGTTGGAGCGCGCCCGGATTCGCGAGCAATACAACGAGCTGCGGATTGAAGCCGAGGGCGGGCTGGCTGTCACGTTCCGCGCCTACAACGAGGGCGTGGCCTACCGGCTGGAGACTGCGCTGCCTGCGGCGCGCGTAAAGGTGTTCGAGGAAGAGGCATCGTTCCGGTTCCCGGAAGACTTCACGGTCTACTACCCGGCGGAAGAGAGCTTCTTCTCTCACAACGAGCGGACTTACGCGCCTCGGAAGCTGAGCGCCATCGCGCCCGGCACGCTGGGTTCAATGCCCGCCGTGGTGGATGCGGGCGGAGTGAAGCTGGCGCTGGCGGAGGCGGACGTGGAGGACTATCCGGGGCTGTGGTTCCGCGGCACCGGAGGCAAGGGGCTGGACGCCACATTCCCGCCCTATCCGCGCCGCGAGGCGTTGCGCGGGGACCGGGATTTCCGTGTCGTGGAGGCCGAGGACTATATCGCCGAGACTCGCGGCACGCGACCATTCCCATGGCGGCTTGTGGCGGTGGCGGAGAAGGACGGCGACCTGCTGACGAATTCGCTCGCGTGGCTGTTGCAGAAGCCCTCGGAGATCGCCGATGCCGGCTGGATCCGTCCCGGCAAGGTGGCCTGGGACTGGTGGAACGCGCTCAACGTGTACGGCGTGGATTTCCGCTCGGGCGTGAACACTGCGACCTACAAGTACTTCATCGACTTCGCTGCGAAGTACGGGATCGAGCACATCGTGCTGGACGAAGGCTGGTACAAGCTGGGCAATGTGCTGGAGGTGGTTCCGGACGTGCGGATGGAGGAGATTCTGGCCTACGCGCGGCAGAAGAACGTGGGCGTGATCCTGTGGGTGGTGTGGAAGACTCTGGCCGACCAGATGGAAGCGGCGCTGGACCAGTATGCGAAGTGGGGCGTCAAGGGGATCAAGGTGGACTTCATGCAGCGCGACGACCAGAAGCTGGTGAACTTCTACCATGAGCTGGCGCGGGAGGCGGCGAAGCGGAAGATGCTGGTGGACTACCACGGTGCGCAGCGGCCGGCGCTGATGACGCGGACCTGGCCGAACATCATCAACGTGGAGGGTGTGAAGGGGCTGGAGTGGAGCAAGTGGAGCGCCGAGATCCAGCCGCCGCACACGGTGATGCTGCCGTTCACGCGGATGTTCCTGGGGCCCCTGGATTTCACGCCCGGCGCGATGCGCAACGCTGCGCGGGGCAGCTTTGCGGCGCTGTTCCAGACGCCGATGTCAAGCGGCACGCGCTGTCATCAGCTGGCGATGTATGCCGTCTACGAGGCGCCGTTGCAGATGCTGTCTGACACGCCTTCGCATTACTTGCGGGAGCCCGAGGCGATGGAGTTTCTCGCCGGCGTGCCGACAACGTGGGATGAGACGGTGGTGCTCGATGCGCAGATCGGCGAATTCGTGGCAGTGGCGCGGCGCCACGGGAAGACCTGGTACGCCGGGGCGATGACAAACTGGACGGCGCGCGACCTGGAGCTGCGGTTCGATTTCCTGCCTCAGGGCGAGTTCTCCATCACGTGGTGGGAGGACGGCGTGAATGCGGACCGCGCGGCAAGCGACTTCCGGATGAAGCGAGGCAAGGTAAACCGGCAGACCGTGATGAAGGTGCACCTGGCGCCCGGCGGAGGATGGGCGGCGCGGATCACGCCGTGAATGGCGGCGGAGGCTTCATGATTGGCGTGACGATGGGCGACGCCAACGGCGTCGGACCGGAGATCGTGCTCAAGGCGTGGTGCGAGGGGCGAACCCATGAGCCCTTCGTCGTCTACGGCGAGACGGGCGCGCTCGAACACTACAACCGGGCGCTGGGGCTGAAGGCGCCGCTGCGCCGCGTGGCTTCTACGGGCGAGTTTCAGGACGGCGCATTGAACGTTGTGGATCTCGGTCTTCTTGCCGAGAGCGAGGTCCGCCCCGGCGAGCTGAGCGCGGCGGCGGGGAGGGCGGCGCGGGAGGCGGTGGTGCGGGCGGCGAAAGCGGCGCTGGCAGGCGAGATCGACGCGGTGGTGACGCTGCCGGTGAACAAGCGCGCGATTCAGCTGAGCGACCCGGGATTCACGGGGCACACGGAGCTGCTCGGCGAAGTGTGCGGCGTGCAGGATGTGACCATACTGCTCGCGAGCGAGCGTCTTATGGTGACGCACGTGAGCACGCATTGTTCGCTGCGCGAGGCGATTGCGCGCGTAACGCCGGAGCGGGTGCGGCGGATCCTGGAGCTGACCTGTGAAGCCGTGCTGCAGTTGAAGCCCGGTGCGCGGATCGCCGTCGCCGGGCTGAACCCGCATGCGGGCGAGGGCGGGGCGTTCGGGGACGAGGAGATCCGCGTGATCGCGCCCGCCGTGGAATGGGCGCGCGAGCAGGGATGGCCGGTGGAAGGTCCGCTGCCTCCGGACACGCTTTTCTACCTGGCCGCCGTGCGCGGACGCTTCGATGCCGTGGTGTGCATGTATCACGATCAGGGGCACATTCCGCTGAAGCTGCTGGATTTCGAGGGCGGCGTCAACGTGACGCTGGGATTGCCGATCGTGCGCACGAGCGTCGATCACGGCACTGCGTTCGACATCGCGGGCAAGGGCGTGGCATCGGTGGAGAGCTTCGTGGCGGCGTTCCGCATGGCGGAGAAGCTCGCGGCGGCGCGCCGCACACGCTGACGGGTGTGGATCAGAACTTCACGAACCAGCGCTTGCGCCAGAGGATCCAGGCCACCAGCCACAGAACGAGCACGTTGGTGAGGGCGTAGAGCAGACTGGCATTCTTCTGTGAGGAAGCGAGGACGGCGCAGACGTTCCCGTACCACCACTTGTGGAACCCCGTGGCGGCGGCGACGTCGGCGAAGATGCCGGACAGCAGGTAGATCAGGATCGCGTTCGATCCGTAGATTTCGAAGAACCGGAACCATCGTCCCATGCCCCGGACCTCAGCCACCCAATACCAGAGCGCGAAAGCGAGCATGGCGAGGCCGGCCATGAGGAACGCGAAGGAGCTGGTCCAGAGGTTCTTGTTGACGGGGATCCAGAGGGAGAGGACCTGCGCGAAGGCGAACAGGGCGGAGCCGCCGAAAACGAACGCCTGGATGCGCGCGCGGTGCCAAGTCCAATGCCGCAGCACGTGCCCGGCCAGAGCGCCGAAGAGCACGGTGGAGATGGCAGGCAGTGTGCTGACGATGCCCTCAGGATCCCAGTCGCGCGTATGACGCCACATATGCCCGCGGAGCAGGAGCGAATCGACATAGCGGGCGAAGTTGCAGTCCATCGACCAGGAGCCTGCGCCGCAGCCGGGCGTCGGGTAAAAGAGCATCAGGCCAAGGTAGACTGCGTTGAATCCGAGCAGCCAGAGGATCTGTCCGCGCACGCTGGTGTACAAGAAGATGACGAAGGCGATGAGGTAGCAGACGGCGATCCGCTGGAGCACGCCGGGAATGCGGATGGTGGCAAAGTCGATACCGGGCAGGGGTCCCGCGAAGACGCCGAGCAGGAAGAGAATGACTGCGCGCTGGAAGGCATGGCGGAGCAATCCGGCGCGCGACTGCCCGCGCTCGATGCGGCGCGCCGTGGAGAGCGTCATGGCGACGCCGACGATCCAGAGGAAGAAGGGGAAGACCGTGTCCGTAAACGTCCAGCCATGCCACTCCGCGTGTTCAAGTTGCGCGTAAGCGGGAGAGGATCCCGGGTTGTTGACCAGGATCATGGACGCGATCGTGAAGCCGCGGAAAATGTCGAGCGACTGGAGCCTGCCGGCGGGAGCCTGCTGCATACGAATCCAGAAGCTACCACAACCGGGTGCGGTGCCGCGGCGGAGATCCCGGTAGGATAACTGTTGTGACCGTCGTGGATCCGCACTCTTACGCGAACCCGGAGGAATCGCGCGTCCGGCACATCGAGCTGGATCTTGCCGTGTCGTTCGCCGAGCGCAGGCTGAAAGGCGCCGTGACGCTGGAATTGGAGCCTGCAGGGCGCCGGTTGGTGCTCGACACGCGCGATTTGACCATCCGCCGCGTCAACGGGCGCACGGACAACTTCCGGCTGGGCGAACCGGACCCGATTCTGGGCGCGCCGCTGGAGATCCGGCTCGAGCCGGGTGAGCGCAGCGTGCTGATCGAATACGAAACCTCGCCCGAAGCGAGCGGGCTGCAGTGGCTCGAGCCGCCTCAGACGGCGGGCAAGCGTCATCCGTTTCTCTATTCGCAGTCCCAGGCGATTCATGCGCGGAGCTGGATTCCGTTGCAGGACTCGCCCGGCGTGCGCGCCACGTTTTCGGCGCGGATTCACGCGCCGGCGCCGCTGAAGGCGCTGATGGCGGCGCGGCGGGTGCGCGATGGACACTTCCACATGCCGCTGCCGGTGCCGTCGTACCTGATGGCCCTGGCGGTGGGCGATGTCGGATTCCGCACGCTGGGCGCGCGCTGCGGGGTGTGGGCGGAGCCGGCGGTGCTGGATGCGGCGGCACGCGAGTTTGCCGATGTCGAGAAGATGGTGGAGGCGGCGGAGTCCCTCTACGGACCCTACCGCTGGGGGCGGTACGATCTGCTGGTGCTGCCGCCATCGTTCCCGTTCGGCGGCATGGAAAATCCGTGTCTGACGTTTGCGACGCCGACGGTGATCGCCGGCGACAGGAGCCTGGCGGCGCTGATCTCGCACGAGCTGGCGCATTCGTGGTCGGGCAACCTGGTGACCAACGCGACGTGGAACGACTTCTGGCTGAACGAGGGGTTCACCACTTACATCGAGCGGCGCATTCAGGAGGCGCTCTACGGGCGGGCGCGGAGCGAAATGGAGATGGCGGTGGAGGTGGGCGAGCTGGAGGAAGAGCTGCGGCGGCTACCCGAAGACGACCAGAGGCTGGTGCTGAATCTGAAAGGCAGGGATCCGGACGACGGCATGACGCAGGTTCCGTACGTGAAGGGTGCGCTGTTGTTGAGGCGTCTGGAGGAGAAGCACGGCCGGCCGAAGTGGGATGCGTGGGTGCGGGGGTATTTTGAAAGGTTCGCGTTCCAGTCGATCACGACCGGGGATTTTCTGGAGGAACTGCGGCGCGGTTTCCCCGGCGAGGACGTCAGCGCCTGGCTGCACGAGCCGGGGCTGCCGAAGGATGCGCCGCGCCCGCGGTACGAATTTGGCGCCGAGCCGCGCAAGGACTGGGCCACGCAAGAGTGGCTGCACTGGTTGCGCGCCCTGCCGGAGACGCTGCCGGGCGCGAAGATGGCGGAGCTGGACCGGCAGTGGGGGTTCACGAAGACGGGCAACAGCGAGATTGCCGCGCAGTGGCTGCTGATGGCGGTGCGGAGCGGGTACGAGCCGGCCTACGCGCGGCTGGAAGAGTTCCTGATTCAGGTGGGGCGGCGCAAGTTCGTCAAGCCGCTGTACGGGGAGCTGGCGAAGACGCCCGAGGGGCTGAGGCGGGCGCGGCGGATCTATGAAAAAGCGCGCCCCGGATATCACCCGATCACGCGGGCGACCGTGGACGCGCTGTTGAAGTGAAGCGGGGGCGCGGGCGCCCCGGGTTTGGCGGTTCTCAGAAGCTGATTGGCCCTTGTTGCGGGCGCGGTTCGGGGCGGGGCTTGCGCGGGAGCTTCTCGTCGCGGTTGGCGGTGTGGACGACGAGCGTCGCCACCACGGCGGACATCTGCATCATGTCTTCTCGCGGGATGCGGTCGTAGACGTCCATGTTGGTGTGGTGGGTGCGGGTGTCGTATTCGAGCGGATCCTGAATGAACTGGAAGCCGGGCAGCCCGACGGCGTCGAAGCTCTGATGGTCAGTGCCGCCGGTGTTGCGGCTGGTGATGGTGGTGATGCCCAGGTCGCGCAGCGGCGCCAGCCAGGCTTCGAAGATGGGGCGGCACATTTCGTTGCCCTGGAGGTAGATGCCGCGGATTCGTCCGCCGCCGTTGTCGACGTTGTAATAGGCGCTGAATTTGTCGTACTCGGGCAGAGTCTTCATGGTGGCGCGGTCGGCAAAGTGTTTGGTCACGTAGCCGCGCGAGCCGAGCAGCCCTTGCTCTTCGGCGTCCCACAAGGCGACGCGCACGGTGCGGTCGAGCTTGAGGTCGAGCTTCTTCAGGATGCGCATCACTTCCAGCATCACGGCGGAGCCGGCGCCGTTGTCGGTGGCGCCGGTGCCGGCGTGCCAGGTGTCGAAGTGCCCGCCGATCATCACGATTTCGTCCTTGTGTTTGCCGCTGCCGGGGATCTCGGCGATGATGTTGAAGTTGTGCTGGTCGGCATCGAACCATTCGTTGCGGACCTCGGCTTCGATGCGGACGGGGATCTTGCGGTTCAGCAGGCGCCAGATGCGGTTGTAATGTTCGGCGGTGAGGGTGATCATGGGCGGCGCGGGCTGGTCCTTGGGATTGCGCGAGCCGCCGCCGGAGGTGAAGAAAGTGCCGAGGTCGCCGCGCCCGTTCTGGATGAGCAGGGCGATCTTCTCCTCGCGCAGGAAGTCGTTCAGCTTGCGGCGGAACGCCATCATCTGCATGAAGTTGGGCTGCGGCTGGCCGGGCGCGGCCATGCGCCGGCCGAAGGGGAGGATCTGCGCCTGAGCGATTTCAGCCAGTTCCTCGCCGGTGTAGCGGCGGCCGTCGGCCTTCTCGTGCAGGGTGATGTCGCGGGGTTGGTCGATGAGGACGATCTTGCCGGCGAGTTTGCCGCGCCACTTTTCGAGATCGGCCTCGGTGCTCATGGCGGCGAGGACGGGCTCCCCACTCACCAATCCTTCTGTGGAAGAGGTCCACGCCTGAGGGGCGCCGATCAGGGGCATGTAGGCGGGCTCGGTCATGGCGGCGTAGAACTTCCGGTTCTCCCAGCCGCGGCCGAACTGGCCCCACGGCTCCAGTTGCACGTCGGTGAGGCCCCACTCCTTCAGGGTCTTGACGACCCACTCGGCGCCGGTGCGGTAGCGCGGCGAGCCGGCGAGCCGGGGACCGTGGACGTCGGTCAGCTGGAACAGCGTGTCCATAACCTTCGAGTTCTGGAACGCCTCCTGTTTGATCCGGTAGATGGCCTCCAGATCGACCTTTTCCTGCGCGGGCAGGACAACGGAGAAGGCGAGCAAAGCGATGGAGATGCGGGTCGAGTGTCTCATGGGAAACGCATCTTGAGCATAATGGAGCCAGGCGGCTGCCGACAACCGCCCGGCGGAGTACTGCAACAGTCGGGCTTCTTTTCGTGCAGGTCTGCATCCAAGGGAATAGGAAAGCCCCCCGAAATGAACCATTGCCAGCCCTCCGGCTTTCGATGGATAATGAGGGCACGGGAACCGCGGGTCCCCGAGGGGAGTCATCTGTCCCCAGGGCCGCAGGGAGAGGATTTGTGAAGCGATCCCCAAACGACGAGATTCTGAGATGCTCTTTTTGCCACAAGAGCCAGGACGCGGTTGGCAAACTGATCGCTTCTCCGAGCGACTACCCGCGCGCCTACATCTGCGATGAGTGCATCGCCGTGTGCAATTCGATTCTGGCGGACGACCGGCCGGAACGCGCATACGGCGCGCCGCAGAAGCTGCCCAAGCCGCTGGAACTGAAGGAGCACCTCGATCAGTACGTGATCGGGCAGGAGGCGGCGAAAAAGAAGCTTGCCGTCGCCGTTTACAACCACTACAAGCGGATCCAGATGAACCGCCACCGGGTGGGCGACGTCGAGGTGTCGAAGTCGAACATCCTGCTGATCGGCCCCACAGGCACGGGCAAGACGCTGCTGGCGCAGACGCTGGCGCGGATCCTCGACGTTCCGTTCGCGATTGTGGACGCAACGACTCTGACCGAGGCGGGCTACGTCGGCGAGGACGTGGAGAACATCATCCTGCGGCTGCTGCAGAACTCGGACTGGGACGTGCAGCGGTGCCAGACGGGGATCATCTACATCGACGAGATCGACAAGATCTCGCGCAAGGACGAGAATCCGTCGATCACGCGGGACGTCTCCGGGGAGGGCGTGCAGCAGGCGCTGCTGAAGATTCTGGAGGGGACGATCGCCAACGTGCCTCCGCAGGGCGGGCGCAAGCACCCACACCAGGAATTCACCCCGGTGGATACGACCAACATCCTGTTCATCTGCGGCGGCGCGTTTGTGGGGCTGGAAAAGATCATTGCGCGGCGCGTGGGCAAGAAGACTTTGGGCTTCAAGAGCGTGGACGAGAACCGGGAGGGGGCGCGCGGACCGCAACAGCGGGATATGTCGCTGCTCGAGCAACTGCAGCCGGAGGACCTGATCCGGTTCGGTTTCATTCCCGAGTTCATTGGCAGGCTTCCGGTGGCGGCGGTGCTGGCGGATCTGGATCGCGACGCGCTTGTGCAGATCCTGGTGAAGCCGCGCAACGCGATCATCAAGCAGTACCAGAAGCTGTTCGAGTATGAAAATGTTAAACTGAAATTCAGCGACGACGCCCTCGAGGCGATCGCTGAACTGGCCTTGCAGCGGAAGGTGGGGGCGCGGGGCCTGCGGATGATCCTCGAAGAACTGATGCTGGACGTCATGTACTATCTCCCGTCCTACAAGAAAGTCCGGGAGTTCCTGGTGACGCGGGAGATGGTGATGACGCAGAAGATCAACTGGGCTCTGCTGGAAAAGGCCGGCTGAGGAGATTCGGGCCCGCGCCAAAGCGCACCGGGGGTGCCGGGCGGCCCGGGTGGCAGGACGCAGACTGTTCCGGACAACCGATCAACAACCCATGAGCAGCTCGAAAGAGAAGTTGGAAACGCGGCGGCTCCCCATGATGCCCATCCGGGACGTGGTGATCTTCCCGCACATGATGACCCCCTTCGTGGTGGGGCGGGAGTCGAGCGTCCGTGCGCTGGAAGAGGCGCTGGCATCCGACAAGAAGATTTTCCTGGCGACGCAGCACGACGCCACGGTGGACGATCCGCAGCCCGGCGAGATCTACCAGGTGGGCACGATTGCCAACATTGTGCAGTCCGTGCGCATGCCTGACGGCAACATCAAGGTGCTGGTGGAGGGTGTGGAGCGCGGCAAGGTGGTTTCGGTTTCCGACGAGGAGGGCTACTTCCGCGCCGTGGTGCGGACGTTTCCCCAGAAGGCGGAGCCGGGCCCGATGCTGGAAAGCCTGACGGCGCGGGTGACGTCGCTGTTCGAGCAATACGTCAAGCTCAGCCAGAACGTCAACTACGAGACGATGATCGCCGCCGTGCGGGTGGATGATCCGGGCAAGCTCGCCGACACGGTAGGCGCCAACCTCCAGCTCACCATCGAGGAGAAGCAGGAGCTGCTGGAGATTTTCGATCCGGTGGACCGCCTGACGCGGATCGCCGACATGCTCGACATCGAGATCGAGAAGCTCAACGTCGACCGCACCATCCAGGGGCGCGTGAAGCGCCAGATGGAGAAGGCGCAGAAAGAGTACTACCTCAACGAGAAGATCAAGGCGATCCAGAAGGAGCTCGGGCGCGGCGAGAAGAGCGAGTTCGACGAGCTGCGCAAGCGGATCGACGAGAGCGGGATGACGGGCGACGCGCGCGAGAAGGCGCTGGCGGAGCTGCGGCGGCTGGAGCAGATGCCGCCGATGTCGGCCGAGTCCACGGTGTCGCGCAACTACCTGGAGTGGATGCTCTCGGTGCCGTGGAAGAAGAAGTCGAAGGAGATCCGCGACCTCCGCTACGCCGAGCAGGTGCTGAACGCGGACCACTACGGGCTGGAGAAGATCAAGGAGCGCATCCTCGAGTTCCTGGCCGTGCGGCGGCTGGTGAAGCACCCCAAGGGATCGATTCTTTGTTTCGTCGGCCCGCCGGGCGTGGGCAAGACGTCGCTCGGCATGAGCATCGCCAAGGCCACGGGGCGCAACTTCGTGCGGCTGTCGCTGGGCGGTGTGCGCGACGAAGCGGAGATCCGCGGCCACCGGCGCACCTATATCGGCGCCCTGCCGGGGCAGATCATCCAGATGATGAAGAAGGCGGGGACTCGGAATCCGGTGTTCATGCTCGACGAGGTGGACAAGATGTCCACCGATTTCCGCGGCGACCCGTCGGCGGCGCTGCTGGAAGTGCTCGACCCCGAGCAGAATTACATGTTCATGGATCATTACCTCGACGTGGAGTACGACCTGAGCGAGGTGTTCTTCATCGCCACGGCGAACGTGCTGCACACGATTCCGCCGGCGTTGCAGGACCGCATGGAAGTGATCCGGCTGTCGGGCTACACCGAGTTCGAGAAGATGGAGATCGCGCGGCGCTTCCTGGTGCCCAAGCAGATGAAGGCCACCGGGCTGGAGCAGAAACACCTGGAGTTCCAGGATTCCGGGCTGATGACGCTGATCCAGAACTATACGCGCGAGGCGGGCGTGCGCAACCTGGAGCGCGAGATCGGCAACGTTTGCCGCAAGGTGGCGCGTCAGATTGTGATCGCCGAGTCGGCGGCGGAACAGGATCCGAAGAAGGGTTCTAAGAAAACCGCGGTCGTGCATGAGAAGGTGGTGGTCGATGGCGCGAAGGTGGGGCAGCTGTTAGGTCCTCCGCGCTACCGCGATCTGGGCACGGAGAAGAAGCCCGAGGTGGGCATGGCCACGGGGCTGGCGTGGACCGAAGTCGGCGGTCAGGTGCTGACGACCGAGGCGACCATCATGGAGGGGCGCGGGCGGCTGATGATCACGGGCAAGCTGGGCGACGTGATGCAGGAGTCGGCGCAGGCGGCGATGAGCTTCATCCGCTCGCGCGCGGCGATGCTGGGTCTGCCGCGCGACTTCTACCGCCACCTCGACATCCATGTGCATGTGCCGGAGGGCGCCATCCCGAAGGACGGTCCTTCGGCGGGCATCACGATCGCCACGACGCTGGCGTCGGCGCTGACACGGCTGCCCGTGCGCGGCGATCTGGCCATGACGGGCGAGATCACGCTGCGCGGGCGGGTGCTTCCCATCGGCGGCGTCAAGGAGAAACTGCTGGCGGCGCACCGCCACGGCATCTTCGAGGTGGTGCTGCCGCGCGATAATGAGAAAGATCTGGCCGACGTTCCGGAAAACATCCGGAACGAAATGAAGCTGCACTTCGTCGAATGGATGGACGAGGTGCTGAGAATCGCCCTGGCGGGCGATCTGGAGGCGCTGGCCGCGAGGCCGCCGGCCCATCCCCTGGAGGTGGCGCCGGAACTGTCCGCGGACGAAAGCCGGGCCCACTGAGAGCGGCTTTGGAGCGGCGGTGTCGTGCGTCCGCAAGCCAGATTTCTTCTGACCGTGACGGATGCGCGGCGGTTGCCGGCTCCCGGTTTGCCCGAGGTGGCGTTCCTGGGTCGCAGCAACGTGGGGAAGTCCACCCTGCTAAACTGCCTCCTGGGGCAGAAGCTGGCCCGCACCTCCGGCACGCCCGGCAGAACGCAGGCCATCAATCTCTTTGAAGTTGATGGCCGGGTGATCTTCGCCGATCTGCCCGGCTACGGATTTGCAGAGGCCCCGAAAGCGGTGCAACGGGGCTGGCAGGAGCTTGTCGAGAGCTACCTGCTCGACCGCGAGAGTTTGGCGCTGTGCTTCGTGCTGCTCGACGCGCGGCGCGGCTGGATGGAATCCGACCTTCAGTTGAAAGAGTGGCTGGAGGCGCATCACCGGCCGTACGCGGTTGTGGCGACGAAGACGGACAAGCTGAACCGGAGAGAGCGAAACGAAAGCCAGAAAGCCATCCGCGGGCCGTACCCCGAAGGGGATCTGTTCTGGTTTTCAGGCCTGACAGGCCAAGGAGTGAAAGAGATTTGGCAAACGATCTGGAAAAGAACGGCTCGGTGAACCAGGATCCCGCCACCGAGGAAAAGAGCCAGGCGGCTGAAACCCGTCCTGCGGAGAACGCTGTACGCGAGGGGACGCCGACGCGCCGGAAGACGGCGGAGGCCAAGGCGAAGCCCGAGGGCCAGCCGGCGAAGAACAACGACGCCGAGCCGAGGGCCGTCGAGGCGGCCGAGCGCGCCGAGCCGCCGCAGCAGGAGGAAGCGCCGCGGCAGGGCGCGCTGAACAAGCGCGGCAACCTCGACCTTGGCGAACTGAAGGAGATGTCCATCTCCCGGCTCAACCAGATTGCGCGCGATCTGGATATCCCCGGCGTCGCCGGCATGCGCAAGCAGGAGCTGATCTTCAAGATCCTCCAGGCGCAGGCGGAGAAGGCCGGGCTGATCTTCTCCGAGGGCGTCATCGAGTGCCTGCCCGACGGCTTCGGCTTCCTGCGCGCGCCCGAGTACAACTACCTGCCCGGCCCCGACGACGTCTACGTCTCACCCTCGCAGATCCGTCGCTTCGACCTGCGCACGGGCGACACGGTGAGCGGCCAGATCCGTCCGCCGAAGGAAGGCGAGCGCTACTTCGCCCTGATCAAGGTGGACGCGATCAACTTCGAGCCGCCCGAGCAGGCGCGGAACAAGATCTTCTTCGACAACCTGACGCCGCTCTACCCGCTGGAGCGGATCCGGCTGGAGACCACGCGCGACAACTTCACCGGGCGCATCATGGACATGCTGACGCCCATCGGCAAAGGGCAGCGCGGCCTCATCGTCAGCCCGCCGCGCACCGGCAAGACGATGATGTTGCAATCCATCGCGCACTCCATCGCCGCCAACCACCCCGAGATCATCCTCATCGTGCTGCTCATCGACGAGCGCCCCGAGGAGGTCACCGACATGCAGCGCTCGGTCAAGGGCGAGGTGATCAGCTCCACCTTCGACGAGCCGGCGCAGCGCCACGTGCAGGTGGCCGAAATGGTCATCGAGAAGGCCAAGCGCCTGGTCGAGCACAAGCGCGACGTGGTGATCCTGCTCGACTCGATCACCCGTCTGGCGCGCGCCTACAACACCGTCGTGCCGCCCTCGGGCAAGGTGCTCTCCGGCGGCGTCGATTCCAACGCCCTGCAGCGGCCGAAGCGCTTCTTCGGCGCGGCGCGCAACATCGAAGAGGGCGGCTCGCTCACGATCATAGCCACCGCGCTGATCGACACCGGCTCCCGCATGGACGACGTGATCTTTGAAGAGTTCAAGGGCACGGGCAACATGGAAGTGCACCTGGACCGCCGTCTGGTGGACAAGCGCATCTTCCCGGCGATCGACATCAACAAGAGCGGCACGCGCAAGGACGAGCTGCTGATCCCGCGCGAGGAGCTGAACCGCATCTGGATCCTGCGCAAGGTGCTGGCCCCGCTGTCTCCGGTCGAGTCGATCGAACTGCTGCTGGACAAGCTGGCCAAGACGCGCAACAACGGCGAGTTCCTGGCGTCGATGTCGACGTAAACCCCTTTCCGAAGACAGGAACAAAACGCCCTGGCAGCGTTTCTCCCGCTGCCGGGGCGTTTTCATTCTGGAAACGCGAGGGCCTGTTTGCGTGGAGCAAAGCCCCGGCTCGATGGCCCCGCTCGCATCGCTCCATGGCGTAGAAATGCCTGCTGCTCGCTTCACCCGCCGCGGAGTGCTCAGCGCAGCGACCGCCTCCCGCACCGGTGCGCGCCGCGTAGGCTTGGCCGCTTGCCGGCGCAAGGGGACATCTCCGCGTGGCCAAACTGCCGGCTGAAGCCGGAGTCACCTGGTGGGGAAGCTGCACTCGAGCTGGAGCGCGGCTCGCAGGCGCGCCTTGTAATCCTTCGGGGAGATCTCCACGGCGCCGAACTGCGCCAGGTGCGGCGTCCAGTACTGCACGTCAAACAGCATGAAGCCTGCCCCATGAAGCCTCTCCAGCAGCGACACGAGCGCCACCTTCGACATGTCCGTCGCGCGGTGGAATTTTGACTCGGCAAAAAACGCGCCGCCCAGATGCACGCCGAAGATTCCGCCTGCCAGCTCGTCGCCGACCCACACCTCCAGCGAATGCGCCTTGCCTCGCCGGTGCAGTTCCTCATACACGGCGCGGAGCTTTGGCGTGATCCAGACGCCGGGGCGCGCCGCGCAGGCGGCAACGACGCTACTGAAAGCCCGGTCCGTGGTGACCGTGAAACCTCCGCGGCGCAGGGTGCGGCGCAGGGAAGCGGGCACATGATACGAATCCAGAGGAATGATGCCGCGGGGATCGGGCTCATGCCATGTGAAGGCGCGCTCGCTTTCATGGCCCATCGGGAAGATTCCGGTGCGGTAGCCCTCTTCCACGGACTCGGGCGTCACCGAGAATGTCACCTTGACGATGTCCAGCACGCAGCCCCTCGTTCACTCGCAGGCGCGATCCCTGTAGAATGCGCCCATGAAGCTCTGCTCCATCGTGTGTATGTGCGCGATGCTCGCTGGCGCGGCCGATCTGCGGCTCGGCATCGTCGGCACGGACACCTCGCACGTCATTGCATTCACTTCCATTCTGAACGACCCGAACCACAAGGACTATGTGCCGGGCGCGCGAGTGGTGGCGGCATACAGAGGGGGGAGCCCGGATCTGGCGTCGAGCCGGGACCGCGTGGAGAAGTACGCCGCCGAGCTGCAGTCGAAGTTCGGCGTCGAGATTGTCCCCGACATTCCCAGGCTGCTCGGCAAGGTGGACGCCGTTTTGCTCGAAAGCGTCGACGGGCGCGTGCATCTGGAACAGTTCCGCGAGATTGCCCGGTCCGGCAAGCCGGTATTCATCGACAAGCCGCTGGCGTCGGCGCTGGCAGACGCGCGCGAGATCGCGCGGCTGGCGCAGAAGCACGGCGTGCGGTGGTTCAGTTCGTCGGCGCTGCGCTACTCGTCGCTTCTGCCGGATTTGAAGCGCGAGAAGGTGGATGGCGCGCTGGTGTGGGGCCCGGGGCCGCTCGAGCCGACGCACCAGCTGGACCTGTCCTGGTACGGCATCCATGCCGTCGAGATCCTGTACACGCTGATGGGCGCGGGCTGCGAAGAGGTCTCGCGCACTTACGCGGAGGATGCGGAGATCGTTTCCGCGCGGTGGAAAGACGGCCGCGTGGCCGCCATCCGGCTCGCGCGCCCTTATTCGGGTTACGGAGCTGTGGCGTTCGCCGGCAAGGAGATCCGCCAGTCACAGAAGGACCTGTACACCGGCTACCGAGGGCTGGTGGAGCAGATCGTGAAGTTCTTCCAGACCGGCGTGCCGCCGGTGCCGGAACAGGAAACGCTGGAAATGTTTTCTTTCATGGACGCCGCCCAGCGCAGCCGGGAAGGGGGCGGCGCGCCGGTGAAACTGCGCTGATCGAGTGGAAACCGACTTTGTCCTTTTCAGCGCCCGCCACTGGGGCGTGATCCTGGCGATTCCCGCCGCTGCGGCGCTGCTGCGGCTGGCCGCGGGGCCGCAGGCGCGCCGGGGCCGCGCCGTCCGCCTGGCCGCAGGCGTTTTTCTCGCCGTCAACGAACTGGTCTGGTACGCATACCGGCTCTACACGGAGGGAGTGCGCTTCCCGGAGGCGCTGCCTCTGAATCTGTGTGACCTTTCGCTGTGGCTCACCGTCTTCACGCTGCTCACCCTGAACCGCTGGCTCTTCGATGCCACGTGGTTCGTTGGCATCGGCGGCGCCGCGATGGCGGTGCTGACGCCCGAGCTGTGGGCGGCGTTCTGGTCCTATCCGACGATGTACTTCTTCACAGCGCATGGAGGCGTCATCGCGGCGCTGGTCTTTCTCGCCTGGTCCGGCATGGCGCGCCCGCGTCGGCGCGCCTTCTGGAGGGGGATGCTGGTGCTGCACGTCTGGGCGGCTTTCGTGGGCGGTTTCAACCTGGTCTTCCACACGAACTACATGTACCTGTGCGGCAAGCCGCACGCGCCGTCGCTGCTCGATTTCATGGGGCCTTGGCCGTGGTACATCCTCACGGGAGACGCCGTGGCCGTGGCCGTTTTCGGGCTGCTGGCGCTGCCCTTCGCGCGGCGCCGCGTGGAAGAATAGTGGGGTCATGCGTACGGCCCTTCTGCTGCTCTCGACTCTCGCGCTGGCGCGCGCCGGCGCGGCGGAGAAGCCCTTCCTCGAGAAGGAGGACATCTTCCCGCTGGACGTGAAGCACAACCATGCGTCGGCCATCGTCCGGTTGCCGGACGGCGGTTTGATGGTGTGCTGGTACCGCGGCTCGGGCGAGCGGACGGCGGACGACGTCCAGATCATGGGCGCGGCGAAGCCGCGCGGGGCCAAAACATGGTCTGCGCCTTTTGTTCTGGCGGACGAGCCCGGCTACCCGGACACCAATCCGGTTCTCTTTGTCGATCGCCAGGGCCGGCTGTGGCTCTTCTGGCAGACGATTCTGGCCAATCTTTGGGAGAGCGCGGTGACGAACTTCCGCATGGCGGAGAAGTACGCCGGCCGCGGCGTGCCGCGGTGGGACCGCGCCGGGCTGGTGCTGCCGAAACCGGCAGGAATCGAGGAAGCCGGGGCGGAGCTCGCCCGCCGCGCCCGGGGTACGGTCTGGGAGAAGCAGGCGGCGCGGATCGCCGAAATGGCGAAGGACAAACTCACGTCGCGGCTTGGCTGGATGACGCGCGCGCATCCGGTGCAGCTGCCTTCGGGAAGGATCCTGCTGCCGATGTACTCCGACGGATTTGACTTCTCGCTGGTGGCGATCAGCGACGACGGCGGGTTGACCTGGCGCGGCTCGCGGCCCATCGTCAGCGTGGCGGGGATCCAGCCTACGTTCGCGCGAAAGAAGGACGGCACGCTGGTGGCATATATGCGGGACAACGGTCCGCCGCCGAAACGGCTCCAGGTGAGTTATTCGGAGGATGACGGCGAGACATGGTCGCGTGCGGAGGATACGGATATTCCCAATTCCGGCACCGGCGTGGAGGTTATCAACCTGAGCGACGGGCGCTGGCTGATGATCAACAATGACACGGAAAGAGGCCGGCATTCTCTGGCGTTGACGATCTCCGACGATGAAGGCGCGACGTGGAAATGGAAGCGGCACATCGAGCTGGACACGCGTGCCGAACGCCCCGGCTCGTTCCACTACCCGTCGATCCTTCAGGCGCCTGACGGCACGATCCACGCCAGCTACAGCGTCTTTCTCAACCACCTGCCGGAAGGGCAGCCGCGAAAGACCATCCGCCACGCGCACTTCAATCTCGCCTGGGTGGAAGAAGGCGACCCGAAGTAAGGGCGCGGCCGCCGGCGGCAGTGCGCGGACGGCAGGTGTATGATCGCTGTTTCCGGGAGATTCCGATGCGCAATTCTGCGTGGGTTCTCGTCTTTCTTGCGGGGTGTGCGATGGGGCAGAGCCAAACGCGCGGCGTGGGTGTCTATCCGGGCGATCCCCGACAGGATTTCTCTCCTGTGGCCCGGATCGATGGCTCTACTTACAGGAATCTGGCCCTGCACCGGGCGGCGTGGCACTCGTCGAGTTATGACTACAACCTGACGGCTCAACTTGTGACCGACGGCATCCGCGAGCAGCGGCTGCCGCGCTGGCTTGCGGCTGGAAGCAGCGAAAAGCCCGTGCTCGAAAAGAATGAGCGCGAGTGGCTGCTGGACGGCAACTGGGTGACGTCGGTCGATCTGAAGGGCCCGCGGGGCTGGGTGCAGGCGGGCTTTCTGGGTGGCGACGGGCCCGTGCAGGCGGACCGGATCGACCTGGAGGCGAGGCTGAATGTTCGCGCCGAGGGCGATGCCGGATGGACGTTGATCGTGAAGATCTCCGACGACGGGGCGGCGTGGAGTGAAGCGGGACGCGTGGAAAGCCGGGAACGGCCCCGGCAGGAGTTCCTGGCCAGCGTTGTCCTCTCGCCGGCGGTTGCGGCGCGGTGGTTTCGGGTCGAGTTCGAGGCCCCTTCCGTGGCGCAATGGCGCATCGGCGAAATGACGCCGTACTTTGCGGGAAGGAGGCTTCAGTTGAGCGGCCCGCACCCCTTCACCAGCGCGTGGAAGAGCGCGGGGGCGGGGGAGGAATGGGTGGCGGTGGACCTGGGGGCAGAATGCGCGGTCGACCGCTTCGTGCTTCACTGGATCTGGCGCGCGGCGGCAGGGCGCCTGCAGGTCTCGGCCGACGGCAGACAGTGGCAGGATGTGGCGCCGCTGCCTGCCGCGGGCGGACCCGCGGATGACATCCGGCTGCCCTCGCCGGTGAAGGCCCGCTATGTGCGTGCGTTTCTGACGAAACCGGAACAGAATGAGGGCTATATTCTCTCCGAATTCGAGGTTTACGGCCGGGGAGGGCCCGTGTGGTCTCCCAAGCCGCAGCCGAAGGCCGAAGGCGGGCGGCTGCTGCTTTCGGGAGGAGAGTGGCGGTTGCAGCGTGCGAACCTTGTGGCAGCCCGCGGGGAGGAGGTGAGCCGCCCGGGATTCGCGGACAGAGAGTGGATTCCAGCCACAGTTCCGGGCACGGTGCTCGTGTCTTATCTCAATATCGGGGCGATTCCTGATCCGAATTACAGCGATAACCAGTTGATGATTTCGGACTCCTTCTTTTATTCGGATTTCTGGTACCGAAATGAATTCGTTCCGCCGCCGGTTCTGAAGAATGAGAAACTTTGGCTGAATTTCGACGGAATCAACTGGAAAGCCCGGGTTTGGCTCAATGGCGAGTTCCTCGGCCGGATCGACGGGGCGTTCCGGCGGGGCCGGTTCGATGTGACCGGAAAGGTCCGCTTCGGGGAGAAGAACGCCGTTGCGGTGCTGGTGGAGAAGAACGCCACGCCAGGGAGTGTGAAGGAAAAGACTTTCCAGAATCCCGACAAGAACGGCGGCGCGCTGGGCGCCGACAACCCGACGTTCCATGCTTCCATCGGCTGGGACTGGATCCCCACGATCCGCGGGCGGAATGCGGGGATCTGGAACCGTGTGTTTCTCTCCTCGACCGGACCGGTGGCGCTGTCCGATCCGCTGGTGGCGAGCCGCGTCAGCGCAGACCGCAGGGTGGCTGACGTTCGCCTGGATTTCCTCGTGGAGAACCACGCAACCCGCCCCGTTTCAGGCGTGCTGCGCGGAGCCTTCGGCGAGCGCGCGTTCTCGCAGCCGCTGTCGCTGAAGGCGGGCGAGACGAGGGCCGTGCCGGTGGAGCTGAAGCTGGAGAAGGCGCGGCTCTGGTGGCCGAACGGCTATGGCGAGCCGTATTTGTACCTCGTGAATGCGCGTTTCGAGATGGATGGAGCCGTCTCCGATCGCATGGAGTTCCAGGCAGGGGTGCGCGAGTTCCGCTACAGCGAGGAAGGCGGGGCGCTGCGAATGTGGGTCAACGGGCGCCGCTTCGTGCCTCGCGGCGGCAACTGGGGGTTCAGCGAGAGTCTTCTCCGTTACCGCGGGCGCGAGTATGAGGCAGCGGTGCGGTATCACCGCGACATGAACCTCACGATGATCCGCAACTGGGTGGGGATGATCGGAGAGGACGAATTCTACGAAGCCTGCGACCGGCACGGCATCGTCGTCTGGCAGGATTTCTGGCTGGCCAACCCGTGGGACGGGCCGGACCCGGATGACAACGCGCTGTTTCTGGACAACGCGCGGGACCTGATCGCCCGCATCCGGCGCCACGCCTCCGTCGGGCTGTATTGCGGTCGCAATGAAGGATTCCCGCCGGCGCCGCTGGGCCGGGAGTTGCGCCGGCTGGTGGCGGAGCTGCATCCCGGCATGCATTACATCAGCAGCTCCGCAGACGAAGTTGTGAGCGGGCACGGGCCGTACCGGGCGATGCCGTTGGAATACTACTTCAAAGAACGGGCCACACCGAAGTTCCACAGCGAGATGGGCATGCCGAACATCGTCTCGTGGGAGAGCCTGCGCGAATTCATTCCGGAAGCGCAGGCGTGGCCGCAGGGGCGGCTGTGGGGCATCCACGACTTCTGTCTGACCGGCGCGCAGGGCGGCGAGTCCTTCCGGGCGCTGATCGAGAAGCGCTTCGGCCTGGCAAGCGACGCGCGCGAGTGGACGCAACTGGCGCAGTTCCTGAACTACGAGGGCTACCGCGCGATGTTCGAGGCGCAGAGCCGCAACCGGATGGGGCTGCTCATCTGGATGAGCCATCCGGCATGGCCGTCCTTCGTGTGGCAGACTTACGACTACTATCTGGAGCCCACGGCCGCCTATTTTGGAGCGAAGAAGGCCAACGAGCCGCTTCATGTGCAGTGGAATCCGCTGAACAACGCGGTGGAGGTGGTCAACTACCATGCTGGTGACGCGTTCGGTCTGACAGTCACGGCGCGGATTCTGGGGTTGAGTGGCGAAGTGCTGTGGGAAAACCCGGTGGGGCTGGACAGTCGGGAAGATTCCGTCATGGCTCCGCTCAAGCTGGAGATTCCGGCCAATCTCCCGCCTGTGTATTTCATCCGCCTGGAGCTGAGGAAGCGAGGCGAGCTGGTCTCATCGAACCTGTATTGGCGCAGCGCTGCGGGCGAGGACTTCACTGCGCTGAAGGCGTTGCCGCGCGTGCGGCTGGAGTCTTCCACGCGCTCCCGGCGCGAGGGAGGCGCGTGGATCCTGGAAACGACTCTCCGCAATCCGGAGCGAGTTCCGGCGATCCTGACGCGCCTGACGGCAGTGCGAGAGAAGAGCAGGGACCGGATTCTGCCCGCGCTGTATTCGGACAACTATGTGACGCTGATGCCCGGTGAATCTCTCACGATCCGCACAGAAGTGCAGGAGACGGACTGCCGCGGCGAGGCGCCGGCGGTGCGGATAGAGGGGTTCAACGCGGAATCCGCGCCGTGATTCAGCCTGGCACGCGCACGGGCGCCGAGGGAAGCGCGTCCCAGAGGTGGCGGTCGGCGCCGCTGATGAAGGTCGAATAGGCTGCAGCCACCTCCTGGTAGGGGCCGTTGCGGACGGCGCGGCCGTGGTGCAGCCAAAGCCCTCGCGTGCACAACGACTCGAGCATGCCGGACAGGTGCGATACGCAGACCAGCGTGCATCCCCTCTCCCGCAGCTCGGACAGGCGGCGGTGGCACTTCTTCTGGAATGCGGCGTCGCCGACGGCGAGGATCTCGTCGATCAGCAGCACGTCGCATTCGGCATGAACGGCCACGGAGAATGCCAGCCGCAGCACCATGCCGGAGGAGTAGGTGCGGATCGGTTGGTCCATGTAGCCCTGGAGTTCGGCGAAATCGACGATCGCGTCAGCCCGCTCGCGGACTTCCGCACGCGACATGCCCAGGATGGCGCCATACAGCCGCAAGTTCTCCCAGCCGGTCAGGTCCTGGTGGAAGCCCGAGCCGAGTTCCATCAGCGTGCTCATTCGTCCGTGCATGCGCACCGTGCCGTGGTCGGGTCTCAACAGCCCCGCCAAAACGGCCAGCAACGTGCTTTTGCCCGCGCCGTTGGCGCCGACCACGGCCAGCCCCTCGCCGCGCGGCAAAGAAAAGCTGACGTCATGCAATGCGTAGAAGCCTTCCTGGCGCTTGCCCGTGAGCCGGTCCTGAAGATACTGGCGCAGCAGCCTGCGGCTGCCGCGGGGGCGGTAGATCACGGAGACGTTTTCTGCGCGGATCGCCTCGGCCATGTCAGAGATACCTGTAGAAACGGTGGCGCAGGCGGGCGTGCGTCCAGGCCCCTGCAAGGAGGAAGACCGCGGCCACCAGCGCCATCTTCCACATCAGGCTCTGCGGAGGCGTCCGGTGGTTCAGCACCACGTGCTGCGTGGCGAGTACGAGCGCCGCCACGGGGTTGAACTCGTAAAGGCTCTTGAACTGCTGCGGCACCATTGCGAAGCTGTAGAAGATCGGCACCAGCCAGAACAGGACGAGGTTCGCCGACTCCACCATGTACCGCACGTCGCGCACAACCACATGCAGGCTGCTGGTGGCCAGCGACAGCCCATAGATGAACAGCAACTCCAGCGCCCAGATCACCGGCAGCCATACGTAGTGCCACGTGACTGGCAGCCGGTACCACAACACGAGCGCCAGGACCAGCAAAAGCTGGATGGCCAGATGCAATGTGTTGGAGAGGACTGTCACCAGGGGCAGCAGGGCAGTCTGGAGCGGGACGCGTTTGACCAGGGCGGGATTCTCCGAGATGGACAGAGTCGCCGTCACCCAGGAAAGCGTGAAAAAGTTATAGGGGATCAGACCGCAGAGGACGTAGAGCGGATAGTGCGGAATGCGGTTCTGGAAGACCTGCGTGAAAACGAAGGTCAAAATGGCCATCATGGTCAGCGGATTCAGCAGCGACCAGAACACGCCCAGCGACATGTTCCTGTACCGCACCTTGAAGTCTTTCAGGACCAGTTCGGCTGTCAGGAATCCGAGGTTGGAGGATCGCATGGCATAACAGCGCTGATCGTGCCGCGGAACGCCTCCTTGGCGGCGGCCTGCGGAACCTCTTCATGATAGGCAACGGCCGCAGGATGCCGCAAACCAGGAGCGGTCCACGTTTGACACTCCCTGCAACGCTCTTCTATCCTATGTAACGTCAAGCACTTGAGCGAAGGCAGCGGCCCTCGCTGCCGCTGGCGGGACATCCCATGTCCCTCACTTCCGCACCAGAGGATGATCCGATGATCAGGGTCGAAAATTTGACGAAAAGATACGACCGCAATGTCGCCGTCAACGACATCAGCTTCGAGGTCGGCAAGGGGCAGATCGTCGGTTTTCTGGGGCCGAACGGCGCCGGGAAGACGACGACGATGCGCATTCTCACCTGTTTTATGCCCCCTACGGCGGGCAAGGCCTCCGTGGCGGCGTTCGACGTGCTGGAACAGCCGCTGGAAGTGAAGCGCCGCATCGGCTACCTGCCGGAGACGCCTCCGCTGTACCCGGAAATGGAGGTGCACGAGTATCTGACGTTCGTCGCCCGGCTGAAAGGAGTGCCGAACGCGGAACTGCGCCGGCGCGTGGCCGAGGTCAGCGAGCGCTGCGCCATCGCGGACGTTTCGAAGAAACTGATTTCGAAGCTCTCGAAGGGCTACCGGCAGAGGGTGGGGCTGGCGCAGGCCATCCTGCACAACCCGGACGTGCTGATTCTCGACGAGCCGACGGCGGGTCTCGACCCCAAGCAGATCCATGAGACGCGGCAGCTGATCCGCTCGCTCGCCGGCGAGCACACCATCATCCTTTCGACGCACATCCTGCCGGAAGTGGAGCAGACCTGCGATCACGTGATCATCATCAGCAAGGGCCGGATCGTGGCGCAGGACACGGTGGACAACCTGACCTCGCGCCTGCGCGGGCAGGAGGCGGTGCTGGTGACGGTGGGCGGCGCCGGGGCGGACGAGATCCGCGGCGCCCTTCAGTCGGTGCAGGGCGTGTCCCGCGTCACGCTCCGGGACAGCCGCAACGGACTTCATTCCTTCGAGGTGGAGTCTTCCCCGGGGCAGAACGTGCGCGCGCCGCTGGCGCGGCGGGTCGTGGAAAACGGCTGGCCGCTCCACGAGCTGCGTTCGATCGCCATGAGCCTGGAAGAGGTGTTCCTGGAACTCACGGCCTCGGAGAAGGGCGGCGAGGCTGAAGCGAAAGGAGAGCGGCAATGAGAAACATCTGGACGATTTGCAGGAAAGAGCTCAAGTCTTATTTCGCATCCCCCATTGCTTATCTCTTGCTGGCGATGTACGCCACCATTTTCGGGTTCTTTTTCTGGAATGCCGTGGGCTATTTTGTGAACATCAGCATGCAGTCCACAATGATGGGCCGGAGTTTCCCGATGGACGTGAACGAGATGATCATCCGGCCGCTTCTCATGAATACCTCGGTCATCGGGCTGTTCCTGATCCCGCTGATCTCCATGCGGCTCTTCGCCGAAGAGAAGCGCACGGGCACGATCGAGCTGCTGATGACCTCGCCGGTGCGCGACATGGAAGTGATTATGGGCAAGTGGCTGGCGGCGCTGATCCTGTACTCCTGCCTCCTCGGGATCAGCCTGCTGGACATGGGCTTCCTCTTCGCCTACGGCAAGCCGGACTGGCGCCCGATGCTGGTGGGCTATCTGGGGCTGCTTCTGCAGGCGGGCGGGCTGCTGGCGATCGGCGCCCTGATTTCCACCACCACCCGCAACCAGATCATCGCCGGCGCCGTGACCTTCGGCGTCTGCCTTCTGCTGTGGGTGTTCGAGTGGGTGGCGGGTTACGAAACGGCCACGTGGGCCACGGTAATGGGCTATATGTCGGTCGTCCGGCATTACGAGCCATTCTCGAAGGGCGTCATGGACTCCAAGGATGCCGTTTATTTCCTCTCCCTGATTTTTCTCGGAATCTTCCTGACGTCGCGGAGCCTCGAGTCGCTCCGGTGGAGGGCTTAAGCGATGAAAGTGCCGTTCCTGAAATCCCGGCAGGCCCGCTACGGGGCATTTGCTTCGACGTACATTCTGGTGGTGCTGGCCATCCTGGTCACGGTCAATTTTCTGGCCAACCGCTACAACAAATCGTATGATTCCACTTCCAACAAGCGCTATTCGCTGGCCGACCAGACCATCAAGGTGGTCTCGGGGCTGAAGGCCGACGTCGAGATTGCCTACTTCGACGAGACGGCCGATTTCGCCCGCGCGAAGGACCTGCTGGACCGGTATGACAACCTGTCGCCGCGGCTCAAGGTGGCCTACATCGATCCGTTCAAGAAACCGACTCTGGCCAAACAGTACGGCGTGACGCGGACCGGCACTGTGATCCTGTCCACTGCGGGGAAGCGCGAGGAGGCGCGCAGTCTTTCGGAGGAGGAGATCACGTCAGCCTTGATCCGGCTGCTGAAGTCGGGCGTGAAGACGGTGTGCTTCACCACCGGCGCCGGCGAGCATTCGCTGGAAGACAGTGACGGGCCGGCGTACTCGTCGCTCAAGGAGCTGATCGAGAAGAACAATTACAAAACGGACACCATCAACCTCCTGGAAAAGCCGCAGATTCCCGAGGCGTGCTCGATCGTCGTGGTGGCAGGCCCGCGAACGGACTACCCGCAACCCATTGTGGACGCGCTGAAGAAGTACGTGGAAGAAGGCGGCCGCGCCCTGTTCCTGATGGATCCTCCGCTGAAGACGCCGAAGGACAGCGTTGCGGAGAACGCCGCGATGGCGAAGGTGCTCGAGGATTGGGGCGTGAAGCTGAACCGCGACCTGATTCTCGATACCTCGGGCATTGGCGGACTGTACGGGCTTGGGCCGGAGACCGCGCTCGGCACGCGGTATGAAACGCATCCCATCGTGCGCGAGATGAAGCGCACGGCGACAGCGTTCCCGATTGTCCGCTCCCTGGAGCCCAAGCCGACCGACAAGACATCGGTGGAAAAGCTTGTTTCGACCTCCCGCAATTCCATCGCGGCCACCAATCTCAACCTCGCTTCCGGCGCTCTGGCCATGCCCAAGGGCGAGCCGCAGTCCTACTGCGTCGCGGCGGCGGGATCTTACCGCACAGGCAAGGAGAAGGACGGCAACGCGGTGGAGGGGCGCTTCGTCGTGGCCGGTTCTTCGGACTTCGCCGCCAACTACGCGCTTGGTTTCGGCGGCAACCGGGACCTCGTCATGAACATGCTGAACTGGCTCAGTTCGGACGAGGACTTGATCTCCATCCGGCCCAAGGATCCCGAGGACCGCCGCATCCAGCTCACGCGGAACCAGATGCAGCTGGTTCGCACGGTTTCCCAGTTTGTCATTCCTCTGGTTGTGATCGCGCTCGGCATCGCCGTCTGGTGGCGCAGGAGGTAGAGGAATGCGGACAAAGGGTCTGCTGATCGCATCGGCCGTGCTTGCCCTGCTTGCCGGCGCCGTCTGGTGGTCCAACCGTCACCCGAAGACGGAGGATGGCGAAAAGACGGCTTCGCCCAAGCTCCTCGAGTTGAAACAGGATGACATCACGCGGATCGAGATTGTCCGGTCCGGCACGGAGACCACGCGCGTCGAGAAGGGCGCCGATGGAGTTTGGCGGATTACCTCGCCAGAGCCGCTCCCGGGAGACAAGGATGCCATCTCGAGCCTGGTGAGTTCGGCGGCGTCGGTGAATGCCGACAAGGTGGTGGAAGAGAAGCCTGAGGACCTTGCCATCTTCGGGTTGAAGGAGCCCCGCACGCGGGTCGTGATCACGCTGAAGGACGGCAAGACGCGCACACTGCTTCTGGGTGATGATGCGCCCGTAGGGGGAGGCGGCTACGCCCAGGTGGACGGGGATCCGAAAGTGTATCTGCTGACGTCCTGGGTGAAGGGCGGGCTGGACAAGCTCGCCGTCGATCTTCGCGACAAACGGATCCTGACATTTGACCGCGACAAGATCGTGCGCGTCGAGTTGGCCAGGAAAGCCGGGACTATCGAGTTTTCCAAGAACGCACAAGGATCGTGGGTGATCAGCCGTCCGCAGATGTACCGCGCCGACGGCTGGAGCGTAGACGATTACATCCGCCGGCTGCAGGACCTGAAGCTCGATCCGCTGCTGACGTCGGACCAGAAGACGGATCTCGAGAAGCAGTTCAAGGGCGGCGAGGCGGTTGTTTCGGTCAGTGTCGCCGATGCGGCAGGCGTCCAGAAACTGGAACTGCGAAAGAACAAGGACAGATATTACGCGCGCAGCTCCGCCGTGGACGGGTTTCATCTGATCCAGGAATTTGACGCCAAGGCCCTGGACAAGGGCCTGGAAGATTTTCGGAACAAGAAACTCTTTGATTTCGGCTTTGACGATCCGTCGAAAATCGAATACCGCGGAGAGAAGCGGCAGCTCAGTCTGACAAAATCCGGCGAGAAGTGGCTGGACGGGCTGAAGCCGGTGGACCCGGTGGGCGTGCAGACGCTGATCGACCGCCTTCGGGAACTGTCAGCGGCGTCGTTCCCGGAAAGCGGGTTTGCGCCGCCGGTGATCGAAGTGACGGTGAATGCGAAGTCCGCGGAGAAGGTGCTGATCTCGAAGTCCGGCGGCAAGTACATTGCGCGCCGCGAGGGCGAGCCGGCGCTTTACGAGCTGCCTGCCTCCAGCGTGGAAGAGCTGGAAAAGGCGGCGGCCGATGTGAAGGAAGCTCCGCAAGAGAAGAAGAAATAAGCGGGCGCGATCCGCCCGCCGAAAGGACGCGACAGCTTTGGACGCCCTGCTGACCGATCTGTATCAGCTCACCATGGCGGCCGGCTACTGGTCGGCAGGGAAGGCGGGGGAAACGGCGACGTTTGAGCTCTTCGTCCGCCGGCTGCCGCTGAACCGAAATTACCTCATTGCTGCCGGGCTGGCGCAGGCGGCTGATTACCTGCTGAATCTGCGTTTCGAGGAGGACGAAATCCGTTACCTCCGCAGGCTGCCGCAGTTTCAGCGCGTCGACGAGGGCTTCTTTGAAGCTCTGCGCCGGTTCCGTTTCACCGGCGACGTGTTCGCCATGCCCGAAGGCACACCCGTCTTCGCTGGCGAGCCCCTGCTGACGGTGCGCGCGCCGCTGATGGAGGCACAGATCCCGGAGACCTACCTGCTCTCGATGATTGGCTTCCAGACGATGATCGCGACCAAGGCGGCCCGGATGGTGGACGCAAGCGGCGGCAGGGCTGTGGTCGAGTTCGGTACGCGCCGGGCGCACTCGCCGCAGGCGGGACTGTATGCGGCGCGCGCCGCTTTCATTGGCGGCTGCGCGGGGACTTCGAACGTTCTGGCGGGCATGCGCTTCGGGCTCCCCGTTTTCGGCACGGCGGCGCACTCCTGGGTCCAGAGCTTTCCGACCGAACGCGAAGCCTTCGAGCGGTTGCAGGTGCTGTTGGGGGCAGGCGCCACCTACCTGATCGACACCTACGACACACTGGAAGGCGCGCGGCAGGCGGTGGCGCTGGGCAAGCCTTTCTGGGGCGTGCGGCTGGACAGCGGCAACCTGGTGGAACTTTCGCGCGCCGTGCGCAAGATTCTGGATGAGGGAGGCTGCCCCGAGGCGAAGATCATGGCCACGGGGGATCTGAACGAGTACAAGATCCTGGAACTGGTGGCGGCGAATGCGCCGATCGATGCATTCGGCGTAGGGACGGAGCTGGCGACTTCGATGGATGCGCCGAGCCACGGGGCGGTTTACAAGATGGTGGAACACGTCTCCCCGCTGGGGCGGCGCTATACGGCGAAGTTCAGCCACGAGAAGGCCACGCTGCCGGGCGCGAAGCAGGTCTTCCGGTTTCCCGGCCAGGACATGATCGGCCGCGCGGATGAATGTCCGCCCGGCGAGGCCGAGGCGCTGCTGCGCCCGGTGATCCTGCGAGGCGAACTCGTGGCCCCGCTGCCATCGGCTGCGGAGGCGAGGGAGCGAGGGCGCCGCTCGATCGAGGCCCTGCCCCGGAAGCTGCGCACCCTGTTCGAGGTCGATCCTCCCTACCGCATCGACCTGAGCGAGGAACTCATCCAACTGGCCGAGGAGGTCAAGGCCCGCCGATGAACACCGCCTTCTTCGACATCGACACGCAGATCGACTTCGTTTTCCCGGCAGGCGCTCTCTATGTGCCCGGCGCGGAAGGCGTGCTGCCGCAGGTGGCGCGGCTCAACCGCTGGGCCAAGGAGCGCGGCATTCCGCTGATCTCGACGGCCGACGCCCACCTGGAAAATGACGCGGAGTTCGCCGCGTGGCCCCCGCATTGCGTCGCCGGGACCCTGGGGCAGCGCAAGCCGGACTGCACAATGGTGGGCCAGATTGTTTTGAACAAGCGCAGCGTGGATTGTTTTACCATTCCGGAACTGCCCGCCCTGCTCGGGCAGCTCAGGGTGGAGCATGCCGTGGTTTACGGGGTGGTGACGGAGATCTGCGTCCGGCACGCCGTCTTCGGGCTGCTCGGCCGCGGCACCCGGGTGACCCTGGTGGCGGATGCCGTTCGTGCGCTGAACGAGGCCGAGGCGGCGGCGATGATTCGGGAACTCGAAGCGCGCGGTGGCTCCGTCAGCCACGCAGCCTCCATCTGCGCGGCGTGACCGCTCCGCGCCGCGGCGTATTTCAGGCGGCGGCTTCCGGCGGAACGGGGACGTCCTTGGCGTCCCGCCAGAGGCGCTCCAGCTGGTAGTAGTCCCGCTTCTCCGGCGAGAAGACGTGAACGATCACGTCGCCGAAATCGCCGAGGATCCACTCGCCGTGTTCATATCCTTCGACGCTCAGCGGCACTTCGCCAGCCTGTTGCTTCATCTGTTTCGCCACCTCGTCCCAGATGGCCTGGTTCTGCCTCTGGTTGGTGCCGGTGCAGATGAGGAAGTAGTCGCAAAACGACGCGATTTCGCGCAGGTCGAGCACGCGGATCCCGGAAGCTTTCTTGGATTCGGCGGCTCGCAGGGCGATGAGCCACGTGGGGCTTTCCGTGGCGGTGGAAGGAGATGCCCCGTTGGATTTTCGTTTCCGCAAGAGTTTCGGTTAGAACCTCTCCCTACCCGGTATCGTACTACAATAAGAACAGTGCGCAAGCTTTTTGTTTGCGCCGCCATCGCCTGCCTGCCGGCGTTGTTCGGGCAGCGGCTCGAATGGCGGCAGACGGTGGTCGAAAAGATCCGGGAAAGCGCGGCGGACCTCGGCGACGCCGACGTCCTGAACCGCACTCTCTACTCCTCTGTCCGCCCTGATGAGATGGGACTGGAGCTTTGCGCGCAGATGGTGGAAGCCGCCGAAAGGCGGGTGTCGCGTGTGGAAGAGAAGATCGAAAGCCTGCGTCCGCTTGTCGAAGAAGGCGTCTTTGCGCGCAACGAGCTGAAGCTCCTGGAAGACGAGCTCGCTGAGCGGCGCCGGACGCTGGAACTGGCGCGCTCCCGCGCCGATTTCATCCGCCAGTTGGCGGAGATGGCGCAACTGGAGGCGGCGCTGGCGCGACTGCCTGACGAGGACGACGCCTCGCGCCCTTTGCAGGAGCGCTTCGACGGGAGCGGCTCCTTCAGCCTCGCCCAGATGAAGAAGATCGCCGATGCCTTCGAGGCGCAGTTCGGACGCGCACTCCCGGTGAGCGCCCACGGCGAAACCGCCTTCCACCGCCGCCTCGGACTCGACCACCGCGGGCGCGTGGATGTGGCTGTTCTGCCCGATTCGCCTGAGGGGCAGTGGCTGCGCCAGTGGCTGGAGAGCCAGCAGATCCCGTACTACGCCTTTCGTGGCGCCGTGCGCGGGAAGGCGTCCGCCGCCCACATCCACATCGGTCCGCCGAGTCCCCGCCTGCGCGTGGCAGACTAGTGGGCATGAGCGCGCCCCGCTTTGATGTCCTGATCCCCCACGAGAAGATCCAGCAGCGCGTGGCGGAGTTGGGCCGTCAGATCAACGCCGACTACCAGGGGCGCTCGCTTGTCATGGTGGGAGTGCTCAAAGGGTCCTTCATGTTCCTGGCGGACCTGATCCGCCATATCGACGTGCCGCTGCGCATCGAATTCATCGGCACGAAAAGCTACGAGGGCACCACAACCTCGGGCCAGGTGCAGCTCACCAAGGATCTCGACCGCCCGATCCTCGACGAGGACGTGCTGCTGGTGGAAGACATCATCGATACGGGGCTGACGCTCAACTACCTCAAGCACCTTCTCGAGCAGCGCCAGCCGCGCTCGCTGAAGACGGTCGCCTTTCTCGACAAGCCTTCGCGCCGCCGCATTGAAGTGCAAGCCGACTATGTTGGCTTCAGCATCGAGGACAAGTTCGTCATCGGCTACGGCCTCGATTTTGAGCAGAAGTATCGAAACCTGAAGGATCTCTGCGTGCTCGTGCCGTGACAGCGGACGCACGCCCTCCCCTCTGCCTGGCGGATCTCACCTGAATCCTTCCGCCCGCAGGATGTCGGCGTTGGAGGGATCGATCCGAACCACCAGCATCGACTTGCGGTCCGGAGCGAGCGAGAACGGCCCGATTCCGATCGGCAGGATCGGCTCGGGATAATCGGCCACCGTGCGCACCGCGCGGGTGCGCCAATCCATGTAGTAGACGGACTGCTCCGCCGGCGCCTTGGGCCGCACGCCCAGATAGTAGATTCCGCCCTCATCCAGCGCCCAACAGGAAGTGCAGTAGGGAACCAGTCCGGACAACACCCGCTCCACTTCGCCAGTGGCCACTCGGACGCGCGACAGTGTCGTGTCCGCCGGCTCGCGCACGAAGTAGATGAACCCGCCATCCGGCGACACGTCGAGCGACAGTCCGCGCGTGGGCGTCACCACCTCGGCGGCGCCGCCGCCCGCCGGGTATTTCAGGATGGAACCCGCGGCGGCTGCGTAGATCCACTCGCCGTCAGGGGAAAACACCGGGTGTACGCCGCGCGCGCCAAAGGGCCGCACCGTCCAGCGCCCGCCGTTTTCCTCCGCAAGGAACATCTCCGTTGTGGCGGCGTCGTTGAACACCAGAAGCCGCCCGTCGGGCGACCACCGCGGCACCGACGGCCGGCCCTTGCCGCTCGTCACCTGCACCGGGTCGTCTCCGCCGCCGTTGCTGACCCAGATCTGCTCCTCGCCCGTCCGGTCGGACCGGAAGGCGATCCTGCGGCCGTCGGGCGAGTATTGCGGGCTGGCATCCTGCCCCGAGGAGGCTGCGATGCGCTTCCACTCCAGAGGCGGACCGAACTTCAGCCGCCAGATGTTGGGATCGTTCTGGATCAGCGAATACACGAGCCTCGCGGCGCGGCGCGAGTAGGAAAACTGGATTGGGAACTCGCCATAAATGGCCGTCGGCGACGGATCCTTGCCCGGAGCCAGGCGCCAGATGCGGTAAGAACCGCCCCTTGAGGAACCCACCAGCAGGCCGTCGGCGCTCCAGTCGACACCCGTCACCATACGCGAATCCGACGTCCACTGCCGGGGAGTTCCGCCGGACACCGGGACGGTGAACGCCTCCTGGTAACTGCGGTGGAAAGCGCGGATGAACGCCACCGACCGGCCGTCCGGCGAAAACTTGGGCGCCACGTCGCCGATGATCAGTTCCTCCGGCTGCGTGAGTCTCCGCTTCTCGCCTGTCTTCAGATTCACCAGAAAAATGGACAACGGCTGGCTGAGCGACGGGGTGTCGTCCACCGCCAGCCACTCGCCGCCGGGCGACCAGTCCAGGTGCGAGTAGGTCAGCCCGAACCGCGTTGGCAGCACCGGCGCCACAACCTCCGGCGCGCCGCCCTCCGCCGGCAGAATCACGATTTCGCCCGAAGAGACGCCCAGCCGCAGACAGGCAATCCGCTTCCCGTCCGGAGACCACACCGGGCTGGACCAGGAAAAGCCCGGCGCAGACAGTTGCCGCGGCGTGGGTTCGCCGTTCTTCTGCACCCAGATGCCCGGCAGAGCCCGTTCGCTCTCCTGCCATACAAAAGCGACCGCCGATCCATCCGGCGAGATGGCCGGTTGGTACTCCTTGCCAGCCAGCCTCGTCACCGGCACGACGGACAAGGCCGCCTCCGGTCCGCTTTGCCGGATCGCCACCAGCAGAAGCACGACAAGCCCCGATAGCGCCAGGATTGCTGCCAACGCCGGCCAGAGCCTACGTGGCGCTTGAGCCGCAGAAACCGCCGCCGGCTCAACGGGTTGCTCGGCAGGCTGCGCGGCGTCACCCTCCGGCGCCTCGTGCGGCTGCTCCACTGTCACCGGGCCGGCCAGGCGGTAGCCACGGCCCGGGAATGTTTCGATATATGCGGGTTCTCCGGGAGACGCGCCCAACGCCTTTCGCACTACGGCGATGTTCTGCGCCAGATTGGCCTCGTCGACAATCCGATCCTGCCAGACGGCGGAAAGGATCTCCTCTTTGGTCGCCACTTCCGGGGAGCGCGCGGCAAGAACGATGAGCGTCTCCACCGCCTTCCGTGTCAGGTGCAGCGGTTGGTCGCCGCGGAAGAGAACCTTGGCGGCGGCATCCAGCCGGAACGGGCCAAACCTGTACACCGGATGAGTTTCCAAGACGTTACACCGCCGATTTTAGAAATTTCTTAGAAACTTCTCACTGCCCCATCATTGCACGAATTCGGCATCCGGCCGATCTTGAATTGGAGCAGTTCCAGTGTAGCGCGGAGCGGCTCGCTCCGCGGCCCACTGATATGTCTGTGGACCGGGAGCCCCGGTGGCTCCCGCCCCCTGCGGGAAGGAATGCGATGGCCTCCAAGTGGAGAGGATGGATTCTGGGATTGGTTCCGCTGCTGGCAGCCGGAGCTGCCTCTCTCGAAGAGACAGCGAAGACTCTGGAGCTGCCTCCCCCGGAAGCCCGAATCATGATGCGCTGGTGGTGGTTCGGGCCCGCCGTCACGCAGCAGGAACTGGCCCGGGAGCTGGAGGCGATGAAGGCCGCCGGAATCGGCGGCGTGGAGATCCAGCCTGTTTATCCACTGGCGCTGGACGATCCCGGCAACGGTGTCCGCAATCTGCGTTTCCTTTCGCCCGAGTTCCTGGACGCGCTCCGATTCACGGAGCAGAAGGCCCGGCAGCTGGGGCTTCGCGTCGACCTCACGTTAGGCAGCGGCTGGCCGTTCGGCGGGCCCAAGATTCCTGTGGAACTGTCCGCCGCGCGCCTGCGGATCGAGCCGCTCAACCGGGCGCCGCAACTGCGCTGGGGCGAGCGCGTGATCGGGGAGTTTCCCGGGCACGGTTTGCGCTTCATCGAGAGCCGCACCGGCCAGATGGTGAAGCGCGCGGCAGTCGGTGCCGAGGGTTTTGTCTTCGACCACTACAGCCGCGCCGCGCTGGATCGGTACCTGGAGACCGTGGGCGGGCCGCTGCTCAGGGCATTCGGACCGTCCCGCCCCTACGCGGTGTTCTGCGACAGCCTGGAGGTGTTCGGATCGGACTGGACGCCGGACCTGCCGGAGGAATTCCGCCGCCGCCGGGGCTATGACTTGCTGCCTTTGTTGCCTGCCTTGACGGGCGAATGGAACGAAGAGAAGGCGCGGGTCCGGCACGATTGGGCGCTTACGCTCTCCGAACTGGCCGAGGACCGGCTCCTGCGCCCGCTGGCGGAGTGGTCCCGGCGGAACGGCGTGAAATTGCGGGCGCAGGTCTACGGCACGCCGCCGGTGACCCTGGCCAGCCAGCGTTATGTGGATCTGGCGGACGGGGAGCAGACGCAGTGGCGCCGTTTGAGCGCCTCGCGCTGGGCGTCAAGCGCCAACCATATTCTCCGGCGGCCGGTCACAGCATCGGAGACCTGGACGTGGCTCCACTCTCCGACGTTTGCCGCCACACCTCTGGACGTGAAGGCGGAGGCGGACATTCACTTCATCCAGGGGATCAACCAGCTCATCGGGCATGGCTGGCCATACTCGCCGCCGCAGGCGGGCAAGCCCGGCTGGGGATTCTATGCGGCAGCGGCGCTGAACGATCACAACCCGTGGTGGCCGGTGATGCCGGAGCTGGCGCAGTACCTGCAACGCGCCAGTTGGCTGCTGCGGCAAGGAGAACCGGTGGCGGACGTGCTGCTGTATGTTCCTGTCGCCGACATCCGCTCGCGCTTCTCGGCCGCCAGCGGCCACGTGTCCATCGACCGCGCGGTGAACGAAGCCATCGGCGATGCCGTGATTCCGCAGATCCTCGAGGCGGGCTACAACTTTGATGCAGTGGACGATGGTCTGCTGGAAGAGGCGCTGGCAGGCAACCGGTATCGCGTCATCGTCCTCGCGAATGCGGAGAGGATGGAGCCGGCGGCGCTGAAGCGAATGGCCGCCTTTGCCCGCTCCGGCGGCCACGTGATCGTTCTCGGCAAGAAGCCGCGGCTCTCGCCCGGTTACCAGAACCGCGAGGAAAACGATCGCAGTGTGCAGGCAGCCGCGGAGGCGTTGCTGGCCAAACCGCGCGTGCGTGTCGTTGGGTCAGAGGCAAGGCTGGGTGAAGCGCTCCGGCAAGTTGTGGAGCCTGCCCTTGAGTGGCAGCCGCCTTCGCCTTCGCTCGCCTTCGCCCATCGCAAGCTCAGCGATGGCGACGTGTTCTTCATCGCCAATACGGGGAACACGCCCTGGCGCGGGCGGCTGCGATTCCGCGCCGGCATGCAGCCGGCTGCGGCATGGGACCTGCTTTCCGGGGAGAAACACGAATTTCGCGGCGAGGCGGAGCTGCCCCCGTATGGTTCGCTGGTCTTCTTCGCCGGAGGGAGCGCCAACCCCGCGCCCGTCCGAAAACAGCCCCTGCGCGAGCTGGACCTGAGCAAGGGGTGGGACGCCACGTTCCTCGACACCGGACGGAAGGTCCGCTATGACGCGCTGCGTTCCTGGACCGACGATGCGGAGACGCGTTTCTATTCCGGCGTCGCCGCCTACGAAAAGGTCGTTCAACTGGGGAGCGACGCACTGCGTGCGTGGCTGGAGTTCGGCCCCGTGGCGGCTCTGGAGCCGGCGCCGCAGCGCCAGTCCGGCATGCGGGCATGGCTCGACGCGCCTGTCAAGGACGCCGCCGTGATCTACGTGAACGGCAAGCGTGTGGGCAGCGTGTTCGCACCCCCTTACCGGATCGATCTGACTGGCTGGCTCAAGGAAGGAGAGAACCGGCTCCGGATCGAAGTTTCGAACACAAACCTGAACCTGCTGGCGCGGCTGGGCGAGCCGGACTACAGGGTGCTCGCCGCAGCTTACGGGGAAAGGTTCCAGATGCAGGATATGCGCAATTTGCAGCCGGCGCCCAGCGGGCTGACCGGCTCGGTAAAGCTCGTCGTCTGGCGCCAGCCCGGCGGCGAGAACTCGAGTGGGAGTTTGTCAACCGCGCCGGGGGACGGGCAGCGGGCCCGCCGACAAGGCGCGAATGAATCCAGGTGAAAGGAAGGCTATGAAGTCTCGCATTGTGTGGACTCTCGTTCTCTGCTTCCTGCTCGCTCTGGCGGGCATGGCGCAGGATCCGCGCGGGGCGATTACGGGCATCGTCACCGACCCTTCGGGTGCGGTGGTGCCCAACGCCACCGTGGAAGTCATCAACAAGGCAAT
>Ga0209018_1000289_pt1 | contig 47981 bp, 45 predicted proteins | sample YNPBryBLVA2012_FD_185814 | JGI IMG/M metagenome (GOLD analysis project Ga0209018, IMG submission 185814) | Anoxygenic and chlorotrophic microbial mat microbial communities from Yellowstone National Park, USA - YNP Bryant BLVA 2012 (SPAdes)... ...
GCCGTAGACCAGGACCTCTTGACTGAGGGAAGCGATCGCCAACCGGAACTCGAGCGGGGTCGGTTCCCCGGGTCTGACCAGCACCCAGCGCGAACTCTCCAGGAAGCCGGCGGCCGCGGCGCTGAGTTGGTAGTCGCCGGGCGGCAGGCGGTCGAACTGGAAGCGGCCTTGCAGGTCGGAAAGCGCGCTCCGGAGGGTTCCGGCGGCCTGTGATCGCAGGGTGAGGCGGGCGGCGGCGATGGGCGCTGCGGAGGGATCGAGGAGGCGACCCGCCAAGCCTCCGTAGGGTGGGCCGGGGGCCTGTGCGTTCAGAAACCTTGTTGCAATAATGAAGCCAAATACCAGCCGGGCGACGGGCTGATGGGGGGAAATGGCTTGAAGGAATGGGCAATTCGCACCCCAGGCAGGGGCGGGGCGGCGTTTTGAGTAATTGCAACTTGGTTGCATCTGGCCTCCTCTCAAGCGCCATTTTAACCTGCGATTCTCCGAAGGCAAATCCTCGCCAGCCAACGGCGCTTTCCCGGCCCTGAAAGCCCTGCCGGCCGGCCCCAGCGGTTCCACCCTACCCGCTGGTCCCTTCCCTTCGCAGAACCGACGGTGAAGCCTCTCGCCCCGGGCAGCTTGCCAGGCTGTGCCGCCGGGCGATCGGGATCGGGGGCCGAGGGGCGGCCGGCGGCGCAGGCTGATGGCGCCGCAGGCTTGCCATTTCCTGCGGGAAATAGTACAGTAGGCCGAAACGGAGGATCCAATGCCTTTTTGCAAGAACTGCGGTGCGCCGGTCGAGGGGCAGTTCTGCCCGCAATGCGGAACGCCGGTGGCGAGCCCTGCCGGACCGACGCCGGCCGGCCAGCCCCCCGGGCCCGCGCCCGCACCGGCGGCGAGCGCCGCCGGGTTGAGCGACGGGGCAGCGTCGGCGCTGTGCTATCTGCTGGGGTTCCTCACGGGGATTCTTTTCCTGGCCATCGCCCCGTACAACCAGAATCGGACGGTTCGCTTTCACGCCTTCCAGTCCATCTTCCTTTCGGTGGCGCTGATAGCGATCTCGATCGCGCTGGGGATCCTCTCGATGATCCTGTTCGCGATCTCGTTCTGGCTGGGGACGCTGTTCGGGCTGCTGCAAATGCTGTTCGGGCTGGCGGTGTTCGTGCTCTGGCTGTACCTGATGTGGAAGTCGTATCAGGGCCAGAGGATCCTGCTGCCGGTGATCGGGGAGCTGGCCGCCAAGCAGGCCGGATGAAGGCCGGCGAGCAGGAGGCGGGGCGGAGCGGTTGCGGTAGCCGGGCGGCGGGCGGCAGCGCCGCAACAGGGAGGAGAGCGGCGGCGCTCGGTGTGCTGGCTTGGGCGCTGGTCTGGGGCCAGATCCCGCGCATCGGCGTGATTGATTTCTACGGGCTGCGCAGGCTTTCGGCCGAGCGTGTGCGGAAGCTGCTGGGTGTTTCCGAAGGCGATCCGCTGCCGGCCTCCAAGGCGGCGGTGGAGGAGAAGCTGGAAGCGCTGCCCGAAGTGGTCAGGGCGCGCCTGGAGGCGGTCTGCTGCGTGGAGGATCGGGCGATTCTCTACGTGGGGATCGAGGAGAAGGGAGCGCCGCACTTCGAGTTTCGCTATCCGCCCCGGGAGAACGTGAGCCTGCCGGCTGAGATTGTCGAGAGCTACCGGGAGTTTCTGCGGGCGCTGGAGGCGGCTGCGCGGCGGGGCGAGGCCGGGGAGGATCTCTCGCGGGGCTACGCGCTGGCGGCGGACCCGGCGACGCGCGCCTATCAGGAGCGCTTCCGGCAGTTTGCGGAGAGCGATCTGAAAACGCTGCGGCAGGTGCTGCGCCGTTCCATGCACGAGGAGCAGCGGGCGATCGCGGCCTACGTGATCGGCTACGCTCCGCGGGCGCGAGGGGTGGTGGAGGATCTGCAATACGCGATGCAGGACGCCGACCAGGGCGTGCGGGCCAACGCGATGCGGGCGCTGGCCGCGGTGGCGGTGCTGGCGCGGAGGGATCCGGAGCTGGGGCTGCGGGTGGAGCCGACCTGGTTCGTCGAGATGCTGAATTCCATCGTCTGGAGCGACCGCTACCGGGCGGCGGCGGCGCTGGTGAACCTGACCGAAGACCGGCCGGCGGGCGTGCTGGCCCATCTGCGCGAGCGAGCCCTGCCCTCGCTGGTCGAGATGGCGCGCTGGAAGACGCTGGGGCACGCCTTGCCGGCCTTCCTGCTGGTGGGGCGGATAGCGGGCCTGGGGGAGGCCGAGATCTACCGGGCCTGGGAGCGGGGCGAGCGGGAGAGGGTGATCGCGCGGGCTCTGGGGCGATGAGGCGCCGCGCCGGGCGGCGGTTTCGATTAGCATAGAGAATTCGAGGAGAGCGGCTATGAGAGAAACCTCCCGACGCGAGTTCGCGCGGGGCGCGAGCCTGGCCACCGCGCTGAGTTATTCGCGCATCCTGGGCGCCAACGACCGGGTGCGCCTGGGCTACATCGGGTTGGGCAACCGGGGCGACCAGGTGCACGAGGCGTTCCTGGAGTACGCCGACCAGCAGACGGCGGCGGTGTGCGATCTGCGCGAGGACTACATGGAGCTGGCGGCGAAGAAATCGCGGGCCGCTCCGCGCAAGTACAAGGACTACCGCAAGCTGCTGGAGGACAAGGAGGTGGACGCGGTCGTCATCGCCACGCCCGACCACTGGCACGCCCTGATGTTCATAGACGCCTGCCAGGCAGGCAAGGACGTCTACGTGGAGAAGCCGCTGTCGCTGACCGTGGTGGAGGGGCGGCGGATGGTGGAGGCGGCCGAGCGGACCAAGCGGGTCACGCAGGTGGGCATCCACCGCCGCTCGGCGCCGTTCCTGCGGGAGGCGGTCGAGCTGGTGCGCTCGGGCGGCATCGGACGGGTGACGGTGGCCAAGGGCTACCACATCCTGAACGAATGGCCGCTGGGCATCGGCAACCCGCCGGACGAGCCGCCGCCCGACGAGTGGGAATGGGAGCAGTGGCTGGGGCCGGCGCCCAAAGTGCCCTACAACAAGAACCGAACTTATTATCGTTTTCGCTGGTTTTATCACTACTCCGGAGGACAACTTACTAACTTCGGCGTGCACTATATGGACATGCTGCGCTGGTGCCTGGGCCAGGACGCGCCGCGGGCGGTGACGGCGCTAGGCGGCAAGTACGCGGTGCGGGACAACCGGGAGATCCCGGACACCCTGGAGGTGCTGTGGGAGTTTCCCGGGCCGACGCTGATGGTTTTCACCCAGTACAACTGCAACGCGGCGCCGGGCAACGCCCAGGGCTCGGAGATGGAGCTGCGGGGCACGCAGGGGACCCTTTACATCCACGGCAATCGCTGGGAGGTGGTTCCCGAGAGCCAGGCGGCCGTGGAGGTGCCGGCGCGCACGCCGCTGGATCGAGCGCGCGAGCGGGCCTGGGGCGCCTCGCGCAAACCGGTCATGGAAGGGCGGAGCGCCAAGGGCAGCGCCGACACCCGCTTCCACGCGCGCAATTTCCTGGACTGCGTGAAGAGCCGGGCCCGGACGAATTGCGACGTGCTGACCGGTCATCTTTCGACGGCCGCCACCCTGATCGGCAACATCGCGCTGAAGACCAGGGGCTATCTGGAGTGGGACGGGAAAGCGGAGCGCTTCACCAACAACGAAGCGGCCAACCGCTATCTGCACTACCGCTACCGGGCGCCCTACAAGCTGGCTTGAGCGGCGCGGCCGCCGTAGCATACCGTGGGGGGAGCGTTCATGGAGGCACTGGAAGCCTTGAAGACCCGGCGCTCGATCCGGGCCTTTCGGCCCGTCCCGGTCCAGCAGAAGCAGATCGAGGAGCTGGTGGACTGCGCGCGCCTGGCGGCCAGCGGGCGCAACGAGCAGCCCTGGGAATTCGTGGTGGTGCGCGATCGGGAGAAGCTGCACGCGCTGGGCGAGCTGGCCGACCACGGCAAGTTCATTCCGCAGGCGGCGGCCTGCATCGTGGTTCTGTGCAAGCCCACCAAATATTTCCTGGAGGACGGCAGCGCGGCGACGGAGAACCTGCTGCTGGCGGCCCACGCCTCGGGCCTGGGCGCCTGCTGGGTGGCGGGGGACAAGAAGCCGTACGCGGGAAAGGTGCTGGAGCTGATCGGGGCGCCGAAGGACTACAAACTGATCAGCCTGGTGCCGGTGGGACACCCGGCGGAGGACCAGGGGCCGCGGGCGCCCAAGCGCTCCCTGAGCGAAGTGTTGCACTGGGACCGGTTCTGAAGAGGGGCGCGGGGACGGGGAAAATTCCGGCCCAGGCGACCTCGGACTGACGGGGGGCGCCGGCGCTACCATAGCCGACATGAAGAAGTGGCGGCTGTGGCTGATGGCGGCGGCGCCGGCGGCGCTGGCGGCGGGCGAGGGAACCTTCCTTCAGCAAGTGCGCACCGTTTACACCGTCGAGCAGGGGTTGCCCTCGGACGACGTGCGCAGCCTGGCGGCGGCGCGGGACGGGACGGTCTACGCGGGAACGGCCCTGGGGCTGGCCCGGCGGGCGGGAGGCCGGTGGGAGGCAGTGAAGGAGTTCGCGGGCGCTCCCGTCGAGGCGTTGGCGGCGGGCGATGAGGAGCTGCTGGTGGCGTTCCGGGGCGGGCTGTGGCGGTGGCGGACAGGCCGGGCGCAGCGGCTGGCGGCTTTGCCTGCGGGGGTTGCGCTGAGGGGCCTGGCGGCGGGCGGGCCCGTGCTGATGGGGACCAGCGGGGGCCTGTACGAACTGGCGGGCGAGCGGGCGGCGCCGGTGGAGGCGCTGAACCGTCTGCTCGGCGCCGAACGCGAGATCCGGCAGGTGGCGGTGGCGGGGGGACGGGCGGCGGTGGCGGCCGCGGCCGGGCTGTATGTGAAGGACGGCGGGGGAGGGTGGCGGGCGCTTCAACCGCGGCAGGGCGGGCGGAGCTGGGCTCCGGCGGACGTGCGCGGGGTGGCCTTCGACAAGGAAGGCGGGCTGTGGTTCGCCTCGCCCCAGGGCGTCGGACGGCTGGCCGGCGGCGCCTGGACGCTCTACACGGGCTACGAGGGTTTGCCCTACGACGACTTCACGGCGGTGGCGGCGGGCGAGCCGGGCGTGGTCTGGTTCGGCACGCGGCGAGGCGCCATCCGCTTTGACGGACGCCAGTGGGAATATCGGCAGGGCCGGCGGTGGCTGCCTGAGGACGACGTGCGAGCGATCGCCGCCGGCGAGAGGCAGGCCTGGTTCGCTACCGAGCGGGGAGTGGGATTGATCGAGCAACGCCCGATGACGCTGGCCGAGAAGGCGCGCCATTTCGAGCGGGAGATAGACCGGCGGCACCGGCGCACGCCCTTCGGCTACGTGGACTCGGTGATCCTGAAGCGCCCTGGGGACTTGAGCGAGTGGAGGCAGCGGGACAGCGACAACGACGGGTTGTGGACGAGCATGTACGGGGCGGGCGAATGCTTCGCCTACGCCGCCACGCGCGATCCGGAGGCGCGCCGGCGGGCGCGGGCGGCCTTCGAGGCGCTGCGCTTCCTGAGCACGGTGACGCAAGGCGGGCGGCCGCCGGCGCGGCCGGGTTTCGTGGCGCGCACCATCCTGCCGGCCTCGGGGCCCGACCCGAACCTTACTTACACGGCGGAGCGCGACCGGACGTTCCGGGCGACGCGCGACCGGCTGTGGAAGATCTTGAGTCCCCGCTGGCCGTTGAGCGCGGACGGGCAGTGGTATTGGAAGGCCGACACCAGCTCGGACGAGCTCGACGGGCATTACTTCTTCTACGCGGTTTACTACGACCTGGCGGCCGAGACGGCCGAGGAAAAGCAGGAGGTGCGGCGCGTGGTCACCTCCATCACGGATCATCTGCTGGAGAACAACTTCGCGCTGGTAGACTGGGACGGCTTGCCCACGCGCTGGGCGGTGTTCAGTCCGGAGAAGCTCAATCAGGATCCGGACTGGTGGGCGGAGCGCGGCCTGAACTCGCTGAGCATCCTTTCCTACCTCAACGTGGCGGAGCACATGACGGGAACGGGGAAGTATCGAGCGGCGGCGCAGCGGCTGATCCGGGAGCATCATTACGCGCAGAACGCACTGGTTCCGAAAATCCAAGCCGGTCCGGGGACGGGCAACCAGTCCGACGACGAGATGGCGCTGATGAGCTTTTACAATCTGATCCGTTACGAGCCGGATCCGGCGCTGCGCTCGCAGTATGGGCTGGCGATGCACCATTACTGCCGGCTGGAGCTGCCCGAGTTGAACCCGCTGTTCAACTACTTGTGCGGGGCGGCGCTGGAGGGCCTCCGCTACCGGAGCGCCTTCGGGGTCTTGGATCTTTCGTTGCCGGGAGCCTGGCGGGAGGAGGCGCTGGAGACGCTGCGGCGCTACCCGCTGGACCGGGTGGACTGGCGGCTGACGAACAGCCACCGCAAGGACGTGGCGCCGCCGGCGGGCGAGCTGGAAGCGGGCGAAGGGCGGGGGCGAGGTCTGCGGCGCAACGGGAAGGTGTTGCCGATTGACGAGCGGTTCGTGGAGCACTGGAACCACGATCCCTGGCGGCTGGATCAAGGGGGCCAGGGCCTGGTGCTGGCCGACGGGGCGTCGTTTCTATTGCCCTACTATCTGGGTCTGCGTCACGGGTTTCTGAGGGAATGATCTGAGGGGGGCGCTTGCTTTCCTTTAGGATCTGGTACAATCGGCTCATGCGAGTGGTCGCGGCGGGCTTGCCCCGGCAGTGGGGCCGGAGGATTTGCCGCCGCGAGTCTCATCCCGCCGAGTCGTCCGGCCGGCCGGGCCGGGAGCCGGCTCCCGGCTGTCGTATGATCTGACCAGGGGTTATGAATCGGGCTGGACGGCCGAGAACTGTGAGCATAGCCGGGGCCGGGCCGCCGGCCTTTTCCAAGACCAAACTGCATGTTTCCAGGTAGGCAATTTCCACCGCGCAGACCCCGGATCCGGGAGAACGTCAACGAGGCGATCCGCGCGCGCGAAGTGCGGGCGGTTTTCCCGGACGGAACCGTCGAAATCATGCCCACTGCGGCCGCCATCCGCAAGGCGCAGGACATGGGGCTGGACCTGATCCTGGTGGCGCCCACGGCCGAGCCGCCGGTGGCCAAGGCGATGGACTGGGGCCAGTGGCAATACGAGCAGAAGAAGAAGCAGCAGGAAGCCAAGAAGAAGCAGCACATCATCCAGGTCAAGGAGCTGAAGTTCCGGCCCAACACGGACGATCACGATTACCAGTTCAAGAAGAACCACGCCATCCGGTTTCTTCAAGAGGGCAATCGGGTCAAGGCCATCGTGCAGTTCCGCGGGCGCGAGATCGCCCACGTGGATCTGGGTCACAAGCTGCTGGAGCGCTTCGCGCGCGACCTGGCGCAGTACGGCGCGATGGAAAGCCAGCCGCGGCTGGAAGGGCGGCACGCGCACATCATCATCGCGCCGCTGAAAAGCCAGAAAGAGAAGCCGAAGCCGGCGGCGCCGCAACCTGCCGGGGCGGGAAGCGGCCCCGCGGCGCCGGGCGGCGCGGAGCGGGCCTGAAGGGGCGGCTCAGTAAAACAGGTACTTGCGCCATTGCTCGTCGCTGCGGCCGAGCAGGCGGATGAGATGGCGGCTGGTGTGGAGGGTGAAGGGGCGGGGCGGACGGGCCAGCTTCATGCCGGCCTCCTCGGGGGTGCGATTGCCCTTGAGGTTGTTGCAGTCGTGGCAGCAAGCGACCAGGTTCTCCCAGGTGGTCTCGCCGGAGCGGGAGCGTGGGATGACGTGATCGAGGGTCAGCTCGGAGGAGGGCAGGGTGCGGAGGCAGTACTGGCAGGTGTAACGGTCCCGCATGAGAATGTTCTTGCGGGAGAGGGCCCGGCTCTGGCGGGGGATGCGCCGGTATTCCAGCAGGCGGATGACCGAGGGCAGGCGCAGGGCCTGGCGGGCGGAGCGGAACAGCAAGGAGGAGTATTCCTCCGGGGCGGCGACGCCTTTCAACACCAGCACCAGGGCGCGGCGCGCGGCGCAGATGTTGATCGGCTCGTAGCTGGCGTTGAGCACCAGCACCGGGGTATGCAGGCCGTTGCGGGCGGGCATCTCAGGCCGCCTCCCGGACGGGCGCCGGCCAGCGCCGGTCGGTGCGGGCCAGCGTGAGCGCCGCCACATAGCGGGCGCCCGCCTGCTTAAGCGCGGCGGCGCAGGCCGAGGCGGTGGCGCCGGTGGTAAGCACGTCGTCCACCAGCAGCACGCGCCGGCCGTCCAATCGGACCCCAGGGCGGACGCGAAAGGCGCCCGCCACGTTAGCTCGCCGGCCGGAATGGCTCAGGCCGGCTTGCACGGCGGTGGCGCGCACGCGGCGCAGGGCCGGGGTGATGCGTAACCCGAAACGGCGGGCGAGGGCGCGGGCCAGCAAGGCGGATTGATTGAAGCCGCGCCGCCAGCGGCGCCGCCAGTGCAGGGGCACGGGGACGACGCGGTCGAAGCTCTGGTCGCGGGGCAAGGCCAGCGCCAGCCACTCGCCCAGAGGGCCGGCCAGGGGGCGCACTCCGCCGTACTTGAACAGGTGGATCAGCTCGCGCAGCCGGCCTTCGTAGGCGCCGAAGGAGTAAGCGGCATCGAAGCCGCGCAAGCCGCGACGGCACAGCCCGCAGCGACCCTCGGCGTCCAGGGGGAAGCGATTCAGAAAGGGCGTCCGGCAGGCGACGCAGAAGTACTCGGCGCTGAGCGGCTCCGGGGGCCTCAGGCAGGCCGGGCAGACCGGGATGCGGGAGGCGCCGCGCAGGGGACGGCCGCAAAGGCGGCAGTCGTCGGGAAACAGCAGCCAGACCAAGGGCGCAGCGATCTCTTCCAGAGCCGAAGCCAGCCGCTGCGGGAGAGCTCCCGCCCACCAGCGACTCGAGAAGACCCACCTCCTGTCTAAGACCTTAGTGTACACCAGGGTGGGCGGGGGCGGCGGGGGGCAGAGCAGCCGGACGGGCTGTGATATTCTTGTCACTGGCTGTTATCCAGACTGCCTGACCGAAGGAGGAATGCGGTGAAAGTTGGCGTATTCACAGCCCTGCTGGCTGATCTCCCGCTCGAGAAAGTCCTCGAGAAGCTCAAGGCCCTGGGAGTGGACACGGTGGAATTGGGGACCGGGAATTACCCGGGCGATCCGCACTGCAAGCTCTCCATGCTGGAGAATCCGGCGGAGCTGGAAAGGTTCCGCAAGACGCTGAGCGAGCACGGCTTCAGCATCAGCGCGCTGAGCTGCCACGGCGAACCGCTGCATCCCAATCCGGAGATCGCCGAGAAGAACCGCGAGGTCAGCCGCAAGACCATTCTGCTGGCCGAGAAGCTGGGCGTGCCGGTGGTGATAGATTTCTCGGGCTGCCCGGGCGACAGCGACACGGCGAAGTACCCCAACTGGGTGACGGCGGCGTGGCCTCCGCACTTCCAGGAATTGCTGGCCTGGCAGTGGGAGACCAAGGTGATTCCGTACTGGCGGGAGCGGGTGCAGTTCGCCAAGGATCACGGGGTGAAGATCGCCATCGAGATGCACCCCGGCTTCGTGGTGCACAGCCCGGAGACGCTGCTGAAGCTGCGGGCGGCCTGCGGCGAGAACCTGGGCGCCAACTACGATCCCAGCCACATGTTCTGGCAAGGCATAGACCCCATCGCGGCGATTCGGATTCTGGGGGACGCCATTTTCCACGTGCACGCCAAGGACACGCAGATCTACAGTTACAATCTGCCCCGGACCGGGGTGCTGGACACCAAGAAGTTCACCGAGGAGCGGAATCGAGCCTGGATCTACCGCACGGTGGGATACGGTCACGGGGCGGAATTCTGGAGCGAGTTCATCTCGACGCTGCGCATGTACGGCTACGACTACGTGCTCTCGATCGAGCACGAGGACAGCCTGATGTCGCCCGAGGAAGGCCTGACCAAGGCGGTGCACTTCCTGAACAACCTGGTGATCCGGGAGAAGCCCGGCGTGGCGTACTGGGCTTGAGGATGGCGAGGATTGCGGCCGGGCCGCTGCTGTGGGCGGCCCTGGCCCTCCTGACGGGCACGGCCTCGCCGGCGCAGGTGCGGGCCGGGGCGGCCAGGCGAATCATCACGCCGGAGTTGGCGCGGGGCCCGGTGTGGCTGGCGGGGTTCGGGCAGAAGCGCGCGGCCACGGGGGTGCACGACGATCTGTGGGCGCGCTGCCTGGCGCTGGGCGAAGGGCGGCGGACGCTGGCGCTGTGCGCCGTGGACTCGATCGGATTGTTCCTGGAGGACGTCGAGCAGATCCGGCGCCTGGTGAGGGAGCGGATGGCCGCCGAGGTGGCGGTGGCGGCGACGCACGTGCATCAAGCCCCCGACACGATGGGGCTGTGGGGCCCGGCGCCGGGGGTGAGCGGCATCAATCCGGATTACAACCGCCTGGTGATCGAGCGGACCGCGGAGGCGGCGGTGGAGGCGGCGCGTTCCATGCGCCCGGCGCTGTTCAAGGCGGCCCGGGTCGCCTCGGCCGAGCTGGACGGATTCATCCACGACACCCGGCCGCCGGTGGTGCTGGACTCGGAACTGATCGTGCTGTCGGCGGCGGGACGGGACGGAGGGACGATCGCCACCGTGGTCAACTGGGCGAATCATCCCGAGACGTTGGGTTCGCGCAACACGCTGGTGACGGCGGATTATCCGGGGTTCCTTTACAGGAGGCTGGAGGAGCGGCTGGGCGGGACGGCGTTGTTGGTCAACGGGGCGCTGGGCGGGATGCAGTCCCCGCTGGGGGCCGAGGTGAAGGATCCGGCGACGGGCGCCCCTGCGGCGGAGGCGAGTTTCCGCAAAGCGGAGTTGATCGGGTTGCGGGTGGCCGATCTGGCGGCGGAGGCGGTAGGGCGGGCGCGGGCGGTCCCGGTGCGAGGGTTCGAATATCACGAGAAGCGGATCGCGATCCCGGTGAGCAACGCCGGCTTCCGGCGGGCGGCCGAGGCGGGGGTCTTCGGCGAGCGGCGGCGGATCTCTCCGGAGGGCACGCTGGAGACGGTGGGGGGCGTGCTGCGGCTGCGATCGGGGCAGGGCCCGCTGCTCGAAGCGGCACTGGTTCCCGGGGAGATGTATCCGGAGCTGAGCCGGGGCGGCGTCGAGCGCTACGCCGGGGCGGACTTTCCGGAAGCGCCGGCGGAGCCGGCGATCAAGGGGCTGATGCGGGCGCCTTACCGGATGCTGATCGGGCTGGCCAACGACGAGATCGGTTACATCATTCCCAAAGCGGAGTGGGACGAGAAGCCGCCCTGGCTGAAGGATGCGCCGCGGCCGTGGTACGGGGAGGTAAACTCGGCCGGAGCGGAGACCGCCCCGCGCATTGCTGCGGCGCTGGCCGAGTTGCTGGAGGGGGGCGGGCGGAAGGGAAAGTGAGTCATGGTGGTGAACGAGTTCCGGATCGGCATGGAGCAGGCGGGGGATTACCGGTTCCGGGTGCGCTTTGACAAGCCGCAGTTCCCGGAGCTGATCATGGACGAGCCGCCGCCGCTGGGCGGGGATGCGGGACCCAACGCGGCCCGGGTGCTGGCGGCGGCGATCGGCAACTGCCTGAGCGCCAGCCTGGTATTCTGCGCGGGGCGCAAAGCGGGGGTGAAACTCAGTCGCGTGAGCGCCGAGGTGAAGGTGCAGATCGTGCGCAACGAGAACAAGCGGCTGCGGGTGGGCCGGGTGGAGGTGGTGATTGATCCGGGACTGGATCCGGCCGAGCGCGAGCGAGTGGCCCCATGTCTGGATCTGTTCGAGGACTTCTGCACGGTGACCGAGAGCATCCGGCGGGGCGTGGAGGTGCGGGTGGCGGTCCAAGGCTTTGAGCGGGAGTGAAGAGGCGGGGGCCGGTGGCCGGGGGGCCTTCGCTATAATCGAAGTGGTTTCCGAATTTCTCCAGGAGAACCACGGTTTATGAAACGTATCGGCATTCTTACGGGCGGCGGGGATGTTCCGGGCCTGAATTCGGTGATCAAGAGCGTGGTCTATCGCGGCTCGGAGATCGGCTGCGAGGTGATCGGCATCCGGCTGGGCTGGGAAGGGCTGACCCACGTGAATCTGGACGATCCGGCCAGCAAGGGGCGCTACATCCTGCCGCTGACGCGGGAGAACACGCGCACGATTGACCGCACGGGCGGCACGTTCCTGCACACGTCGCGCACCAACCCGGCGCGCATGAAATCGCTGCCCGAGCATCTCCGGCCGGAGGACTTTCCCAAGCTGACGGTGACCCGGAAGGGGGAGACGGCGGAGGTTTTCGACATCACGGCGCAGGTTCTAAAGAACCTGGACCGGCTGGGGCTCGAGTACTTGATCGCGATCGGGGGCGACGACACCCTGAGCTACGCCGCTCGCCTGCACCGGGAGGGCGTCAAGGTGATCTGCATTCCCAAGACGATGGACAACGACGTGCGCAACACCGAGTACTGCATCGGTTTCTCGACCGCGATCACGCGGGCCATCAGCGCCATCGAGCGGCAGCGCACCACGGTGGGATCGCACGAACGCATCGGGGTGTTCCGGGTCTTCGGGCGCGACGCGGGCTACACCGCTCTGTACACGGCCTACGTCAGCTCGCTGCGCTGCGCCATCCCGGAATACAAGTTCGACTTGGAGAAGATGATCGGGCTGCTGCTCACCGACAAGCGCAACAACCCGAGCAATTACGCCATGGTGGTGCTCTCGGAGGGGGCCGAGTGGGAAGGCTACAAAGTGCGCGAGTACGGGGAGGCGGACGCCTACGGCCATCGCAAGAAGGCCAACGTGGCCGAGGACCTGGCCGACGAGATCAAGAAGCGCACCAAACAGGAGACCCTGATCAGCGACCTGACCTACGAGCTGCGCAGCGGCGAGCCGGACTTCATGGACAAGATGGTGGCCACCACCTTCGGGAACATGGCGCTGGACTGCCTGGCGGAGAACTGCTCGGGGGTGATGATGGCGGTGCAGAACGGCTGCTACGTGCGGGCCGAAATCCCGGATCCGGCCCTGGGCCCGCGCAAGGTGGACGTGGCCACCATGTACAACACGGAACGCTACCGGCCGAACTACGCCCACAAGGCCGGGCTGCCCCTGTTCCTGACCCGGCCCTGAGTGTTCGGCTGGATTCGCCGCCGGAAGGTCCTCAAAGCGGCGCCCGCGGCGCTGACGCCGGAGCTGCGGCGGCGGATCCGGCTGTGTTTTGAGGAAGGGGCCGCGGACGAGGAGCATTTCCCCTCGACCATTGACCCGCGCATCTATCATGTGCGGCTGATTCTGGAGCACCTGGGCGATCTGGCCGGGCGGCGCGTGCTGGACGTGGGCTGCGGCAAGGGGCGCTTCGCGCGCGTGCTGGCGGCGGAATACCCGACTGCGGAGGTCTGGGGATTGGACATCTCAGTGGCCATGTTGCGCGCGGCGCCCGCTTCGGTGCGCACCTGCGCAGGTTCGATGACCGAGTTGCCGTTTCCCGACGGGGCCTTCGACGCGGCCTACGCCACCGAATCGCTGGAGCACGCGGTGGAGATCGAGCGGGCGGTGGCCGAGATCTGCCGGGTGGTCAAGTCGGGCGGGCGCATCGCGATTATTGACAAGAACCTCCGGCAGTGGGGCCGGCTGAGCACGCCGGATTGGGAACGCTGGTTCGAGCGGGAGGAGCTGGAGCGGCTTCTCGGGCGCTACTGCCGGCGGGTCTCCAGCCGTTTCATCTCCTACTGGGAGGATGTTCCGCCCGACGGGTTGTTTCTGGCCTGGCTGGCGGAGCGATAAAGGGGTGGTGCGGAGGCCGGCGCACAGAGGCCGGCCTGCCGGCGCGCCGCTCCGGAAGCCGCCGGAGCCCTAGTGCGGGTTGGCCGCCTGCGGCTTGATGATCCACAGGTAGAGCTTGCGGCCGTTGAACTCCCACTCCTTGTCGGGCTTCCAGTCGCCCATGTCAAAGCTGTGCGAAACCACCCGCGTGCCGGGTTTCAGATCGCTTTGAAGCTTGGGGCGCAAGCGGAGGTTGACCGAGGGCAACAAGTACAGCGTGACCACGGTGGCTTCGTGGATGTCGGCATCGAACAGATTCTGCTGGATGAACTTCACCCGGTCGGTGACGCCGGCGCTGGCGGCGTTCTGTTTGGCCTCCTCGATGCGCTCGGGATCAATGTCCACGCCGACGCCGCGGGCGCCGAACTTCTGGGCCGCCATGACCACGATCCGGCCGTCTCCGCAACCGAGGTCGTAAACGACGTCGGTCTTCTTGACCCCGGCCAGCTTGAGCATTTGCTCGACGACCTCGGGAGGCGTGGGGACATAGGGCACGTCGCCGCCGTGCTGGTACTCCTGGGCGGCGAGAGCCGCGACGGGCGCGGCGGGCGCCAGCGGACTCCAGGGAAAGGCGCCGGCAAGCAGCAGCGCCAATACGAACAACCGCATAAGCATCTTGGCTTCTCCTTCTTTCGTGGGCGCGAGCCGAATGGCGATCAAGGCCCCGATTGTTTGAGATTAGCGCGGAAGGGGGGCGGCGCGCAATGATGCGCTGCGGCGAGACTTTCCCGCCCGCACGGGGCGGGCGGGTCGGGCGCCGGAACCTCCTGTGGGCCGCTCAAGCCAGCCGGAGGTTGGCCTCGGCCCTCAGGGAGAAGTCGGCGAACTGGCCGCGTTCCAGCTTGGGGAAGGCGGCGGCGGCGACCATGGCGGCGTTGTCGGTGGCCAGCTCGAGGGTGGGGAAGTAGACCGGGCAGGGCAGGCGGGCGCCGGCGGCTGCGGCGCGCAAGCCGGCGTTGGCCGCCACGCCGCCCGAGAGGATCAGCGAACGCGCGCCGCAGGTCTCAGCCGCAGCGGCCGCCCGGCGGAGAAGCTCCTCGATGACGGTGCGCTGGAAGGAAGCCAGCAAATCCAAGGTGGCTTGGGGCGTCACGGCCAGCCATTGCCGGAGGGTGGGGCAGGGCGAGCGGGCCAGCAGGTCGCGGCGGGCCTGGATTTCGGCGCCGAGGTCGCGCTGCTCGACCCAGCGCAGGACGGCGGTTTTCAGGCCGCTGAAACTGAAGTCCAGGGGATTGCCCTTCATGCGGGCCAGGGTGAAGCGGACGGCTTCGGGGTTCCCGTAAGGGGCCAGCCGGTCAATGACGGGGCCCCCGGGGTAGCCGAAGCCGAGCAGCTTGGCCACCTTGTCGTAGGCCTCGCCGGCGGCGTCGTCGCGGGTGCGTCCGATCAGGCGGTAGCGTGGTCCCTGGTCGAACTCGAACAAATGAGTGTGCCCGCCGCTGACCACCAGCGCCAGGGCGGGGTATTCGATGCAGCGGCCTTGCCGGCGGGCCTCCAGCACAACGGCGTGGATGTGCCCTTCCAGGTGGTTGACGCCGATCAGCGGCAGGCGGCGGGCGAAGCATAGCGCCTTGGCGTAGGTCATGCCGACCAGCAGCGAACCGACCAGGCCGGGACCGGCGGTCACGGCCACCGCCGCCAGCTCGTCCCAGGTCTTGCCCGCCCGTTCGAGGGCCAGCCGCACCACCGGCACGATGGCGCGGAGGTGCTCGCGCGAGGCCAGCTCGGGCACCACGCCGCCATAAGGGAAATGCGTGCCGAGCTGGGAGGCCACCACCGAGGAGAGGATGCTCCGGCCGCCGGCCACCAGGGCGGCGGCGGTTTCATCGCAGGAGGTCTCGATGCCTAAAATGGTTGCGGGCGAAGCTTCCGCCATGCGCCTGTCCGACTTCGATTATCCCCTGCCCGGCGAGCTGATTGCGCAGGAGCCGCCGGCCGAGCGCTCGGCCTCGCGCATGCTGGTGCTGCACCGGGGGGCCGGCCGCTGGGAAGACCGGCTATTCCGCGAGTTGCCCGAGTTCCTGGGCCCGGGCGACTGCCTGGTTTTGAACGACTCGCGGGTGCTGCCCGCGCGGCTGTTCGGCCGGCGGGCGGGCGTGCGCGCGCTGCGCGTGGGCAAGAAGAATCCGGCGCGCAAGACGCATCTGAAAGGGCGGGTGGAGATCTTCCTGCTTCGCCGCTCGGCGGAGGATCCGCGCGTCTGGCAGGCTCTGGTCCGTCCCGGACGCAAGATGCGGCCGGGCGAGCGCATTCTGGTGGAGGGCGGGCTGGAGGCGGAGATCCTGCGCTGGGGCCCGTTCGGGGAGCGCACAGTGCGCTTCGCCTACGAAGGCGATCTCATCGCCCAGTTGGAGAGGATCGGCCACGTGCCCCTGCCGCCTTACATTCGGCGGCCGGACCGTCCCGAGGATCGGGAGCGTTACCAAACGGTCTACGCGCGGCGGCCGGGTTCGGTGGCGGCGCCGACGGCGGGCCTGCACTTCACGGAGGAAATCCTGGAGCGCTGCCGGGCGGCTGGGGCGGACATTGCTTGGGTGACCCTGCACGTGGGGCTGGGCACGTTCCAGCCGGTGCGAGCCGAGCCGATCGAGCAGCAGCGGCTGCACGCGGAGTGCTTCGAAATCAGCGAGGAAAACGCGGCGCGCCTGCGGGCGGCGAGCCGGCTGGTCGCGGTAGGGACCACCAGCGTGAGGGTCCTGGAGACGGCGGCCCGGGCGCAGGGCCTCGCCGCGATGCAGGGGGAGACGGACCTGTTCATCTACCCGGGCTTCGAGTTCCGGGCGACCGGGGCGCTGCTGACCAACTTTCACCTGCCGCGCAGCAGCCTGCTGATGCTGGTGTGCGCCTTTGCCGGACGCGAGCTGACGCTGGCCGCCTACCGGCACGCCGTCGAGCAGCGCTACCGGTTCTATTCCTACGGGGACTGCATGCTGGTGGTCTGAGGGTTGCCGCCCAGGCCGGTCTCCTGGGGCTTCAAAGCGATCAGGAAGCCGTCCGCCAGTCCGCCGCCGTGCGCGCCTTGCAAGGGCGCCTGGCTGAGCGGGAAGCCCCGGTCTTGCACCGAACCGGCGATGTAAATGACGCCGTCGCGGGAAACGGCGATGCCGTAGCCCACGTTGATGCCGGTGCGGCCCAGGTAGGTGGAGTACAGCAGGGCCCGCTCGGCCGGCGCGGCGGGATCCAGCACGGCGCAAAAGGCCTCGACGCCGCCGCCGTAGTCCTTCTGAAACGCCTGGGCGGTCACAGGGAAATCCTTCGAGAGCGTATAGCCGGTCAGATAGACGCGGCCCGCGTCATCCAGCGCCACATCGTAGGCGACCTCCCCGCCGCCGGCGCCGAAGTAAGTCGAGTAGACCAGACCTTGGCTGCCCGGGCGGGCGGGATCCAGAAGGCTGAGGAAGACTTGGCCGCTGCGGCGCGGGAGCGGCTGATAGGCGTCCCCTGCCAAGGGGAAGTCCGAAGAGAGCGTGTAACCGGTGAGGACCAGCCTGCCCTGCGGGTCGCGCGCGATGCGCCGGGGCTCTTCGGCGCCGGCGCCGCCCAGATAGGTGGAGTAGACGAGTCCGTCGTACTCGGGCCGGTTCATGTCCAGCACGGTGAGAAAGACGTCGCCGCCGCCCTGGTATTTGGGGAGGAAGGCGTCGCCGCTGACGTGATAGAGCTCGGAGGTGGTAGCGCCGGCGACGGCCACTACGCCGCGGCCCAAGGCGGTCACGGCGCGTGCTTCGTCGTTCAATTCGCCGCCCAAGTAGCTGGAATAGAGGACGGCCGCGGGGGGGTCCGCCGCGTTGGGATCCATCCAGACCACGAAGCCGTCCTGGTCTCCCCAGCGCCCGCGCTGGATGGGCTTGCCGACGAGGGGGAACTCCTCGGACTTGGTGACGCCCGCAACGTAGATATAGCCCTGGGGATCCACGGCGATGCCGTAACCGGTGTCGGAGCCTTCCCCTCCCCAGTAGGTGGAGAACAACAAGCCCACGGGCCCGGCGATCGAGGGATTCAGCTTCACCACGAAGGCGTCCTGGCCGGTGTCGCCCGCCCGCTGGATCTGGGGGGCGTTGCCGCCCAGGGGAAAGTCGGTGGATTGGGTCCAGCCGGTCAGATAGACGTTGCCCTGGGCGTCCAACTCCATAGCGGTGGGCGTATCGGCGTTGCTGCCGCCCAAGTAGGTGAAGTAAACCAGGGCGTCGGCGCCCTCGCGGGCGGGATCCAGCTTGGCGACAAAGATGTCGCGGGCGCCCGCGCCGGCTGTCTGTACGCTGTCCGGCGTAGCGGGCAGCTCGGCCGAGCCGGTGTAACCGGCGATGTAGACCATGCCCTGGGCGTCCACCTTCACGCTGACGATGCTGTCGTTGGAACCGGCGCCCAAATAGGTGGCGTAGACCAGCACGGGGTCAATGATGAGCGGGCGGCGGGGATCGTAGCGGGCGGGCGCCAAGGCGACGCGCCGGCCGGCCAGCAGCCGGTAGCGGCACTCGACCGGGCGGCGCTGCTCGCCTTCAAGCTGGAAGGCGAGGGGCTTCTTTTGGAGCAGACGGCGGCCGCCGGCCAGGATCTCCAAGTCACCTTGAGGCGTGAGCCGCAGCCGGTCGGCGCCCGCGAAGTGCAAGCGGACGGCGGAAGGATCGGCCCCGGGCGCAAGGCGAAGATCGTATTCCAAAGCGTCGCCCGCCCCGTAAAAGACGACGTCCACGCCGGGATAGAGGCCCCGATAAGCGAGCGCCCTGTAGTGCGGCACGCCCCAGAGCCAGCGTTGGGGCCGATTGCCCAGGATGTAATGGCCGGCGGAAGGCAACCGCCCCAGGCCCTCGATGGCCGCCGGAGCGAGCGCGCCTTCGAACGCCATGCGCAGCGTGCGGTTCGCGCCGGCCGGCCGCAGTCGCACTTCGCCCGCCAGAAACTCCGCGGAGTAGCCCTTCAGCCGGGACTGGAAGCGAACCTCGGGCGCGCTCTGGCCCCGATTGGGCTCGAAGCGAGGCGGCAGCCCGGCCAGCAAGCGCCCGGCCTCTTGCGGAGGCGCCGCCAGGCCGCTCGCGGCGGCCAGCAAGAAAATCAAACGACCCGTGGAAGCCATAGACTCGCCGGGCCTGGAAGCCCTTGCCTTCCAGTTTAGCCTCTTTGCGAACCGACTCGGGCTAGAGCACGATGCGCTCGTCGCCCTCGCGGCGGGTCACGCGCTCGCGATCCAGATACTCCAGCAGCGGGATGGCGTACTTGCGAGAGATCCCGGTCAAGTCCTTGAAGCGGGCGACGCTGAAGCGCTCTCCCCGGTGGCGCGCCAGCAGGGCGCGCAACCCTTCGAGGGCGTCGGCGTGAAAGACCAGCTCGTCGCCCAGCCGCAGCAGTTTGCCCCGCCGGATAAGGATCTGCAACAGTTCCCGAGCGCGGGCCGGGGGCAGGCCGGATTTGGCCAGCGCCTCGGAGGTGGCGGGCACGGCCAGTCCCGCGCTCTGGAAGGCCTGCTCGATGGCGGCCAGGGCCTGCTCCTCCTGCTCGGCGAGCCGGACGCGGTGGCCGGCCAGGCGCACGGCTTCGCCCTCGGCCACCAGGGCGCCGCCGGACTGCTCGATGAGCGCGTCCAACAGGAAGGCAGGCGCGCGCGGCAACAAGCGAGCGCGCAACTCCTGCTTGGGCATGCCGGGCTGAAGCGGATTGCGGCGGTGGAACGTCTCCAGCGCCTCCCGGAGCGCGGCGATGGCGCGCTCGAGCCAGGCCCGGTCCGCCAGCCACAGCTCCGGCTTGCGCAAGACGAACAGACCGGCCCGGCGGGCCGCCTCCTCAATTTCGGCGGGCATCCAGCCCGTGCGAGCGATCAGGGCGGACGGGCTCATGCCGTAAGGCGCTTCGCGCACCAGCAGCGCGATCCGCTGCGCCAGCTCTCCCCAAGCCAGGGTGCTCAGGCGCTCGCCGGCCGGCTCGCCGCTGCGGTAGCGGCGGCCGCCGATGTCCACGATCAGGCCGCCGCCGATGGTCACCACCGGCGAAAACATGCGGATGATGAAGCGGTCGCCCGGCAGCACGAGCACAGGCTCGCGCAGCACGAGCCGGGCCCAGGCCTGAGCGCCGGGCGCCAGCGTCTGGCCTTCCAAGAGGCGGACCTCGGCCTGCACCTCGGCCGTCCCGGCGTGAAAGTGCACCGGGGCGCGGTGCTTGAGGGGGCGGGCGGAAGCCAGCAGCTCCAGCCGGCAATCCAACTGCTTCACCGGGCGAAACAAGCCCGGGGCGGTCAGCACCGTGCCGCGGGGCAGCTCGGCGGGCTCGGCGCCCGCCAGATTCAACGCCGTGCGCTGGCCGGCCAGGGCCCGCTCGACCGGTTGCCCGTGCACCTGAATGCCCCGCACGCGCAGGCGCCGGCCGCCGGGATGGGCCTCCAGTTCCTGCTCGCGGGTCACCGAGCCGGACATGAGCGTTCCGGTGACCACAGTGCCGAACCCGCGCATCGAGAAGGAACGGTCCACCGGCAGGCGGAAGTGCCGGGTGGCGTCTTTCTCGGGCGTGCGGGCGGCCATCTCCGCCAAGGCCTGCCGGAGTTCGGCCAGGCCCTCGCCCGTCAGGGAGCTCACGGCGAGGATGGGCGCGCCCTCCAGGAACGAGCCGGCGAGGAACTCTTCGATTTCCAGCCGCACCAGTTCGAGCAGATCGGGCTCGACCAGATCGGCCTTGGTCAGCGCCACCAGGCCGCGCCGGATCCCGAGCAGGCGGCAGATTTCGAAATGCTCGCGGGTCTGCGGCTTGATGGACTCGTCGGCGGCCACCACCAGCAGGACCAGGTCAATGCCCCAGGCGCCGGCCAGCATGTTCTTGACGAAGCGTTCGTGGCCGGGCACGTCCACGAAGCCCAGGCGCAGGTCGGGGCCCAGCTCCAGGTGGGCGAAGCCCAACTCAATCGAGATGCCGCGGCGTTTCTCCTCCTCAAGCCGGTCGGTGTCAATGCCGGTGAGGGCCTTGACCAGGGCGGTCTTGCCGTGGTCAATGTGGCCGGCGGTGCCGACGATGACGTGCTTCATGGCCCCCAGCTACTATGCTATGCGCAAGCCGCCTGCCGCCGTGGGCCGATCCTGGCGCCGCCGCCCGCGGGCCGGGCGTCACCAGCGGATGGCCAGGGTGATGTTCTGGAGCGGCTGGCCGCCGCCCGAGGCGGTGGTGCCTTCGTTGCCGGTCGAGGGCAGAATCGTGCCGAAGATGCTGGGGTTGGTGAAATTGACGCTGGTGTCCGGGGGACCCAGGTTGTACCACTTGAAGGGATTCTGGAAGTCGTAGCGGAACTGGATGCGGAGGCGCTCCCGGATCTTCCACTCCTTGGAGGCGGAGAACTCATGGTCAATGAAGCGCTGGCGGTCCATGGTGTTGCGCCCCACGTTGCCGGCGGTGTAGGCGGCCGGGTAGCGGAAGTAATCCATGGAGACAATCATCTTGTTCTGGTTGGCGCGGGTCCAGCGGTCGCCGCCCAGATCGGCCCAGCCGTCGCGCAGGTGGGCGCGCTGGCCGGTGCTGTCGGGCCGGCCGGTGCGGTAGGCCACCAGGCTGGCGGGCATGTAACGGTAAGGACTGCCGCCGTAGCCGAAGGTGAGCGGATCCCCGCCGGCGATGCGATAGATGAACACCATGTCGAAGCCGCCGAGGATGGCATCCGGGAGGCCGCCCCGGTTCAGCCAGCGCCGGCCCTTGCCGAAAGGCAGCTCGTAGTTCATGCTGCCGGTGTACTGGTGGGTGCGGTCGAAGCTGCTCCGGCCGCGGTCCAGGCTGCGGGGAATGAGTTGGTTCGAGGTGCTGCTATCGAGAGCCTTGGAATAGGTGTAGTAAGTCAAAAAGGAAATGCCGCGCGAATAGCGTTTCTCGAGCTTTACGGTGCCGGCATGATAGACGGAGTTGGCGCCGTTGGTCAGGAAGTTGATGGTGCCGAAGTTGGGAAAAGGCCGGTAGGCCTGGGGGTTGCCCTCCATCTTGCTGAACTCGGCCGGGTTGGACTGCCGGAGGTTCCAGGCCCAATCATACGGCACGTGATTGATCTGCATGGACTCGAATCCGCTGACGCCGCGGTTGCCGATGTAAGTCAGCTCGAGCAGGTAGTTGCTGCTGAAGTTGTACTGTAGGTTCAGGTTCCAGTTCATCACATAGGGACTCTTGCGATGGGGATCCACCCAGCTTGCGGTGCGGCTGCCGTAATTGGTTCCCAGGAAAGGAATGGTTCCGTCCGGGCGGATTTGCGGCCAGGGCAAGGGCAGCGAAGGCCCGGCGCTCAACTGGAAGCGGGGCCGGTAATCGCCCGAGGGCGTATCCACGCGGGCGGTAATCGAGCCGTACTCCTCGGTGGGGGGCACGGGCAAGCGCTCGTCCACGGTGGCCAGGGCGAAGCCGGCGCGCAGCACCAGCTTGTCGCGGGGCTGCCAGGCCAGACCCAGGCGGGGCTGGAAGTTGTTCCAGTCCTTGTTGTGCAAGAGCTTGGGATGGGTGATGACGCCCCTGGCGCCGGCCACCACGTTGTCGGGCGCATGGGGATCGAAGCTGGACTGCTGGCCGTACTTGTTGTTCATGATGCTCTGGACCTGCCAGCGGAGGCCCAGGTTGAGGGTCAGGCTGGGGCGCAGTTTCCAGTCGTCCTGAAAGTAAAGGCCGTGGATCCAGTTGCGCGGCAGGCTGCTCAAGAGGTTGACGGTGAAGGCGGCCGAGCTGACCGCTCCGGTCAACAGGCGGGTCAGGTCGTTGCCGCCGGTATTGGGGATGGCGGCGCCGTTGGTGTAAAGGCCGTTGGTGCCGGCCAGGGTGAAGACGCCGGCGTTGTTGGTGACGGTGTAATTGTTGCGGCGGATGCGCAGCAGGTCGTATCCGGTTTTGAAGGCGTGCCTGCCGTAGAGTTTGCTGACGTCCTGGCGGAAGTTGAAATGTTCCTGGACGTCCACGGCGGGGTTGGCCACGTAGGGTACGCCGGTAATCTGGGGCATGCTGCCGGCCTCGACGTTGGGGATGCCGAACTGCCGGGCCCAATCCTTGCCGTAGGCGGGCGAGGGGGTGTCGGCTTTGTAGCGGAAATAGGTCAGCCGGGACTCGCTGATCAGGGTCGGGCTGAGGGCGTGGGTCAGGCCGAGGCCGGTGGTGGTCCAGCCCCTCTTGGTGGCCCGGAGCGTAGCGTCGAAGGCGGGGTTGAGGATGCTGAGGTCGGGCAGCCGCTCCCAGCGGTTGTTGAAGCTGTAGTTATAGAACATGCGCAAGCCGGGGGTGAACTGGTGATCCGTGCGCAACGAATAGTTGTTCCAGAAGACTTTCTTGTAAGGCATGGCCATGAAGTTGTCCACGTAGCCGGTGGGAGTGGCCGTGCCCCTGCGATTGGGTTGGACCCAGATATTCTGGGCCAGGATGTTGCGGGCCGCCGGGTCCCAGGAGCTCTTGGGGATGATGTTTCCGGGGAAAGGATCGCGGTACCAGAGGCCCTCGGTCAAGCGCGTGGTGCGGGGATCGTAAATCGGATAGGGCGCGACGCCGGAGCCTGCGTAAGTGAAATCGCCGCTGAGTTCCTCGGGCGTAGGGACCGTATAGATGCGCTGCTGCGACTGCTTTTCGATGAGCTTCTGCCAGGCGAACAGGAAGAAGGTCCGGTTGCGCCCGTCGTAGAGCTTGGGGAGGAAGACCGGCCCGCTGAGGTTGGCGTCCGGCTGCATGAACAACAGGGTGCTGTTGACCTGCTTGAAGGTTTCCAGTTGGAAGAACCGCCGGTGCTGCATGGGGCTGGTGCGTGCCAGCGCGGAAAGCAGGCCGTGGAATTCGTTGGCGCCGGTCTTCTTGACGACGACGATGGCCCCGCCGGCGGCGTGGCCGTACTCGGCGGGCAGGGCGGTGGTGAGCACCTTGATTTCCTCGATGGTGTTCTGGATGGTGTCGGTGGTGTTGCCGCCGGTGGGCTGGACGCCGTACATGCCGTCCTCGAACAGACCGATGCGATCCGAGGTGTTGCCGCTGATCTGGAAGCCGGAGAGGGAGCCGCCCCAGCCGAAGCCGGCCACGTTGATGCCGGGCGTGAGGTAGAGGATCGAGCGCACGTGGCGCTGGTAAAGCGGCATGCGATAGAAGTAGTCGCCCTTGACGAGGGTTCCCGTCGAGGAGGTTTCGGTCTCCAGCAAGGGCACGGCGGCGGAGACCTCCACGAGATCGGTCAGGGCGCCGATTTCCAGGGTAGCGTTGACGGGGACCGTAGCGCCGACGCTGAGCGTGACGTTCTCGCGCAGGAAACGCTTGAAGCCCGGGGCGCTGATGGTGACGCGGTAGGTTCCCGGGCGCAGGAAAGGCACGCGGTACATCCCCTCCGCGTTGGTCTCCGTGGAGGCGCTGATGCCGGTGGCCACGTTGTTCACCTGCACCTGAGCGCCCACCACCACGGCGCCGGTCGGATCGGTCACGGTCCCGCTCAAGGTGGCGGTATCTTGCCCGGACGCGAGAAACGCAAAAACGCAAAGCCAAGGGAGCATCCCCGGGAGAAACTTGCTCGGCATGTGATTGCCCTCCGCTGCGGTCCGGCAGCGAGCCGCCTCGGCGAAGCCGAGGCCTCGGGCCCGCCGTCTCGCCCGGCAACGGCTCGTCACCTCGCCTGCGGCGCCCGCCCCGGACCGGTCTGCCTCGCAACCGGGTGATCTGGCGGCGGACCTTCCCTTTCAACCCGCGGGGATATTGTATACCTGCCGGCCGGGGCCCGGGTCAAGACCGCTGCCAGCGGCGCCCGCCTGGGCCGGATTCTTCAGTAGGGCACTTTGTCCGGCTTCCGCTCCCAGTGGCGGAACACCGGCAGGGCTTGCTCGCGCATGATTTGGATCAGGGGGATGCGGCGCTCGCCGGGCGGGCGCTGGAACTCCTGGTAAATCAAGGCGTCGTCGAAGCCGATGCCGGCCGCGTCGTGGCGGGTGAGCGCGTAGTAGACCCGTGCCGGGCGGGCCCAGTAGATCGCGCCCAGACACATCGGACAGGGCTCGCAGGTGGCGTAGAGATCGCAGCCGGTCAACTGGAAAGTGCCCAGCGCGCGGCAGGCCTCGCGGATGGCGACGATCTCGGCGTGCGCGGTGGGATCGTTGGTCGAGGTCACCAGGTTGACGCCCGCGGCGAGGATCCGCCCGTCGCGCACCACCAAGGCGGCGAAAGGACCGCCCCGGCCGGCGCGCACGTTCTCCAGCGCCAGCTCGATCGCCCGAGCCATGAAGGGATCCGTCACGGCTCCCACTCGAAGTAGGAGGCGTAGCCGGCCCCCATGTTGCGCGCCATCCACAGGCGGTATTCGCGGGAGGCGGTGCGGGTCGTCTCCCGCCGGTGCACCGGCTGGATATTGGAGAACACCAGGACCGCCGCCGCGCCCTCCGGGGTGCGGCCGAAACAAACCACCTCATCGCGGTAATCGCCCGCCAGGTCGGCCGTCATGGGGCAGGCGCCGCCGCCGGGATTGGGGCCTGGGACCTCCAAGGGGACCACGCCTCGGCCGTCGAAGCGCCCGAGCTGCCGCCCGTCGCCTCGCATCAGATCGCGCACCGCGCCGCCGGTCCAATTCACCGGACGCCAGCCGGGCGGGAAAGGATTCAGCAGAATCTTGCCCTCGGCGGAGAACAGCACCTGATCCTTGGCTTCGTGGCCGTCGCGGTTGGCCAGCAGCTCCATGCCGGGCGAGCCCTGCCAAATGTCGGAGGCCCAGCCCAGGTGCCCGTGCGTCCATCGCGGGTCGTCTTCCCGGTTGACCTTCCAAAGGAGCTTGCCGAGGGAGGCGTCGGCCAGATAGGCACCGGCGTGCGTGGAGCTCTCGACCACGTAGTAGACCTGGCGGCTCTTCAGGCCGGGCAGGATGTGCTTGACGGCCACGATGTCGGGATGGCCCCGGTAGAGCGCCCAGCGCAGCCTGCCGTCGGGATTGAGCAGCATGGTGCCGTTGAAGACTTCGTCGCGCCCGTCGCCGTCCACGTCGGCTATGTCAATGTGGTGGGAACCGCTGCCGTTGGTTTCCGCAAAGCTCGAGAAGCTCCAGAGCTTTTCCAGCCGGGCGTTGTAGGCGTCCAGGATTTCGTTCTCGTAGAGTCCCGTTTGGGTAATGATGGCCGGCGTCTTGCCGTCCAGGCAGGCCACAGCCATGTGGATGCGCGTCGAGGAGCGGGAGAAGTCCGAGACCATAGGGGTCCAAGGCGTCTTGCGGCGCAGGCGGCCGCTCATGCCGTCCAGCACCGCCAGATAAGTCTGATCGCCCTCCTCCAAGCGGCAGATGACCTCGGCCTTGCCGTCTTCATCGAGGTCCCAGAGGATCACCGGGACGTTGTTGGCGTTGCCGAAGCAGTGCTCGTGGCGGACCAGCGGGCGGCGCCACAAGCTGCGGCCGTAGCTGGTGAAGGCCTCCAGCTCGACGGGCACGCCGGGATCGCGCGACATCTCGCGGATGCCGTTGTCCAGCCGCAGAACCGCGTCCAGGACGCCGTCGCCGTCCAGATCCCCGAAGACCGGCAGGAAGCCGCCTTGCTGCACGGTGGGCTGGAAGACGGCAATCAAACCGCTGCGGGGCCGGGAGGGATCCACGGCGGCCCATTCCGAAGGAGGCCCCTCGCGGCCGCCGGTCAGGACCGGGCGCACTCGGTAGTAAAGGCGCGGGGCGGCGGGCGGCCGCGGGTCCAGGAAGTTGGTCGAATCGCTCACGGGCTGGGCGGTGAGGCGTTCCCCGGCCACATCGCGCCGCGTTGAACGGTAGACGTGGAAGCCGACCCCGGGCGCATCCTGGGCCAGGAGTTGCCAGCCCAGATAGACCGCCCCATCGCCCGCGGGCTGCGCGATGAGCCGCCGCGGCTGCCGCTCAAAGTGCGTCGCTGCGGCAGGCTGGCGCACCAGGCGGAAGCCCAAGTCCGGGTGGCGGATGCCGGCCGAGGCGCCGCCGCGCACGCCGCAACGCAGGTAATATTCGCCCCGCGCCCAAGAGCCTCCGGCAATGCCGCCCTCTTCGCTCTCGGGCGCCTCGATGCGGTACTTGAAGCGCGCGGTGGCGGGATCGGGGTAGCTGTCCACCATCTGCCACACGTTGCCCGCCATGTCGTAGAGGCCCCAGGGATTGGGCGGGTAGCTTTTGACGGGCTTCAGATAGCGCCGCCACTCGGCGAAGCTGCGTTCGGCCCGGGCGTCGTAATTGGCGCGTCCCTCCGGGCTGTGCTCGCCCCAGGGATAGCGGGCCTCGGGGGAGCCGGCACGGGCGGCGTACTCGAATTCGGCGGCCGTGGGCAGGCGGTAGGGGCGCCCCTGCTTGCGCGAGAGCCAGCGGGCGTAGGCCCAGGCGTCCGTGCGGTTCACGAAGATGACCGGATGGTTCTCCATGCCCGCCGGGATGCGGCCGCCTTCCCAGTGGAGCGGCGGCGGATAGCCGGCCTCCTCCACAAAGAGCTTGTACTCGGCGTTGGTGACCGGATGGACGGCCATCTCGAAATCGTCCACCCGCAGCATGGGTTGATCCGGGCGGAGCAGCCCGCCGCGAATCAGCACGTAATCCTCGGCGGCGGCGCCGGCGCCGAGCGCCAACAGCAATGCCAGGACGCGCATGGCGATCCTCCGTCTGCTGATTGTAGACCGAAGGCGCCGCCAGGCGCCCGCAGGCGAGCGGCACAACCCAGGGTGATCCGTCAGGGAAAGACTCAGGACTGCCCGGGACCGCCAGAGGAAAACTGCATCAGCTTTGCCAGCCCCACCGCGGCCGGCCAGGGATTGCAGCCCTCGGCGCGCAGCTCGCAGAAGGACCGGGGAGGAGGAAGCTTGCGGCCTACCAGGTTGGCCAAGCGGGCGGCGGCGACAGCGAACGGAAATGACCTCACCTCCGCCAGTTCTATCGCCGCCACAACCCGCGCGGATCCGACATAGGCGTCGAACTCCGAGCGTTCCACCCCCGCGCCGCCCTCACACAGACTCCATACCTGGTCCGGCCTGCCCGACGTCACCGCTGACAAAGCCGCCTCCCCCACCAGCGAACACACCGGGCGCGAGGCGTAGAATACGGCGCGGCGGCCGGCCCAGCGCCGACCAAAGCGCTTGCGAAATTCGAAGAGCTTCCCGCCTTCCACAATGCGGGCCCAGTGCGCCGGCTTGATGCTCATCAGCAGCGGCGGAGCGGCCGAAGGCGCTTCGGGCGCAGAGTCGGCAACCCAACGAGCCAGCCGCTCGAAAACCGCCCTCCAGACCGCAGGAAAGCCCGCCGAGCACCGCAATTCCGCATCGCCGTGCCTGTACTGCCGTCGAGCCTTCCATGCCGCCGGGAAACCGAACGACTTAAAAAAGGCCTTCTTTCTGGCCCAAAGACTTTCCGGGAGGGTAAAGTGGATGCGCCTCGCAATCCCTCGAACCTCCAGGGTCATCAGGCTGAAGAGCGCCTGCCCGAGGTCCAGGCCTTGACATTCCTCCCGGATCCGCAAGTGGCAAAATTTCGTGTCCGGGCCCTGTTTCAGCACCGCTGAAGCCACCGGCCGCTCCTGCCGGTAAGCGAGGTAGGCGATTCTTTCACCCGTCGCCAGGCCCGGGACGACCCTGGCGTCGAACCACTTTCCTATGCCCGGATACGTCAGCTCATCGCAGACGATCAGCGAGCGGAGCGCCCGCAAGTGATCGGTGAAGCGGAGCGCGTCGCTGGTAGCGAGTCGGACGATCTGGAACTGCCCGGCAGCCGGCCCAGGACCGGCGCCTTCGAGCATGCTAGGCCGGTTGGATTCTGCCATCAGCTCCTCTGTTGAGCCTCGTGGGCCAGGGGCCAAAAAACTTGGACAACGTCAGGGTCTGGCGCTGATAAACGGTGTCCCTGACGTCGTTCGGATCCGCGTCCTCGGACATTCGATAGAACGTGAGGTTGGCCAGCCGCTCGCCGTGGGCGAGGCTGACGTTCACTTGGTGGCCTCGGACTTCGAAGATCAACGGGGTTCCTTCGCCCGTTCCTGTGGTTCCAAAGCAGGGGTGGGCGAAGCCGGCGTAGTGGATGCGCATTTCACCGATCGTCTCGTCACTCGCCCGGCAGTAGGCGGCGATGCCCTTGGGCACGGCGATCTGCTCCTTGGAGCGCAGAATATAAAACTTCTCCGCCTCGATGGTCAGACGCTTTCCTTCGGCCTGCCTCAGATCCCAATAGTCCCAGGGGGGGCCGGCTTGCGGGCGGACTGCTCCTCCCAAAGCGGCACAGGCGCACGCTCGGGTCCTTCCGGCTCGGCGCAGAAAGCGACCGTTTCCAGCCCGCCGATCACGGTAGGTTCCAGGCTGACCGCGAGGGCGCCCTCACGCTTGTCCTCGCCCGGGAACACGGAGCGGTAAAGCCAGACGCTTCGAATCTCCGCCTGGTCGGGCTCGCCGTAGAAGAGCCTTAGTTGGGACAAGGACGTGCCGGGCCGAACCAGCACGGAAAAGGTGATCGGAGTGACCTCGAGGTAGAGGTCGCCCGATTGCCTGGCCACCCCTTCCGGGGTGAACGATTCGTAAGTCTCCATGCCGTCTACAATGAGCCTTGCCAGCACGTCAACCCGCCCCACCGAGCTCTTGGCGGTGGCCTGCCCATAAATGCCGCCTTCGGCAAGCCGCTTGTGCAGTCGCTCGCTCAACTTGAAGACGTAGGTCTGCTTGGCCCTCAAACAGTAAGAACCATCCGCTTGCGGCTCGTGCCTTTGGGCGAGTTCGGCGTTCCCCAGCACACTGGTGTAAGGGAGGTCGGCCACAGGCTTCACGGAACCGTGAAGCATCCGGTAAGCCTCATTCGACAGCGTCAAGTCGAGCGAGGACTCATCAAGGAGAGCGTCCACGCCGTCCCGCCGCGAGGTGACGATCAGCTCCTGACCGAACAAGGCTTTCATCTGTCCCTTGTTGAGCACCCCGGGGATCCAATTGCGCCAGGGTTCACTCATCGTACGATCCTCGCGCGGGCCACTGCTTGGGATCCGCTGAACTCAACGCCGACGCTTATAACCTACCGCAGCCGGGCCGGAGACCGCGGCAGGCGAGCGGCGGCTCAGGCTTTGGGGTGGGCCTTGTCGTAGACGCGCAGCAGGTCGGTGAGAGAGACCTGGGTGTATTTCTGGGTGGTGGAGAGGCGGGCGTGGCCGAGCAGCTCCTGGATGGCGCGCAGATCGGCGCCGCCGGCCAGCAGGTGGGTGGCGAAGGCGTGCCGCAACAGGTGGGGATGCAGGGAGGAATCCCCGTCCAGCAAGGCGGCGTAGAATTTCACGATGCGGCGCACGCTGCGATCGGAGAGTCGCCTGCCCGCCCGGTTCACCAACAGGGCGCGCTCGCCGGGAGCGGGCGCGCGAGCGGCCAGGTATTTCTCCAAGGCCGCGGCCGCCGGCTTGCCGAAGGGAACCAGCCGCTCCTTGCGCCCCTTGCCGCGCACGCGCAGCCAGCGCTCGCTGCGGTCCAGGTCCTCGAGATTGAGGCCCACCAGTTCGCTGACGCGCAGGCCGGCGCCGTAGAGCAGCTCGAAGAGGAGCCGGTCGCGGGCGGGGAAAGGGCGCTCCGGGGGGGCTGCGCCCACGCGGTCAATCAGGCGGTTGGCGCGCTCGGGGCTGGGAGGGCTGGGCAGGGTCTTGGGAGCGCGCGGGGTGCGGAGCAGGCCGGCCAGGTTGGCCTCCGCCAGCCCCTGCCGGACGAGAAAGCGGAAAAAGCCCCGCAAGGCGGCCAGCTTGCGCCGCAAGGTGAGGGGGCTCAAGCGGCGGCCGTAAAGATGGGCGAGCCACTCGCGCAGGGCCAGCAAGTCCAGGGCGCGGGGCTCGGGAGGCGGCAGGCCCTGCGGCGAGAGGTAGCGGAGGAACTGGCGCAAGTCGGCGGCGTAGGCGCGCAGAGTGTGGGTGGAAAGATTCCGGCGGCGGAGTTCCTCCAGGAAGAGCCCGATCTGGCGCTCAAGCTCGCTCATGCTGGGCGATCCAGCGCTCCAAGGCTTCCCGGGCGCGGCGGCAGAGCTCGCGGCGGCGGGCGGGCCGATCCCGCGCCAGGGTGCGGCGCAGCGGCTCCTCCAGAGGAGGGAGCAGATCGAAAGTGATGTTGGCCGGCTGGTAGTGGGCCGGATCGGCGCCGGCGACGTAGCGGCAGAGCGAGCCCAAGGCGGTCTCGGGAGGCGGCGGCGCGGGCGGGCGGCCGCGGGCCAGGGCGGCCGCGTGGCGGCCGGCGATGAGACCGGTGGCGATGGCTTCCAGGTAACCCTCCACGCCGGCGATCTGTCCTGCAAACAATATCGCCGGATTGCGTTTCAATTGCAAGCCGGCCTCGAGCAGGGCAGGCGCATTGATGTAAGTGTTGCGGTGGATCCGCCCGAAGCGGAGGAACTCGGCGCGCTCCAGCCCGGGGATCAGGCGCAGCACGCGGGCCTGCTCGCTGAAGCGCAGGTGGTTCTGAAAGCCCACCAGGTTGTAGCTGTCGGCCCGCAGGTTCTCCTGGCGGAGCTGCACCACCGCCCAGGGCCTCCGCCCGGTGCGGGGATCCACCAGCCCGGTGGGTTTCATCGGTCCGAAACGCAGGGCGTCGCGCCCCCGCCGGGCCAGTTCCTCGATGGGCAGGCAGGCCTCGAAGTAGCGCGCGTCGTCCTCGGGGATGTGGGGGGCCACGGTCTCGGCGGCCAGCAAGGCGTCCACGAAGCGCTCGTATTGCCGGCGATCGAGGGGGCAGTTCAGGTAGTCCGCGCCGCCCTCCAGCGACTTGCCGTAGCGGGAGGCGCGGAAGATCTTCTGGTAATCGAGCGAATCGGCGGAAACGATGGGGCTGATGGCGTCGTAGAAGAACAGGCGCTCGGCCCCGGTGAGGCGGGCGATCTCGGCCGCCAGCGCCTCCGAGGTCAGCGGGCCGCTGGCGATGATCACCAGGCCGTCCTCGGGGATGCGGGTGACCTCCTGCCGGCGGATCTCGATGTTGCGGCACGTCGAGAGGGCCTCAGTGACGCGGGCGGCGAAGGCCTGGCGATCCACGGCCAGCGCCTGCCCGCCGGGGACGCGGCAGCCATCGGCCGCCTCGAGCAGCAGCGAGCCCAGCCGCCGCAACTCCTGCTTGAGCAGCCAGGGCGCGGTGTGGGGCTCCTCGCTCTTGAGCGAGTTCGAGCAGACCAACTCGGCCAGCAGGCCGGTCTGATGGGCCGGAGTGCGGCGCTGGGGGCGCATTTCGTACAGGATCACGCGCAGCCCGGCGCGGGCGGCCTGGAAGGCGGCCTCCGAGCCGGCCAGTCCGCCGCCGATGACGTGAAGCAGGGCGAGATCACCCACCTGGCCTCCATTCTAGCCGGGCAGGACGTATAATGCGCCTGATGAACCGTCGCTGCGCCCTGAAAGCCCTGGCCGCCGCGGCCGGCTTCCCCTACCTGGCGAAGCCGCAAGCCCGCCGGCCCAATTTCCTGTTCGTGATGACCGACGACCAGCGCTGGGACGCCATGAGCTGCGCGGGCAATCGCATCCTGCGCACGCCCAACATGGACCGGCTGGCCGAGCAAGGGGTGCGCTTCACGGAAGCCTTCGTGACCAACGCCCTGTGCTCGCCCAGCCGGGGCTCGATCCTCACCGGCCTGTACTCGCACGCCCACGGCGTCACCACCAACGGCGGTCCGAGCCACTACTTCCGGCCGGGCGTGGTGACCTTCCCCATGCTGCTCCAGAAGGCCGGCTACTACACGGCGGTGGTGGGCAAGTGGCACATCGCCACCCTGCCGGAGGGACTGGGCTTCGACCACTGGTGCATCCTGCCCGGGCAGGGCGTCTACGAGGATCCGGTGATGATCGCGCACGGGGCGCGGGTGCGCTTCCGCGGCCACGTCGAGGACGTCATCGGCGATCAGGCCCTGGAAGTGCTGCGCAACCGGCCGAAGGAAAAACCGTTCTGCCTGCTGTACCAGTTCAAGGCGCCGCACCGGGCCTGGATCCCCGCCGAGCGCTTCCGCAAGATGTACGAGGACATCACCATTCCCGAGCCGCCCACCTTCCAGGCGGATCTGAGCGACCGGCCCGAGTGCATCCGCTCGACCGACATGCAGATCGCGGACATGCCGGACTTCCGAGAGCGGGGCGTGCCGGCCCACCTGCCGCGGGCCGAGCGCAAGCGGCTGAACTTCCAGGTCTTCCTGAAGAACTACTACCGCACGCTGCTGGGCGTGGACGAAAACCTGGGCCGCGTGCTGGATTTCCTCGACCAGCAAGGCCTGGCCGAGAACACCTTCGTCATCTACACCGGCGACAACGGCTTTTTCCTGGGCGAGTACGGGTTGTTCGACAAGCGCCTGATGTGGGAGCCCTCGATCCGCGTCCCCATGCTGGTGCGCTACCCGGCGGGCGTGAAGCCGGGCCGGGTGGATCGCCGCCACATGGTGCTCAACAACGACGTGGCCCACACGATCCTGGACTACGCCGGCATTCCGCGCCCCAAGGCCATGGAGCACCACGGGCTGAGCTGGCGCCCGATCCTGGAGGAGCACCCCACGAGCTGGCGCGATTCCTGGTTCTACGAGTACTTCGAGTATCCCGGGCCGCACTGCGCGCCCAAGATGCGCGGCGTGCGCACCAGCCGCTGGAAGCTCATCTACTACCTCCAACAGCCGCAGGCTTGGGAGATGTTCGACCTGGAGAAGGACCCGGAGGAACGGCGCAACCTTTACCATGATCCGGCGCACCGGGCCCAGGCCGAACAACTGCGCCGGGAGCTGGAACGCTGGCGGGAGCTGCTGGGCGACGACCGCTCGGAAGACGGCACGCCGCAGCCGGCCTGCCAACAGCGCATGGCGAAAAGCTGAGAGCGGGAGCGCCGCCCACCTCCCTATGGCGCGGGAATACTATCTCCGCCTGGCGGCCCAGGGGTTGCGCTTCCCCATCGGCGCCGACCTGGTGCTGGCCGAGCAGCCCGATCCGGAAGCGATCAAGCATGACGGCGCCAGGCTGGGCGAAGTGATCGCCGCGGCCGCCCGCCGCTTCGGCACGCCCCTGGCTATCCCGCTGATGGACCTGCGCCTGGAGAAGGCCGACCTGCTCGGCTTGCTGGGAGTGCCGGCCAACGACGTGGACGGGTTCCACTTCGAGCGGCCGCCGGGGGAGGAGGCGGCGGCCCGGCTGGAGGCGGCCTTCGACGCGCCGTTCTCGCCGCGCCATCGGGCGCACATCGAGTCGGTGCGCTACATCGCCGAGCGGACCGAATTGTGGCCGGTGGGCATGACGATCGGTCCGTTCTCACTGGCCACCAAGCTGGCGGCCGACCCGATCACGCCCATCGCGCTGGCAGGCATGGGAGTGACGGCGGAAGAGGACGAGGGCGTCCGCCTGATCGAGCGCTGCCTGGCCCTGGCCGAGCAGGCGGTAGCGCGCTCGGCGGCGGCGCAAATCCGGGCCGGAGCGCGCGCCATGCTCGTCTGCGAGCCGGCCGCCAACGCCGTCTACCTCTCGCCCAAACAGATCGCCGGCGGCTCGGACATCTTCGAGCGCTTCGTCCTCGGGCCCAATTTGCGCTTGAAGCAACGCCTGGAGGCGGCGGGGGCGGATCTGATCTTCCACGACTGCGGGCAGACGACCGCCGAGATGGTCCGGGAGTTCGGGCGGCGGCTGCATCCGGCGATTCTGAGCCTGGGCAGTTCGCAGAAGCTGTGGGAAGCGGCGGCGCTGGCGCCCAAGGACGTGGTGCTCTACGGCAACCTGCCGACCAAGAGCTTCTATTCCGACGCGGTCATGCCCCTGGAGCGGGTCGAGCAGCTCACCCGCGAGCTGCTGGAGCGAATGCGCCAGGCCGGCCATCCTCACATATTGGGCTCCGAGTGCGACGTGCTGGAGGCGCCGGAGGCGGGCGATCGGATCCGGCGCAAAATCCGGGCCATGCTGGAGTCCGGGCGCTGAAAGGCGCCTATCGGCGGCGCAGGCGGCGGCCGATATGCACTGTGAGGAGAGCCGACCGTGTTGGAGTTCAAGCCGGAATACAGCGTGGGAGTGGCGCGCATTGACGCCCAACATCGCAAACTCTTCCAGTGGGTGAACGAGCGGGAGCAGGCCATGGGGCAGGGCCGCGGCCGCGACGTGCTGGAGAAGGTGCTGGGCGGGCTGGTCGCCTACACCCGGGAGCACTTCGCCGCCGAAGAAGAATTGATGCTGAAGACCAGCTATCCCGAGCTGGCGCAGCACAAGGCGGCGCACGACGGTTTCATCCGGCGGACGGCGGAGTTCCAGCAACGCCATCAGGCAGGGGAACTGGGGGTGAGCGTGGAGCTGGTCTCGTGGCTGGGGGACTGGATCCGCAATCACGTGCTGGGGATGGACAAGAGGTACGCTCCCCACATGGCGGCCCGCAAAGTGGCCTGAAGGCAGCGCCTAAGGCCGGTGCGGGCTGCGGCCGATACAAGGGGCTGGGGGCGCGCGGCGCTAGCCGGAGCGCGAGATCTTGTGGGCGCGCCAGAACGAGGAGAGGCCGAAGCCGGCCATGACCACGACGAAGATGGCCGAAAGCAGGACCTCGAAGACGCTGCGCAGGTCGCCGTCGAAATCGTGCAGGGCGCGCAGCAAGCGGGGAGCGGCCACCAAGGCGAGCACCAGGAACAGGAACCCGATGACCTGGTTCCAAAGAATGCGAGCGGGGCGGGCCACCGCGGGCAAGACGTAATGGAGGAACTGGCGCAGGCGAGCCAACATGGGAGCCGGGCGTAGCTTTATGGTAGCAGAGCCGGAGGGAAGCGAACATGCTAAGCTATGAGAGGTCCCGTCTAGTACCCGGCCCTCGGCAGGGTGGTACGGGCGGGGCTTGTGCGGTGGGCCGCCGTCCATTACAATCAAGGCGGGGGTGAACGAGCGCGGGAGACCTCGCAAAGATTGAAACGAGGCGCGCCAGCGGCACATCCACTAGATGGGGCTGGTCCCCGGGGCAGTCCCGCGAGCGGATCGAAAGGCCCGCCCGGCGCGGTTTGGAGGCCGCCCGGAGGGAGGGGGCGCATGGACGAACGACTGAAAGCGCTAATGCAGGAGCTCGGCAACGCGATCAATGAGACGCTGTCCGAGTCCGAACAGATCGCGGCGGCCATTGGCGAGATTCGCCGAGCCGGCTACGATGTCTTCCTGATCCTGGAAGCCACCATCGGTTTCAACCGCCGCGAGCAGAACCACGAGGACGCGACGCCCGCCCGATCCGAACCTTCCAGCGAGCGACGCCGGGCGCGGGATTCCGAGCCGCGAGCCAAGATCAAGTGGACCTCGCAAGATCAGAAATTCCTGCGCGCCTTGAAAATCGCGATTGACGAAGACTAGCCGCGCCGCGCCTCAGCTCGGCAGAAGCTCCCGGTAGACCTCCCAGGTCTTGGCAACGGCATCCTCCCAGCGGAAGGCGGCTGCGCGCGCTCGTCCGCGCCGGACCAGTTCGGCACGCAGGCCCGCATCGGCCGCCAACCGGCGCAGGGACTCGGCCAGGGCGTCCGCGTCCCGCGGATCCACCAGCCAGGCGGCGTCGCCGCAGACTTCCGGCAACGCCGAAACGTTAGAGGCAACGACCGGTACGCCCCAGGCCATCGCTTCCAACACGGGCATTCCGAAGCCTTCGTCCAGAGAGGGGAAGGCGAAGATGCGGGCCCGGGCGTACCAGCGGTCGCGCTCCGTCGCCGGCAGGTATCCCGGCAGAAGGATGTCCCGGCGGCGCGGGCTGTTCTCGACGGCGCGCAGGATCTGCCCGGCGCCGTAACCCGCCGAGCCGATCAGCACCAGGCGCCAGCCCGGTTCCATGCGCTCGAAGGCCTCCACCAGTCGGCGCAAGTTCTTGCGCGCTTGCACGGCGCCCACGTGGAGCACGACGTTGTCGCGGGACTCTTCCCCGGGCGGCGCCGGCGGCAGCACGACGCCGTGGTGGATGACGCGCAGCCGGGCGGGCTCGACCCCGAGCAGTTGCGCGACCTGATGGGCCGTGAAGCGAGAGACCGTGATGATGCGGTCCGAGCGCTCGGCGGCCTCCTCCGCCTGGCGGCGAAAGCGGGCCCGGAACTCCGGCGTCGAGTACTCGCCGCTGATGACGAACAGGTCGTGAAAGGTGGTGACGGCGCGCGGCAGGCGGGCGCGGGGCAGCCGCTGGTTCAGGCCGTGGAACAACTGAGCAGGCGGCACGCGGCCCTCGGCCAGCAAGGCGCGGCGGGCGTTGGCCGGCAATCGCTCGAACCAGGCGCGGGCCATCCGTTGCAGCCGATAGCAGAAGCAGAAGCGCGCCTCCGGATGGGCGGCCGCCAGGCCGAACGCGATCCGGCGCGAGTAGACGCCCACTCCGGTCAGGTTGGCGCCCAGGCTGTAGGTGGCGTCCAGCGCGATCGTCATGGCCGGCCGGCCTTCATGGCCGCGGGCGAGACGCCGTACTGCCGGAGCTTGCGGTAGAGCGTGGTGCGCCCGATGCCCAGCAGGCGGGCGGCCTTCACCTGATCGCCCCGGGTGAAGGCCAGCGCGTCGAGGATCGTGCGCCGCTCGACCTCCTCCAGCGAGAGCGGCGGGGCCTGGCTGTGGCCGGCCGGCTGGGGCGGCGCATCCGGCGCCCGGCCGTGCAGGTGATTGAGCAAAGCGGTGGGCAGATCCGCCCCGTGCAGCACGGGTCCTGAGTTCAGAGTCGCCAGCCGCTCGATGCAATTCTCCAATTCGCGCACGTTGCCCGGCCAGTCGTAGGAGAGCATGAGCTGGAGAACCTCGGGGGCCAGGCGGCGGCCGCCGTAGCGGGCCAGAAAGTGCTGGGCCAGGGCGGGAATGTCCTGCTTGCGCTCGCGCAAGGGAGGCAGGCGCAGCGTCACCACGTTGAGCCGGTAGTAGAGATCGCGGCGGAAGGCGCCGCGCCGCACTTCGGCCGCCAGGTCGCGGTTGGTGGCGGCGATGATGCGGAAGTCGGCCTGGCGCCAGGCGAGAGAACCGACCGGGCGGATGCGGCGATCCTGAAGGACGCGCAGCAGCTTGACCTGCATCTCGGCGGGGAGTTCTCCGATCTCATCGAAGAAGGCGGCGCCGCCCTGGGCCATCTCGAGCAGGCCGGTCTTGTTGGCGGCGGCGCCGGTGAAGGCGCCCTTGACGTGACCGAACAGCTCGCTTTCCATGAGAGCCGGGTTCAGGGCGGAGCAATCAATGGGCACGAAGGGGCCGGCGCCGCCGGCGTGATGGATGGCGCGCGCCACCACTTCCTTTCCGGTGCCGGTCTCGCCCAGCAACAACACGGGGGAGCGCGAGCGACCCAGCTTCTCGATCATGCGGCGGATCTCGCAGATCCTGGGCGAGTCCCCCACCAAGACGGGCGGGGCGTCGCCGTCCTCTCCTGGCAAGCCGACTCCAATTATAAGTGGTCGCCCGGCGGGGCATCCACTCTCACCACGAAGGCCTCGCCCAGTTCGGCGCGCAACTTCTCGGCCAGGGCGCCGGCCGCCTCCGGGCTGGGCTCGCGGCCCACCAGCACGCGCCACAGAGGCGGATCGCCCTCGCGCCGCACCAGGCGCACCTCGCCGTAGCGGCGCTCAAGGGCGCGGCGCTGCCGCTCGGCATTGGCCCGCTCGCGAAACGCGCCGGTCTGCACGGCGAAGAAGCCGCCCTCCCCGGCCCCCGGCGGCAAGCCGACCAGCACCAGGCGTACGCGCGCCAGGCCCGGCCCGAGCAGGCCGATGCGGCGCGCCGCGGCGCGGGACAGATCAATGATCCTTCCCTGGACGAAAGGGCCGCGGTCGTTGATGCGCACCTCGACGCGCCGTCCGTTCTCCAGGTTCTCCACCAACACCCGGGCGCCGAAGGGGAGCGTGCGGTGGGCGGCGGTCAGCTCCTCCATGTCGTAGATCTCGCCGCTGGAGGCGCGCCGGCCGTGGTAGGGATCGCCGTACCAACTGGCCAAGCCGACTTCGCTGTAGCCCAGGGCGGGCGGCCGAGCGGCAGGCAGGCGCTTGCGGCGGGCGCAGCCGCCCAGAGCGAGCGCTGCGATCATCGCCCAGAGCAGCGCGCGCCGGCTCATCAGCCCGATGCTATCCCGTGCGAGGCCGCTCAGGCAAGCGCGCTGAGGCTCCGCGCCGTCCGGGAAGGCCTTCCGGGGGCGAAACAAAACTGCTCGCGCACGTTTTTCCGGCCCGGCCGCCCCCTGTCCTGCATTTTTCTCTTGACATTCTGCGCAAAGCAGCTTATATCTGAATCAAACCGCGATCTTTTGGATCGCGCGAAACCGAATGTCAAGGGAGAATCGAACGATGAAGAACGCAACCAAGAAGAAGGCTGCCAAGAAAGCTGCTCCGAAGAAGAAGAAGTAGCGGCCTCACCTCAGGCAGGCAGAATCCAAGCAGGTTCGCTCAGGCCCCGATGGCTTCGGGGCCTTTTTCATTTCCCCCCGGCCCCTCCTTCCGCTGGAGCAGCACCAGGAAGCTCTCCCCCATTGCGAACAGCAGCGTCTTCAACTGGAGCCGGCGGCGCAGGCTCTCGGCGGGGCCGGCTTCCAGCACGCCGGCGAAGCGATCGGCCTCGCCCAGCTCCGCCAGCAGCCGCCCCAAGCGCTCCAGGCGCAGCGTGCGCAGGCCGCAGCCTTCGCCCTGCGCGGCCAGCGCTTCGAAAGGCACGTGCGCCGTGATGTCGCGGCCGCCCGGTTCGGCCAGGACGTCCTCGCAAGCCTGATGGCGGCGGTAGCTCATCAGCGTCCCCCGGGGAAAGCGCGCCGCCTCGCGCCGCGTGTAGCCGTAATCAATCGCCAGCAGGAAGCCGCGGCGCAGGCGGCGGGCGATGCGCGCCATCCAGCGCAGCGCCCTGAGGGGCACCTCGGCCAGCCGGCCCTCCGGCGCGGGCTCGACGAAGCGGCGCAAGTACTCAGCCGCCGGCCCGCGGACCGGTTCGGCTTCCACCCAGACGAACCGGCCGCCGCGCCAGTCCACGCGCCTCATGCGCCAGGCGCCGCCGCGCCGCACCGCCTGATCCACCGGGAGCGCGTCGAAGAACTCGTGGGCGAAGACCACGCCCGTAAACGCCTCGGGCAGCGCGCCCCGGCCGATCTCGACGGGCAGGTAGCGCCAGGCGGAGAAGGCTTCGGCCATCTCGCCCCGACCGGCGCCCAGTTCGACCAGGGTGAAGTCGGCGGGCGATCCCAGGCTCTCCCAGAGGGAGCGCACCAGGCGGGCCATGAGCAGGCCGAAGACCGGCTGGAGCTGCTCGGCGGTGAAGTAGTCTCCGGAGCGGCCGAACGGATCGCGGCCGCAGCGGTAGTAGCCGTGCTCGGGGTGATAGAGAGCCAGCTCCATGAAGCGGCTGAAGCGAAGGGGGCCGCGGCGGGCGATGAGCGCGCGCAGGATTTCCTCCAGGGGCGTCATCTACGCTACGATCATACCCGTGCCCCTGCCTGAGACGGTGCGCGTCAAACTCAGCCCGGAGAACGCCGGCTACGTCTCGCTGGCCCCGGTGGTGACGCGCGACATGCCGCTGGGCGAGCTGATCGAGTTGATGCTGGGGGTGGCGGGCAAGAGCGCCGAGCGGATCGCGGAGTTGCTTCGGGCAGGCGCGCTGGTGCACGGCGCGACGCGCTTCCGCTGGCAGGGATTCCCGGCCGAGCCGGCCGAGCTGGCCGGGCTGCTGGCGGCGTTTCCCGACCCGGAGCCTTCGCGCCCTTTCTCGGCCGCGCGGTGCGTGCGCGCCGTGCTGAGCGGAGGCGGCCGGCGCCTGGAGATCTCGCGGGAGGCCGGGGAGCGCCGCCGCTGGTTGAGGCGCGCGAGCTTCTGGGAAGCGCTGCTCAGTCTGGCGGCCGAAGCGCCGGTGGAATACCGCGAGTACTGCTACCAGGAGCGGGCCGATTGCTACCGGCTGCGGCTGACGCCGGCCGCCGCCGAGGGCCTGCGGCGCCAGGCCGGGCTGCTGCGCTACAGCGCGCTTGAGCAGCGCGTACGCGGGGCGCGATTCGAGCAGGTGGACTTCTACGTCCGGCGGGCGTGAGGTGCGGCCCGCCGCGCCGGGCCGGGCCAAGTAGTATACTGAAGCGCCCGAGGAGGAGAGATGCTGCCCGATTACATCCGCCGAGCCGTTCCCGTACCCTCCGATCAGCGCAGGCCGTGGTATGCGAGCACGGCGCCCAGCTACGCGGGGGTCTTTCTGTGGGTCGCCTTTTACCAGGCCATCGCCGTGGGCGTCATCAACCGCGCCGGGCTGGGAGTGTGCCTGCTGGCCCTGGCGGCGGCCGGCCTGTTGAGCTACGGCCTGTACTACTACGTGCCGGCCATGCTGGGCATGAAGACCGGCTATCCGCTGTACGTGGTGGGCAGTTCGACTTTCGGCACGCGGGGCGGTTACCTGATGCCCGGCTTGCTGATGGGGCTGCTGCAAGTGGGCTGGTTCGCGGTGAGCACCTATTTCTCGACGCTCTACCTCCTGAGCGGCTTCCGGGCCGAAGCCCGGCCTCGCACCTTGCTGTTCACCGTGGTGGCGGTGTTGTGGGGCTACGCCATGGCCTTCGTGGGCATCAAGGGGATCGCGTACGTGGCCCGGGTGGCGCTGTACCTGAACGCCATCGCCCTCCTGATGGTGCTGGCGGTGTTCCTGAAGACCGCCGGCGGGCTGGCCGGGCACGCGCCCAGCGAGCCGGCGCCGTGGGCGGCCTTCGCGCTGCTGGTGCAGATGGTGATCGGCTTCTTCGCCACGGCGGGCGCGGCGGGCGCGGACTTCGGCATGAACAACCGGGATGCACGCGACGTGCGGCTGGGCGGCCTGGTGGGCATCGCCCTGGCGGTGGTTTACGCCGGCGGCCTGCCGCTGCTGTCGGTGGCGGGAGCCCGCGTGCTCTATCCGCACCTGGAGGCCTACACCTACGACGCCGTCATCGGGGCCCTGGGCGGCTGGCTGGCCAGCGCCATGTTCTTCCTGTTCGCCCTGGCCTCGATTGCGCCGGCCTGCTTTTGCGCCTTCATCGCGGGCAACAGTTTCGCCACGATGATCCCGAGCGTGCCGCGGGCCGGGTCGCTGCTGACCGGAGTGACGGTGGCGATCGTGCTGGCGGTCACGGGTGCGGCCCAGAACCTGATCGGCTTCTTCACCATCGTAGGGGCCAGCTTCGGCCCGATCTGCGGGGCGATGACGGCGGACTACCTGCTGGCCGGAAAGCGGTGGGCCGGCCCGCGCGAGGGCATCAACTGGGCGGGCTACGGCGCGTGGGCGCTGGGCTTTCTGGTGGGCATCCTGCCGTTTCTGCCCATTCCGGCCGAGTGGCAGAGCCGGATTCAGCCGGCGGTGGTGTACAGCTACCTGACGGGGTTCGTGGTCTACGCGGCGCTGGCCAAGGCGGGGCTCCAGCCCGAGGTGGTTCCGCTCGAGGCGGGATCGGGGCCGAAGGCGGCCGAGGCCTGATTCAGCGCCTGGCGCGGGAGCGCCGGACGCGGGTCTTGATGACGATCGGGGCGCCCTGAAAGCCGAAGCGCTCGCGGATGCGGTTGACCAGGTAACGCTCGCGCGAGAAGTGCAGCGGCTCGGGGCGGTCGGTAAAGACGACGAAGGTGGGAGGGCGCACGGAGGCCTGGGTAAGATAAAGGATGCGCGGCTCGGCCTGAACCTTCAGCTCGGCCAGCAGGCGATTCAACTCCCCGGTCGGAATGCGCTGGGAGGCGGCGCGGTAGGCCTCGCGAACCAGCTCGAACAGGCGGGGAACGCCGGCGCCGGTGAGCGCGGAAACGAAGGCCACCGGGGCGTAGTCGAGGAACTTGAGTTCCCCTCGGAGGAGGCGCTCGAAGGCCGGCCGATCGCGTCCGCTTCTCAAGTCCCACTTGTTGACGCAGCAGATCAGGGCCCGGCCCTGCTGATGGGCGTAACCGGCGATGGCGGCGTCCAGGCCCACGACGCCCTCGGCGGCGTCGAGCACCAGCAGCGCCACGTCGGCCAGGCGGATGTGGCGGCGGGCCATCATGACGCTCAGCTTCTCGGCCATCAGGCGGGTCTTGCCTTTGCGGCGAATGCCCGCCGTGTCCACGAAGACGTAGGGGACGCCGTCGCGCACCACGGTCTCATCCACCGCGTCGCGCGTGGTGCCCGGAGTGGGAGAGACGATGGCGCGCTGCTGGCCGACCAGCGCATTGAGCAGGGTGGACTTGCCCACGTTGGGCCGCCCGATGATGGCCACTCGGATGGCGGGGGCGGGGGGAGGCGGCTGGCTGAGCGGGAAGCCGGCGGTGACGTGCTCCAGCAGCTCGTCCAGGCCCAGGTGGTGCTCGGCGGAAACGGCGAAGACATCGGGAATGCCCAGGCTGTGGAAGTCGTGAACCAGCTCCTCGCGCGCCGGGACGTCAATCTTGTTGACCGCCAGGGAGACCGGCTTGCCCAGCCGGCGCAGCAGTTGCGCCAGATCGCGATCGGCGGCGGTGATCTCGCTCCGCCCGTCTATCAGAAAAATGATGTGGGCGGCGCGCTCCAGGGCTACGCGGGCCTGCTTGAGGATCTGGGCGGGGAGGTCGGCGGACTCGCTGGGCAGCAGGCCGCCGGTGTCCACCACCTGGAAGCGGCGCCCGGCGTAGAGCGCCTCGCCGTGGAGGCGGTCGCGGGTGATGCCGGGCTCGTCGCCCACGATGGCGCGCCGCCGGCCGGTGATGGCATTGAACAGCGTGGACTTGCCGACGTTGGGTCTGCCCACGATCACCACCGAGGGCAGGGGCTGCTCCATAATTACACTGTACGAAAAGGCCCCGGATGCCGGCTTCCGCGCCCTACTATCCGATCTTCCTGGACCTGCGGGAGAAGCCCGTGCTGGTGGTGGGCGCCGGTGCGGTGGCCCTGCGCAAGACGCGCGGGTTGCTGGAGGCGGGAGCGCGCGTGACGGTGGTGGCGCCCCGCTGGAGGCCGGAGTTCGAATCGCTGCCCGTGCGCCTGGCGCCGCGGCGCTTCCGGAGCTCGGATTTGCGCGGCGCCTGCCTGGTGTTCACCGCCACCGATGACCGCCGGGTGAACCGGCGCGTGGCGCTGGAGGCCAAGCGGCGGGGCATTCCCGTCAACGTGGCCGACGCGCCGGCCGAGTGCGATTTCCTGGTTCCGGCCCGGGTGCGCTCGGGGGAGTTCCAAGTGGCGATCTCGACCGGGGGCCGCAACCCGCGGCTGGCCGCCGAGCTGCGGCGCAAGCTGGAGACCCTGCTGGGCGAGCCGGGCGGCTGAAGCCACGGCCCTCAGGGGCGGTCGCCTGAGGGCGACGAGGGCCGGGTTTCCTCGCCGACGCCGGCCAATCCGCCGGTGATCAGCTTGTAAAGCACGCGGTTTTCAGGCACCTTGGACTCGACGAAATCCACGCCTTCGGCTGTGATGGCCAGCTCCCCGCTGTCGCCCCGGTGGACCAGGTTCTTCTGCTTCAAATACCAGGTGGTGAACTCCAAGTGCTCGCGGGGGATGGACATCAGGGATTCCAGATCGAGCATCGAGAGCGAGGGCGCCTCCGGGTTGGTCCGCCGCCGGCTGTACAGCAGGCAGAGGATGCCCAAGCGCCGGTTGGCCTCGGCCTCGACGCCCACCACGAATTCCCGCATCTCGAAGACCGGCAAGGGCTGGAGGCGTTGTGCCTGGTACTTGGCGTTGTAGGCGGCGCGCCGGTCGGGGTCCGAGAGCACCTGGTAGGCCTGCTGGAGCAGCAGGAAACGCTCGCGATCGCCGGTGGCCGGGTTGTCCGGGTGATAGCGGGCGGCCAGCATGCGGTAGACACGCTGGATGGTCTGCGGCTCGGCGTTGGGGCTGATCTGGAGCAGCTCGTAGTAATCTACGAAATCTTCCATAGAGGCGAGGGGGGCCGGCGGCGGGGGGCGCCGCGGCCGCTTCCTGAGTTATAGCACGGGGCCGGGCGGGGGGCAAAGCGAGCACTGGGGCCGGCCGGCTGGCGCGGTCGGGGAAAAAAGTTGAGCCCGGGCGGGGCGATCTGTGGTAGAAAGGGATATAGAGATATCAAGATCCGAATATCTCTGAGCCGGCCATGCGCCCCCGCGACACCAACCATCCCCTCTGCCGCCCAGCCCCCCGGCTGCGCACGGCCCGGATCCGCGTCAAGTTCGCCCCTCCCCGCCGCCATCCGAATGTGCGACACCGGCATCCGCGCGGTGCCGACCGTGATCGTGCTCCTTTCCTCCCTGGGCGGGGAGGGGCCTCAGGTACCGGTTGCCGGATTCCGGCGCAGGTCGCCTGGTCTGGAAGCTGGATGTGGCGCACCCACCTGGGTCGAATGCCTGGATCCCTCGCCTACCCCCCCTTAACCCAGGCATTTTCACCTCCTAGCTACTCCGACCCCGCCGTGGGTGAGCGTCTCGAGCCGGTTTGGTTCGAGGCGCCGCCCAGGCGCCAGCCGCAGGGCCAGGCGGCCCGCGCCGGTCCGGACCGGCTCGGGCAACAATCCAAGCGGATCGAGCAGGCGACCAAGTAGATTGCCGGGAGCCAGCGTATGGAGGCGCACGCCGCCGCCCCACCCCCCTGCTTCGAGATCACGCTGGAGAATCTCTTCGAATTTCCCCAAGGCCGCCGGGTGCTGAGCTGCATCCAGTGCGGGATGTGCGCCGGCGCCTGCCCGTATGGGGACGTGATGGACTACCCGCCGCGCCGGATCATCGCCATGTTGCGGGCCGGGCTGCTGGAGAAGGTCTTCCAAAGCGACGGCCTGCTGGCCTGCGTGGCTTGCTACGCTTGCATGGCCAAGTGCCCGCGGGACATCCGGCTGACGGAAGTGCTGCTGCCGCTGGTCAAGGAGCAGGTCTTCCTGAACCTGCCGGAGACCCCGGCCGAGCTGCACCGCGCCCTGGAGAACACGCTGCGCTACGGCAACCCGGCGGGCGAGTCCTCGCGCAAGCGGGCGGCCTGGGTCAAGACCGCGGGCGTGCCGATCCGCATCCTGCCGGAGGACCCGCGGCCGACCGACGTGTTGTGGTTCGTCGAGTGCCAGAACTCCTATCATCCGCGCGGGCAGGACGTCAGCCGGGCGACGGCCCGGATCTTCCACGCCCTGGGCCTGGATTTCGCCATCCTGGGCAACGAAGAGAAGTGCGCCGGCGAATGCGCCCGGCTGCTGGGAGAGACCGGGCTGTTCGACACCTTGATGGACTACAACATGGCGGTCTTCGCCAAGTATCGCTTCAACCGGATCGTGACCTCAGGGGCGCACGCTTACGACGCCTTCGTATATCAGTACCCCGAGCGCGGCTTCCGCTACCCGGTCGAGCAGACCACGCCCTATCTGGCGCGGCACTTGGAGCGGCTCCGGCCGTTGCTGACGCGCAAGCTGCCTTACGCGGTGACCTACCACGATTCCTGCTGCCTGGGCCGCCACAACAGGTTTTACGAGGAGCCCCGCGCGCTGCTGCGCGCCATCCCGGGAGTGCGCCTGCTGGAGATGGCGCACAACCGCATCAACGCCATCTGCTGCGGTGGGGGCGGAGGAGGGATGTGGCTGGATACCTACTACAAAGCCAAGGGCGCCGACCGGGTGATCGAGCTGCGCGGGCTGGGGACGGGTCTGGGCGTACGGGCCGCGGCGGAGGTCTTCTCAGCGGCGCTCTCGAGCATCCCGGGGGTGTTGCCCGCCGAGCTGATCCTCACCGGGGCGCAAGCCATCGAGGACTTGGACGGGTTGCTGGCGCCGCTGGTGGCCCACCGGCTGGGTTGGCCCTACTAGGGCATCGTCACCGCAGTGGGCGAACTGAGCGATCGCACGGCGGCGGTGGTGAAGGAGTTCCCCGGCGGCTACCGGGGTGAGTTCCGCATCGCCCTGCCGGCGGTGCTGGGCGTGCAGGCGGCCGAAAAGCCGCCGCGTTATGTTCCGGTGGCCAAAGTCCGAGCAGCGATGAAGGCGGCCAAGATCGAGGCGGTGCAAGCGCCGGCGGGCGGGCCGGCCCCTTTGGAGGGGCTGGAAGTGCTCGAGCTGGCCAAGCCCGAGGCCGCCCGGCAGGCCGAAATTCTGCAAGGCGCGCCGGAGGAGGCGGCGGCCAAACTCTGCGCGCTGCTGGCCGAGCGCGGACTGCTCTGAAGGGCGGTTCTGGCGGGGCACGATTGCCTGGCGCTGGCCGAGGAGCTGGGCTGCAGTCCTGGGCGGCGCGCCCGAGCATGTGGAAGGGATGAAGGACGCGGCCCTCATTGTCGCCGTCAACACGGATCCGCGGGCCCCGATCTTCCGCGTGGCCCACTACGGCATCGTGGCGGACGCGCTGGAGGTGCTGCCGGCGCTCAGCGAGGCGATCCGAGCCCGCAAAGGCTGACCCGATGCACGACCCGGCGGGGGGCGCCATTCTGGGCGCACCGGCACGCCTGCTGTTGTGGGTGCTGGCGCTGGTTTCGGTGACGCTGTTCTTGCGTGGGGTGCTCCGCTACGTCCGGGTGCTGGCCCGGGCCCGGCCGGAGCCCCGCTGGGATCGGGCCTGTCCGGCGCTGGCCAGCGGCTACGCGCTCTCGCCCAAGGCGCTCATGCACCAGGTGAAGGACCTAGTGCGGGCTTCGCTGGCTGGGACGCCGGACGGGGCGAGGCTGTTGGGCGAGCGGGTCAAGCCGGAGGAGGTCTGGGCTTGCATGACGTGCCTGGCCTGCATCCGCCGCTGCCCGGTCTCGAACGAGCACCTCCCAGTGCTCATCGAGTTGCGCAGGCGGCTGATGGCGGAGGGCGTGCTGGACGGGCCGCTTCAGCAGGCGCTTCAGAACCTGGCCCGCTACGGCAACAGCCTGGGCCAATCGGCCCGCAACCGGGCCAGGTGGACGGTGGGCCTGGAGCCCAAGATCAAGGACGCCCGCAAGGAGCCGGTGAGCTGGCTGTGGTTCACCGGCGACTACGCGGCCTACGACCCGCGGGTGCAGGCCGCCACGCGGGCGCCGCCACCTACCACGATCCCTGCTACCTGGGCCGCTACAACGGCACTTACGAGGCGTCCCGGCGGATCCTGCGGGCCCTGGGCTTGACGCTCAACGAGATGCCCCGCCACGGCAGCCGGTCCTACTGCTGCGGGGCGGGCGGAGGGCGCATGTTGTGCGTAGGCTGCCTGGAGTGCGTCGAGGCTTGCGTCTACAAGCAGCCCAAGTTCAGCGACGAGTTCAATCTGGGACTGAGCAAGCGCAAGCCGGTCTACCTGCCCTTTCCCCAGGCCGTGCCGCAGGTGGTGGTGATTGATCCGGAGACCTGCATCGAATTCAAGAGCGGCAAATGCAAGAAGACCTGCATCGAGGCCTGCGGCGAGCGCCAGGCCATTGACCTGAAGCAGCAGGAGCGCATCGAGACCATCGAGGTGGGCGCCATCATCCTGGCCACCGGCTTCCAGGTCTTCGACGCCCGGCGCATCCCGTATTACGGCTACGGACAATATCCCAACGTCTACACCTCGCTGGAAGTCGAGCGGCTGGTGAACGCGGCCGGGCCGACGGGCGGCGA
>Ga0209018_1000291_pt1 | contig 47944 bp, 40 predicted proteins | sample YNPBryBLVA2012_FD_185814 | JGI IMG/M metagenome (GOLD analysis project Ga0209018, IMG submission 185814) | Anoxygenic and chlorotrophic microbial mat microbial communities from Yellowstone National Park, USA - YNP Bryant BLVA 2012 (SPAdes)... ...
CACCGGCGTCCAGCGAGTCGGCCGACAAGGCGGACAAGCAGGAGGAGAGTTCTGCTCCGGCGGAAGACACGTCGAAGGTCGACGAGGAAAAGCCCGCAGGCACCGTGGACAAGCGTCCTGGCGGACATGGCTGCGGATGCCAGGTTCCAGGGGTGCCGGCAAAGGCGGAGTTCGTCGCGCTCGGCTGCATGGCCGCAGTGCTTGTCGCGCTTCGAACACGTCGGCGTTCGCGCTGAACCGAGGCGACCGTCTATGCCTTGGTGGATGGGACCGGCGCGGTGTCTGCCGCGCCACCATCCACCCCCCCATACAACATCGTTAGCTCGAACGCGGACGCGATGGCCGGATTGCGTCGGGCGCGTGCAGCGGAGCGAGCCGCACGCCGTGCGTCGCGCACGAGTTCGACGATGAGTCCGCAGAGCAGGTCGAGTTCGGCGAGTTCGGGGTCGCGGACCGAGGGTGGAGGAGGTTCAGCGGCCTGCGAGGCGGGGTCGATTCTGGCGGCGCGTCGCAGGGCTTCGGCAGCAGCAGCGAGCTCTTGCTGGGAGGCGGGGCCACCGCGCGACATGGCGGCGCGGTCCACGCGGGGCATGGACAAGGCGGCACGAAGCTGGTCGAGCTGGGAAGCGAGCCTGGCAGGCTCACCTCGCGACGACTCGGTCTGCTGAAGCATGGCGGAAACCGCACGGGCCGCCTCCACCTCGATCGGGTCTCCGGACATCGCCAGGCGCTGCACGACGATGTGCAGGATGGCCTGGGCACGCTGGCGCGCGGTCTTTCCGACACGCATCGCCCCGACATACGCCTGCGACGTGCGCTTGGCCTTGAGGTGGTCGGACGACATCCTGGTCGTCCTTTCGCACAGCAGGCCGAGGGCGTCGCGGAGCTGATCGACGTCGTCGTGGATGAAGCCGTGTTCAGCGATCTCGCTGGCGAAGCGGCCGGCCGCACGGAGGGTCTGCTCTGCTTGGGCGACGACATCGGCGTAGCCGAATTGCCTGCCCAGGTCGATGAGCTGAAGTCTTGCGGAGACTGGGATCAGGTCGAGGACCAGGGGCATGACAGGCGGGCTACTCGCCCTTCTCCTTGAGCATGGCGGTGCACCGGGCCACGCAAGCCGAGTCGCGTTGGTGCCTGCAAATCGCGCGCAGCATCTTGATCTCGTCGACCGTGGCGCGCCCCGACCACACACGAGGCTCGAGCATCTTGCGCGCCTTGTCCTCGCCTTCGCTGCCTTTGAGCGCTTCCTTTCGCGCGTCATCCGAGCCCTTGGTGCTCGTGGGGGTCGACGCTGGCGGCGGCTGGGTTTTCGTGTCGGTCGTGGTGGTGGGCACAGGCTTCGTAGCCCCTGGCGTGGCGGTTCCCTTGCCGGTGTCGTCGAAGGGACTGGGGGCGAGGCCGTTGGGCAGCAGGGTGCCGGTGGGTGCGGCGTCGGCGACTGCGGCTACGGGCGGCAACGCGTTCGGGTCGGTCCCACCCTGGTCGATCGCCGCCAGTTCGTCGGCGGCGCGCTTGCGACGGCCGGCGTCGACGAGTGTGGCTGCGGCGATGTCACCGAGGATGACTCGACGCTTGGTCGGATCCGGCTCAGTGGACGCTTGCGCGAACTTGTCGTCGGCCCACCTCGCCTCGATGTCGAAGACGTCTTTGCTCTGACGCAGGGGAGACCCTTCAGGCATGGCTGCGAGGCGGGCGTGGGCGCCAGCGAGGTTGCCTTCGGCGAGCAGGCGTTTTGCGTCTGCAAGCACCGACTGGTCATCGTTGGCAGAAACCTCGGTGAGCGAGGCCCCGGTGGGCGGGGTGCTCCTGGGCCGCAGGGCGACGAATCCCACGACGACCAGGATGCCGAGCACGGCGCCGACGGCCACCATCACCCCCAATCCGCCACGCTTGTGCGAGGTGTGTCGTCCCGTTCCAAACACCTCCGCCGGTCGATACGCATGCGCCGGGAGCATGCCGAGCCGGAAGATCCGACCATGCGCCACGAAACGCAGCCTCACGTCGCCCAGTTCGATCTCGTCGTCGTCTTCGATGACGCGACGCTCGGCCTTGATGCCATTGACGCGGACACCGTTGGAGCTCCCGCGGTCGAAGATCTCGTAGATGCCGTCGCTGATCTTCACCATCTCGGCATGCACACGGCTAACCGAGGAGTGATTGATACTGATGTCAGCATCTTCCGCTCGACCGATGACCGTGCGATCGGGTCCGAGTGGGTACTCCGTGCCTGCCGCGGCACCGTCGACCACCACGAGCCGGTCAGGGCGGTCGAGCAGGCGTTCGGTTGGAGGAGCCGAGAGCCCGCGCCCGTCAACGTCCGAGTCGACGGCAGCGCCCCTCGCCTCGTCGGTGACTTCGAGGCGGTAGTCGCCAACCTGGATGAGGTCTCCGTGGTTGAGGGGCTGGACACCGGAGACACGCGCGCCGTTGACGAACACGCCGTTGTAGCTGTTGAGGTCCTCGACCGCCCAGCTTCCGTCGACCTTGCGCAGCACCATGTGCTTGCGCGAGATGTTGCGATCCGTAAGGCGAACGGTGTTCCCTTCGTCGCGACCGATCGTGTACTCGCCACGGGATAGGAGGAGATCCGTGCGTTTCCCCTCATCGTCCACAATGGTGAGCTTCCACATCGAAGATCCAACTCCTCCGGACAGAGTCCAAACGGTCTTCGAGTAGTCTAGCCAGTCGACCGACATGCCGGCAACCTCTGCATGGGCGATTGGACAATCGATGGTCCAGCGGATTGGGGCGACCCCGGGGCTGGGGCGGGGCGGTACTTCGAGAACCAAGTTGCAGGCGTTCGCGGTTGCGATGTGCTAGGCTTGAAGAAACGGCGGTCGTCAAGGAATCGGAGATCAGGAGCACGCTCACAGCAGGAATGAAAAGGTCGGCGGGGGGCGCGAAAGCGCACGCTGATGGAATCTGTACTCTACTTCGCCTCGACACCCACCGTCACGGACGTCCGGTCCGCGGAGTTTGCCCTGGAGACGGCAGCTCGCCACATGTCACCCCTGATGGCGCGTGGGGTGCATTTCCACGGCGAGAACAATGTGTCACGTCTGTTCGAGCGCCTGGCGTCGGGCGCCGCTGGCGCGCTGGTCATTGACGCGCGTCGTGAAGGCGGGACCGTCGACAGGAGTCCGACCATCGAGCTGCTTCGCACGCTGTTCGAGACGCCCGACGGCAGCAGGCTGGTCGGGCGGGAGCGGACGTGGCTGGTGGTCGATCCGGACGAGCGCGGAGCGAGGCTAGCGTTCGAGGCAGGGTGTGCGCGCATCGCGGGTTGCTTGTCGGCGGGGTGGGACGAGACGGGCTGGCGCGAGGTTTGGCGTCGGGTCGAAGGGACGTTGCGCGGACGGCAGCCGGGACGAATTGCGATTTGCCTCGCCGGTGGCGGTATCGAGGGCTTGTTCTACGAGCTCGGGGTTCTGCGCGGGCTGCAGTACTTCCTGCCGGACTTCCAGTTGCACGACGTCGACATCCTTTGCGGCATCAGCGCCGGGGCGATCCTGAGCGGGTTCCTGGCGAACGGCCTGGGCCCCGCGGAGATTGCGCGGGGCATTCAGTTCGGCGGCGGTCGGGTCGACCGGATCGATCGGCTCACCGTCTTCGACCCGAACATCCGGGAGCTTGCGCGGCGTGTCAGCGCGAGCGCGACATCTATCGCGACATGTCGAAGCTCGCTGCTGCAGAGCATGTTTCATCTATTGCCGACGGGCCTGTTCGCGGGGGACGGGCTGAGGCGATACCTGGAAAGGCAATTCACCAAGCCGGGCATGGTTGACAGGTTCCCGGACCTTCCGCACAAGCTGTACATCGGCGCGACGGACCAGGACACAGCGGAACATGTGCTGTTCGGATCGCCGGGATGGGAGCACGTGCCGATCCATCTTGCCATCCGGGCGTCGGCGGCGTTGACGCCGTTCTATGCGCCGCAGGTCATCGACGGTCGGTACTTCGTGGACGGCACGTTCACGAGGACGACGAACGTACGTATCGCGGTGGAGCAGGAAGCGACGCTGGTGATCCTCATCGACCCACTGGTTCCGATCTTCAGTGAGCGTGCGGGATACGTGGCATCCAAGGGCGGCATCATGGTGGGGATGCAGGGGCTCAAGTCGCTGATCCATGGGCGTTTCGATCGGGCGATTCACATGCTTCATGGGATGTACCCGCATGTGGCGTTCCACCTGTTCCAGCCGGACGGTGCGACCATGCGGGTGATGGCTGGCTCACCGAGAAAGTTCTTCTATCGTACCGAGATCGAAGAGATCGCTTTCCGGGAGACGGTGCGGGCGGTTCGTCAGCATCGGTTCGACGCTCTGCAAAAGGACTTTGCGCGCCACTCGATCGCATTCGTGGATCCGGAGGCCGACCTCGGAACGATCAAGCGCGACTTGCTGGACGAAGCGAGCGAGATTCAGGTGGCCTGAGGCATCGAACTCGTCGATGTTCGACACGGACGCCCTACCCAGCCCTCAAAGGATCGTCTCGTTGGTTCCGAGCGACACGTTCAACGTGGTGGCGCTCGGCGCACGGTCCCGTCTGGTGGGCAGGACACGCTACTGCGTGGAGCCGCCTGGGCTCGACGAGGTTGCGACGGTGGGCGGAACCAAGCAGGTGCGGGTTGACAAGGTCATCGCGTTGCGACCGGACCTGATACTGGCCAACCGGGAGGAGAACTCGCGCGACGACGTGCTGGCGCTGGTCGATGCTGGTCTGGAGGTGATGCTGACGTTCCCACGAACGGTGTCCGACGGCCTGGACAGCCTGGTTGCGATCGCGCATCGACTCGGCATGGCGCGCGACGAGAAGGCATCCGCCTTGTTGCGTGCGGCCAGAACGCTGCAGGCGCGGCTGGCGCGTCCCTTCCCCACCCCGTGGGCGTCGTGCTTCGTGGCGATCTGGAAGAAGCCGTGGATGACGGTGAACGACGACACGTACATCGGCGACGTACTCCGCGCGCTCGGATTGCGGAACGTGTTCGGGGGGCTGCCGTCGCAGGGGATGGACGGGCGGGACACGAGATACCCTGTCGTGGAGCTCGACGAGGTTGTCGCGATGCAACCGGAAGTGGTGCTGCTGCCGGACGAGCCCTATCCCTTTTCGGATAGACACGCCCGACGGATCGGCGAACTGCCGATACCGGCAGCGAGGTCGGGGCGCATTCATTGCGTCAGCGGTCGTGATCTCTGCTGGCCCGGCGCATGGTCGATCGAGGGGATCGGCCGCCTCGCGGACAGCATTGGGCGCTAGTCACGCGGCAGGGCGGTCCGCGGACGAGACGCGGGGCACAGGGGAACCGGCCCCCGCGGTGCGGGCAGATCACTTGGTGTCGGTCTTGGCTTCCTGCAGGTCGACGAGCACGCTGATCGCCTCGATCTCGCGTTTCGTCTGGATCTCGCGTTGACGCACGTCGCGGATCTTGCTGTCGAGCTCTTTCGCCTCCGCTTCGATCGCGGCCAGGCGCTTCTTGAGCTCATCGCGTTCTTTCTTGAGCAGTTCGAGAGAGATCACGCACTCCTCCGGTCGATCAGGACGGCCTGTGTGCCGTGCGAGCATCCCTAGCGCGCTTCCATTCCTCGCTCAACTCCCGATACATCTCCTCGGTCTTGCGCGCGATGAACGACCAGGAGAAGTGCTGCTCGACTCGTTTGCGCCCGTTCTCACCGAATCGGGCAGCGAGGTCGGGGTTGCGCAGGAGAGTGTTGATGGCTGCAGCAAGGGCTTGCGGGTCGGCGGGCGGAACCAGAATCCCGGTTTCGCCGTCGACGATGGTCTCGAGGATGCCGCCGACCTTGCTGGCGACCACAGGAGTCTTGCATGCCATGGCTTCGAGGTTGATGATGCCGAAGGGCTCGTAGATGGAGGGGCAGGCAAAGACCCGGGCACTGCTGTACAGCTCGACGTACTGCTCTTCGCGCAGCAGCGAGTTGATCCAAAGCACGCGAGGCTGCTGGGCCACCTTGGCAGCGATTTCCTCCTCGACTTCCTTGGTATCCGGTGCGCTCGTGCAGCACACGAGCCGGACGCCCGGGTCGACGAAGTTCATGGCGTCGATCAGGTAGCTCATGCCTTTCTGCCGCGACGTGCGTCCGACGAACAGGATGTACGGGCCGTCGATGTCGAAAGCCTTGCGCGTGCTGTCAGCATCGATCGGGCGGTACAGGTCGAGGTCGATACCGTTATGGATGACGCGCAGCTTGGACTCGTCGACGGCGAAGTGGTCGAGGATGTCGCGGGTGGCCTGCCTGGAAACCGATACGATGCGGTCCGCATTCTCGAGGGCGACCTTCTCGACCCACGTGGACAAGTAGTAGGACCGTCCAAGTTGCTCCTCCTTCCAAGGGCGGAGCGGTTCCAGGCTGTGAACGGTGACGACGAGGGGGATGTCGTACAGCACCTTCGCCATGTAGCCCGCGAAGGCCGCGTACCAGGTGTGGGTATGCACGACGTCCGAGTCGATGCGGTCGCGGACGATGGACAGGTCGGTGGAGAACGTGCCGAGCGTGGGGTTGAATCGTCGCTCGTCGCCTTCCCACATACGTTCCCAGGCGCGATAACCGCGGACCCGGAGACGACCTTCGTGCAAGCTCTGGTCGCCGAAGCAGCGGACCTCGACGTCGATGTTCTTGGCGAGCTCACGGGTGAGGAACTTGACGTGGACACCTGCGCCGCCGTAGACGTGAGGCGGGTATTCTCGGGTGATGATGGTCGCCTTCATGCTTGCGCGAGCTCCTGTCTACCGCGTCGGCAGGTGGATGGTGCGGCCGGAAGGGACAGGGCCGACCAACTGGTCCGGGCCAGCCTTGGGGTAGACGATACAGTTGCGACCGATCTGGGTGCCGGCAGGTACATGAACGTCCATGCCGAGCACGGTCGCACCGCAAGTGAGGGATCCTGGATGCTCGTCGTTCGGGGGACGGTCGTCGCCGACGCCAACGCGGGCACCGCTGCCGATGACACATCGCTTGTCGCATACGACGCTATCGAGCACGGCGCCGTCCTGGACGACGACCTTGTCCCAGAGGACGGAGTTACGGACGACGGCGCCCTTGCCGATACGAACGTCGGGGGAGAGGACGGAACGTTCGACGCGGCCTTCGACGATGCAGCCGCCGCTGAGGATGGAGTCGACGATGCTGGCGCCGGGGAAGCATCGGGTGGGCGGCGGGGGTGCAGCGCGGCGGGCCATGGGGTTGGTGCGGACCTTCCAGGACATCAGGTCGATGCGAGGGGAAGGTCCAAGCAGATCTTGGTGCGCCTCGAAGTAGGCGTCGAGCGTGCGGGCGTACTCCCAGGGGCCGTAGTGCACCCAGCCGAAAGCGCGACGATGCTCCATCATGCGGGGGAGGATCTCGTCGTAGATCTGGAAGGTCTTTCGCTCCTCGGGGCCGAGCGCGGCGTGGCGGCGGAGCTCCTCGACAAGGACCGATCGACGGAACACGTAGACGGTCATGGATGCGAGGTTGGTGCGTGGATGCTTGGGCTTTTCCGTGTAGCTCATGATCCGCCCTTCGGCGTTGAGCTCGGCGATACCGAATCGCGAGGGGTTCACCTCCACGGGCGTGAAGGCGAGGGTGACATCCGCATCGCGCTCCATGTGGAAGCGGAGCAACGGGGTATAGTCCATGCTGTAGGCGTGGTCGCCGGAGACGATGAGGACGTCGTCGGGGCGATGCAGCTCGAGGAAGTCGATGTTCTGGTAGAGGGCGTCGGCGGTACCGCGGTACCAGTCGGCGTGGTCCGGACCGATGTGCGGCGGAAGGAAGCGCACGCCGCGTTCGTTGCCGACGAAGTCCCATGGCAGGCCAATGCCGACGTGGTCGATGAGGGACGACGGCCGGTACTGGGAGAGGATACCGACGTTGTCGATGCTGTCGGTGTTGGCGAGGTTGGTGAGGGCGAAGTCGATCATCCGGTAGGAACCGCCGAAGATGACTGCGGACTTGGGGCGCCAGAAGGTCAGCACGGACATTTCCTCTGCACGCCCGCCGGCGAAGATGATGGCGATGGTCTTGCGCATCCGGCTCTCCGAGGTGAATTCGGGGGCGAGTGTAGCTCGGGGCGGGGAGACGGGGGCCGCAATTCGCCGGAAACGAGGTTGCGCGGCAGCTCCCGGCGGGGCGGACGGCGCGCATCGGCCGCCGGTTGGGTTGGCGCATCCGGGGCGAAGCCAGGTCGTCGACGGCGTCACGCGTTGGGGATGACAAGCTCGTAGCGCAGCCGCGACCATGGCCGCGCCTGGTCCCTCCAAGATGCCTATCTGTCATGCTCCGCGACATCGCGGCGCAAGACCTCACGGAAACTCCGCAAGCGGATGCTCGAGCCGATAGCGGCAAGCGAATCTGCGTCAGGCGCATTGCCGGCCTGCTGCAAGTCAGTAGCCACAACCTCTCGCACCGGGGCGATCGTCCGCGAGCCCCCAGGCGGACTCCCTCGAAGCCGTGCGTCGAAACGCGCCGTGGCAGGTGGACCTCCCCCGGATGCATGGCAGAGCAAGGCTGCTGTCAGCGCTGCTGGTTCTCGATGAGATCTCTCGCTCTTGCTGTCCGTCGGGGGCAATCCGGCAGTGGGAGAAAGGCGCCGAGCGAGTGGTCGATCGAGGTGGGCACAGGAAGTTGGCCGAGCCGCTCTGGCTGCATCGCGGGCAACGGCGGGCGTCAACGCACAGCGAAACTCGGGACACAAAGCGCGAATGAACCATGGGTAGCAAAGCCGCAGGCGTTGCTGCGCAGTGGGGTCGAACCATGGGGCATTCCATGCGACGAGGCGAACGGTGGGCTGCTGTTCAACATGCCGGGGCCCACGCTCGGGATGTTGGATTGCGATCCACGACTCATGTCCGGCCCTCACAGGATGAGCGCAGAGCGCGACATCGCACGCAGGCGACGTGGTCATCAAGGGCAGCGGTGCATCGGGCGTCGAAGCCGCGTCGGCAACGTGCCTTCAAGTCCGCCGGCAACAGCGGCTGCAAGGACGACGATGTCGACGGTCCACCGGTTGGGACGAAGCCACGCGCACGCCACGGTGGGCCGCCATGGGAGTTCTCGACGGCGGGGTTCCGCACCAACTAGCGCTCACGAATCGACAGGACGTGTCGGCCCCTCGTCCGCTTTTGGCGTGGCGCGGTGGAGCCATGGGGGATGCGCGTGAGCCTCCCACCGGCGCAGCCCACCCCGCCGCCTCGTTGCGACGCTGCCCACGCCGCGGCATGCGCGTCGGGCCTCGACACAACGCGGTACCGCGCGTCGCAAGGTTGCGCCGCACCCGCAGCAAGATCGGACTGGACGAGCTGCCGGGAGCTGCGGTAGATGTGCGCGGCCCGGGATTCCGAGGCTCGGACCGGTGATGGTCCCACGACGAGGTTCAGACGCTCACGAAGCACCAGGTACCACGATCGATTCAAGCACTTGCCCCCGTAGCTCAGTGGATAGAGCAGCGGTTTCCTAAACCGTTGGTCGGCGGTCCGACTCCGCCCGGGGGTACCGAGGGAAACGAAGGGTTCAGTGTTCGGGGGCAGCTCGTTTGCACGGGTTTGCTCGACCAGCTTGTCCAATGCTGTCCGGCGAAGCCGAGCCACCCCGTGGTGTTGCACCGAAGCGGCGCGGTGAACCACCTTGATGTTAGGGGGAATTGTCCTGCGGCAGGCGCGGCTTCCCCTGCCGCTTGTCCGCAGCATCCAGGGCGCGTAGCCCCGGTCCGGGCGAAGTCGCCGCGCGCGCAGGCCCCGCGCCGCCCTTTGAATGACTGCTCGCACGAGCGCGTCTGACGGTCGCGGATCTCCCTCCGCCCCCGAAGCGTCGACCGTGGTGTTCGCGACCGGGTTCTGTTAGATTTGGTGTGTTTGCGCGTGCCAGGTCCAGTGCGTCACACCCGCTTGCAGGAGGTTTGCATGAAACCATTTGTTGCCTTGATCTTCGCCGGAAGCCTGTTCGCCGTAGGGTGCGTCGTCACGACGGGCGGTGAACCGTCTTCCACGCCGCCGCGTCACCATCATTCCTCCCATGGGACGTCCCATGGTTCCTCGGGTTCCTCGGGCGGCGCGGTGTCCGGAACCACCTCCACGACGAGCACGGGCGGTGGAACGGGCACGGCAGCACCACCGGTGGCAACCCCGGTCACGGGCAGCACGACTCCGGCAGGCACCACCCACCCAAGCGTCCAACCAGTCGCCCGCCCGCCCGTCACCGCTACGCCCGTCGGCAGCGCAGGTGGACAGACCACCGGGTCGGTGCCTACCGTGGGGACCACCGCACCGCCCGCCACGGTCGCTCCCCTTCCTCCTGCTCCCTCGTCGTCCGCGGCGCCGCCCTCCGGCAAGCCCCCGGCCCCCGCTCCGTCGGTGGTTCCGCACGGAGCCATCCCTCCTGCAACGGGCGACTCGGGCAAGGCGCCTCCCGGAGGCCGTCCGCCCTCCCCGCCCAAGCCTAATTGACGATCGCCGGTTCATGCCGCGTTGTCCTTCCTCCTCGTGCCGTCTGTGCCTGTACATCCCTGCGCGGGGGTTCTCCGGTTTACCTTCGCGGTCATGACCGTGAATGCACGCGCGGTCGCAGTGCGGCGCGCTGTGGGGATGCGGTGGGCACACCATCCAGACTGCTGTCATGCTCGTGCGAGGCGACCGGGAGGCCCGGTTGGCGCGCCTCAGGTGCCTGCTGGAAGGTTCGCACGCAAGCGCGTGCGGCGTTTGACGATCGGCCCTTGAGCCAGTTTGCTCGAAGTCGTTCGGGCGCTATCCTGAAAGCGTGCGCGGCCCTGCGTCTCATCGAGCGCCCATACCCAGCGACGCATGGGACGGCGAGGTGCCGGCTTCGGAGCAGCGTCCAGCCATCGCGCCGGCGCAACCGTCGAGCAGCCCTCCGAAGAGCCTGAGCGACCTGGCCGCGGAGGCGCTGGCGTCGGAGCGCGGAGCGTTGCCGCCTGCGCGCATGTCGACGCCTGACCCGGCCGAACGCTTGCGCGACAGCGAGGAGCCGCAGCGGGCATTGGCGGAGGGGGAGCTCGAGGTGCTGCTGGATGCGTGGGGTCGGTATGGCGGGACCGTGCCGGTAGACGACGAGGCGGCGCGTGATCGCAGGCTGATCAGGATGTTCCGGCAGTATGCGTCGGGCGATCACGAGGCTGCGCTCGCCACGGCGGAGAAGATCCTGGCGGAGAAGCGCTCGGTGCGTGACGCAATCGAGTGTGCACGAAGCTGCAGGATGCGGGTGGAACTCAGCAGGTTGCAGCGGCTCGGAGGGCCGGGCGCGTCGCTGCGAGTGGCGGCTGCCGGACCGATCGTGCGGGCGCTCGAGCGCGACGATCGCACCTCGCTCTTGATGTCGCTGATTCGTCGCCGGCTACCGCTCGGCGAGATACTCGACTTTCATGGGGAGCGACGTTTCGAGGCGCTGGAGACGATCACGAAGCTCGTAGCGCAGGGGCTGGTCGAGGCGGAACCGCCGGGGCCAATGAAGCGTTGACCGTGCCGTCAGGGATCGCACGCCGCGGTCGGTCTGTCGCGGGCCAGAGGCCGTCCTCGGGGTCGGCCGGGGCGTGGTCGACGCCGTGTCCGCCCGCCGTCGCAGCTTGGTTTGCCGCTGTACCGAACGAATGTTCGGTCGGTCCGCCGGAAGCGCTTGACGCCGCGGCTGGTGCTGGTATCCACGATTGACGGATCGAGTGCGCGCGTGCCTTCGCAGGGGTGTTCCCCTGCCGCGCTGTCCAAGCACGCGCCGGGGCAGGACAAGCTAACAGTGGGAGGTTGGGCCGTGGATCTCGGACTCGATGGCAAAGGGGCAATCATCACGGGCGGAAGCGTAGGCATTGGAAGGTCGATCGCGCTGGGGCTCGCGCGCGAAGGCGTCCACGTTGCGGTCAACTATCGACGCCATGACACCGAGGCAAAACAGCTCGTCGCCGAGGTCGAGAGCATGGGCCGTCGTGCCATCGCCGTGAAGGCCGACGTCTCGAGCTACGCCGACGCCGATCGGATGGTCAAGACGGTCATCGAGCGGTTCGGTCGTCTCGACATCATGGTCTGCAACGCGGGTATCACGTGGGACGGCGTGATCTGGAAGATGACGGAGGAGCAATTCGACGCGGTCATCGCCACCAACCTGAAGGGGTATTTCAACTACAACAAGGCGGCGGCGCTGGTCTTCAAGGAGCAGCGGTCGGGCAAGATCGTCAACATCTCGTCGATCAACGGCATGCGCGGCAAGTTCGCACAGGCCAACTATGCGGCATCCAAGGGCGGCGAGATCGCCATGTCCAAGTCCCTCGCCAAGGAGTTGGGGCGATTCAACGTCAACGTCAATGTCGTGGCGCCGGGCATGGTGCTGACCGACATGATGAAGCAGATTCCGCCCGAGTTCCAGAAGAAGGCCCTCGACGAGACCGTCCTTGGCCGCTTCGCCACGCCGGAAGATGTCGCGAACCTGGTCGTGTTCCTGAGCTCCGACCTGTCGAGGCACATCACGGGCGAGGTCATCAAGATCGACGGTGGCCAGTACATCTGAGCACGGATCGAAGCGCCGGACCGGAGTTGGCGCTCCGGCCTGGCAGACCGGAGGATCACATGTCACGAGTCGGAGTGATCGGAATCGGGCACGGCAAGTTCGGGCGGCGCAGTGACGCCACCGTCCAGGAGCTTGCCTTCGAAGCCTTCCGCGAGGCGCTGCACGACGCACCAATACCCAAGAGCGAGATCGACGCCACCGTTATCGGCGCCGTGCCGGAGTATCACAAGCAGCGGTCCGTCGCCGGTGTCATCCAGGAGTACCTGGGCCTCACGCCCACGCCCACCTGGCTTACCGAGGTCGCCTGCGCATCCGGAAGCGCGGCCATTCGCACTGCGTGGATGGCCATCCGCAGCGGGATGCACAAGGTCGTCGCCGTGATCGGCTGCCAGAAGATGACCGAGCTGAGCACGCCGGAGATCCTCGCGCTGATGGGCAGAGTTGGCGAGGTTCAGTGGGAGTCTGTCTTCGGCACTACGTTCCCCGCCTACTATGCCATGTTCGCCAACGCCCACATGCACAGCTACGGCACGACCCGCGACCAACTCCTGCAAGTCGCGGTCAAGAACCACTTCTACGGCGCGCGCAACCCAAACGCCCTCTTCCAGAAGCCCATCACGCTGGAGAAGGCCCGCGCCTCCGAGCCTGTCGCCTCCCCTTTCTGCGTCTATGACTGCTGCGCGAATGCCGACGGCGCCGCCTGCGTCATCCTCGCCGACGAGTTTCGCGCTCGGTCCCTCGGCGGCGACCGCGTGGTCTGGCTCGACGGGGTCGGCTGTGCCACCGCGAGCATGTCCGTTTTGAAACGTCCCAACCTCACTGGCCTTCCCTCCGCGGAGCAGGCCGCCAGGCAGGCCTACCAGATGGCCGAGGTTTCCGCGCGTGACATCAAGGTCGCCGAGGTGCACGACTGCTTCACCATCGCCGAGATCATGGCCTACGAAGACCTCGGCTTCTGCGAGAAAGGCCAGGGCGGCCGCTACATCGAAGAGCGCAAGCCCTACCCCGATGGCGGCGGCGTCGCGGTGAACGTCGACGGCGGACTCAAAGCCAAAGGCCACCCCATCGGCGCCACCGGCGTTTCCATGGCCTGCGAGATCGTCAAGCAGCTCCGCGGCGAAGCCGGGATCCGCCAGGTTTCGGGTGCCGACGTCGGTCTCACGCATAACGTCGGCGGCATCGGCCAATACTGCTTCGTGCACGTCTTCAGGAGGAACTGAGCATGTTCAGTTGGTTCGGCAAGGTCAGCTTCGTACCCTTCTCCAAGGTCCAGGACTTCGCCGTCCACCTGAAGGACGGGCGCTTGATGGGATCCCGCTGCAAGTCCTGTGGATACCAAACTTTCCCACCCCGCGCCGACTGCCCCGAATGCCTCTCTGGTGAATTCGAATTCGTCGAATACACCGGCGCGGGCAAGGTGTTCACCTTCTCCACCATCTCCGCCGCCCCCACCGGCTTCGAAGACCTCGTCCCCTATACCGTCGTGGTCGTCGACCTCCACGAAGGAGGACGGCTGCTCGGCTGGCTCGGCGCATCCATCTCCGCCGAAGAGGTCAGGATCGGCATGGATGTGCAGACCGTGCCGCGAATCGACGAAAGCTCGGAAGACATCAAGGTCTTCTACACCATCGAGCGCGCCGGCACGACCTGGGGCAAGGCCCCCCGCCCCACCTCGGCTGAGCCCCCGGCTTCCTCGTCACCAGGCACGCGCACCGCCGTTCCCGTGACGCCTACGCGCTAGCCATCGTCCCGGGTGCTTGCTTGCGCCGGCATCGTGCTCACGTGTGCAACCAGCTCGGCTTGCGCTTCTCCAGAAACGCGCCGATTCCTTCGTTGGCGTCGTGGGTCGACATCAGCTCGTCGATGTACAGCCGCTCCATGGCTGGCAGCCCCGTCCGCAACACCTCGTTGAGCCGGAAACGCGAAGCTCGCACCGCAAAGCGCAGCGACGACGCGCTCTTCGGTGCGATCTCCTGGTCGGCCCAGGCTTCGAGGGCCGCGAGGGGATCCGCGCTCACCTGGTCCACCAGACCGAGGCGCCACGCCTCGTCGCATGTCATGTTGCGTCCTGTCAGGTTGATCTCGTCGGCAGCGGACTGCCCCACCTTGAAGGGAAGCACCAGCGACGCCACCGGCGGCAGCACACCAAGCTGAATCTCGGGTTGCCCAAACACGGAGCCCGGATGAGCGAACACGCGATTGCAAAACATGGCAAGCTCCATGCCTCCGCCCAGACAGCGGCCTTGCACCGCCGCCGCGGTCGGGACGGCCAGGTCGACCATCCGCAGGAAAAGCGCGTGAAAGCTGCTAATCATCGCCGCTGCCTGCTCCCGCACGTGCTCCGCCACGCTCGCGCCAAAGCTGAAGTGCCCGCCGGCGCCGCTGAACACGATGAGCTTCAGCTCCCTTCGCGCCTTGCAAGCCTCGAGCTCCGCATGGATTTCCTTCATCATCGACGCGTCGAGCACATTGCCCTTCGGCGCGTTCAGGATGATGTGCAAGCCGCTGCCGCCAAGTAGCGTCGCCACCTCGATCTTGCTGTACCCCATCGCGCCCCCCTCACCGATACTGGGGCGAGACCGCCCTGACCAGGTCGTCGTCCCACGGATGCGCACCTGCCAGCATCCGCCGGAGCTTGACGAAGTCCACCTCGCGGCGGTCCTTCGGCCCCTCGTGGAACGCCCTGAACCCGGCCTTCGCCTCACCCATCATGTTCAGCGCCAGCCACTCCCGGTTCGACTCCGCGTTCCGGTTCCAGTGCTCCAGCTTGAACTTCCGGATGCTTCCGATCGTCTTCATCGTGCAACCGGGAAACGTCTCGAGCAGCTTGCCGCACAACCGATCCACCGCCTGGTCCAGCAAGCTGAGGTCCATCGTACCCTTCTTCACGACTTCCTTGCCTCGAGCAAGATCCTCCCCCTGCTTCGGTTCCCCGAAGACGATGCGGCCGTACCGGTCCACCCACCGATCCGTAATCACCAGCGGATTCGCCACGAACTCGCCGTCCACCTTCAACGCCGGGGTGATGTCCGTGATCATGCCCAGGCGATACGCCTGGTGGGCGGTCCATGGCTCGCAAAGCGTGCAGCCCACCATCGCATTCTCGACGCCCACGTACAGGGGCAGGAAATCCGTGGCGCCGCCGTCGGGCGCGGAGCCGTGCTTGGGCCCGGCCTGGCCGAACCGCGCCATGTCCTGCGCGATCGAGTAGTCGCACGCCATGCCGATCTCCTGGCCACCACCGATGCGCATGCCGTTGACCCGACACACCACCGGTTTGTCCGCGATGAGCAGGGTCGTCACCATATCGTTGAACAGCCGCATGTACTGACGGTACTCCTGCGGGTTTCCAGCGTAGTACTCTGCGTACTCCTTCGTGTTGCCTCCCGTGCAGAATGCCCTGTCGCCGACCGCCGTGAAAACGATACAGTTGACACTCCTGTCGTTCGACGCCTTCCGCAGGGCGAGGATCACCGCCTTGATCATCTCGGTCGTGTACGAGTTGAGTTGCGACGGGTTGTCCAGCCAGATCCACGCGTTGTGGATGCCCTCGACCACCTCGCCCCGCGCGGTCTTCGCCGGCCGAAGCTCGTACCGCACGCCCTGGAATTCCTGGATGTCGACGATATCATGGTTCTTCATGACCGGTCTCCTTCTGCCCGCCCTCCTCCGCCCGCGCGGCCGGTGGTCCGGACTCCTTCCGCTTTCTGCGCAAATCAACCGCGAAATCCGTCGAGCCCGGTGATCTCCCTGCCGATGATCAGCTTGTGGATGTCGTCCGTCCCCTCGTAGGTAAAGACCGACTCCAGGTTCACCATGTGACGAATGACCGGATAGCTGTCCGCCGTGCCATTCGCGCCCAGGATGTCGCGCGCCATCCGCGCTATCTGAAGCGCCCAGTACACGTTGTTCTGCTTCGCCATGCTCACCTGCGTGTGCTTCAGCTTGCCCTGATCCTTGAGCTGCCCGAGGCGTAGCACCAAAAGTTGTGCCTTCGTGATCTCCGTGATCATCTGCACGAGCTTCGCCTGCACGAGCTGGAACGTGGCGATCGGCTTGCCAAACGCGACGCGGTCGATCGCATAGCTGCGCGCGGTGTCGTAGCAGCACATGGCCGCCCCGACCGCACCCCATGCGATCCCGTAGCGCGCCTGGTTCAAACACGACAGCGGCCCCGACAAGCCCGTCACGCCCGGCAATACCGAATCTTCTCCCAGCCGGCAGTCGTCGAACGACAGCTCGCTGGTCACCGACGCCCGCAGGCCGAGCTTGCCCTCGATGTTTGTCGCCGTGAAGCCCGGTGTCCCCTTCTCGACCAGAAAGCCCCGGATCGAGTCGGCTCCCTCGCCGGTCCTGGCCCACACCACGGCGACGTCCGCCACGCTACCATTGGTGATCCACATCTTGGACCCCGACAGCACCCATCCGCGGCCGTCACGCCGCGCCCGGGTCCTCATCGCGCCCGGGTCCGAGCCCGCGTCCGGCTCGGTCAAGCCGAAGCATCCAATGGCTTCCCCACGCGCCAGGCGGGGCAGCCACCTCTGCTTCTGCTCCTCGGAGCCGTACTTCCAGATCGGGAACATCACCAGCGAGTTCTGCACGCTGGCGAAGGACCGCAAGCCGGAGTCACCGTACTCGAGCTCCTGCATCATGAGCCCATAGACGATGTTGTTGAGTCCGGCGCAGCCATAGCCTGTGATGTTCACCCCGAAGATCCCCAGCTCGGCCAGCTCAGGCACCAGCTCCATGGGAAACGTGCCCTCTCGGAAGTGCCGCTGGATCAGGGGCTGAAACCGCTCCCGTACGAACCGGCGCACCGATTCGCACGCGAGCCTCTCCTCCTCCGTCCACAGATCCTGCACGTCATAGAAGTCCGTACCTTCGTACACTTCGTTCCTCCTCGCCGCTTCGACGACGTCACGCCGCCGATTCCAGGACCAGCGCGATGCCCTGGCCTCCTCCGATGCACATCGTCACCAGCCCCCACCGCTTCTTCGTCCTTCGTAATGCATACGCGCAGGTAATGGTGAGAATCGCGCCCGTGGCGCCCAGCGGATGGCCCAGTGCAATCGCGTTGCCCATCGGATTCACGCGGTCCGGGTCGATTCCCATCTTCTCGAAGTCCTGCACGCACGCAAGCGCTTGCGGTGCGAACGCCTCGTTCAACTCGACGTGGTCCAGATCCTTGCCCGCAATGCCCGCCTGTGCGAGCGCCTTTCTCGTCGCGGGCACAGGCCCCCACCCCATGATCCGCGGGTCGCAACCAGCCACACCAAAACCAGCTATCCTCGCCAGCGGCTTCAACCCATGCTTCTGCACGTCGGTCTGCTGGCCAATCACCATCGCCGCCGCACCGTCCACCACCGCGCTGGCGTTGCCCGCCGTGATAATCCCCCCAGATTCGAACGCAGGCGGCAACCTCGCCATTACCTCCAGGCTCGCATCCTCCAGAATGTGCGTGTCGTGCTTCACCGTCACGGGCTCCGAGGCACCGTCGCGCTGGACCACCACCGGCTCGGTTTCTTCGTCGAACCAGCCCGCGTCGCGCGCCTTCTTCGCGTTCACGTGCGACCGGTAGCCGAACGCATCGGCCTGCTCTCTCGTGATCCCGTACCGACGCCCAAGCTCCTCTGCCGTGTTCGCCATTGCCATCCTCGCGCTCGGGTCGTACAGTCCGCAGACCATCATGTCTTGTAGATGCGTGTCCGCCGGCAGCTTGTTCACCGCGATGGGCCCGTACTTCTGCACCGCCGCTCCCACTCGTTTGCCGCGGTAGCCGTACAGGCAGAACGGGTACTGCATGCTCTCGGCTCCACCCACCACCGTGAACGGCCGGGCATCGTCATGCCGGAGCCCCGCCAGCATGATCTCTGCCCCGATCGAGATCGCCTCGGCGCCGCTGCCGCAGATCCTCGCGACGGTCAACGCGGGAACGTCATCGTCCAGCCCTCCGCGCCAACGCATGCCCTGCGCGCCGTAGATCGAGTCACGATGGCTGTGCTGCGCCATCCCCATCACCACATGTCCGATGAGGCGCTTGTCGACCGGTGTGTGCCGAAGCGCTGCGGCAATGGCTTTTCCCCCTAGCTGCGTGGTGCTGAAACGCGAGAACAGACCGGGCTCCTTGTTGTCGCACAGCATGTCGGCGCGCGGAAGCCGCCGTGCACCATCCAGAATCATGATCGAGCCGTCCTGTTCCATGTTCGCCTCCCGTGCGCGCTACTCGTGGAGAAACGCCGCTGGAACCCGCGGCCCGTTCTGCATGAAGTTCTTCATCCCGATGTCCATGTCGACCGTGCCCTTGCACCGCGCGAAGCCCTCGGCCTCCACCTTGAGCCCCTGCGGCAGCGGCATCTGCACCCCGCGACGGATCACGTCGACGATGATCTCGTCGATCGCCAGCGATCTGTGCCCCAGATCCACCGCACCAAACTGCCGGGGAACCTCCAACGGCTTCGGGTCGACCGGGCCAATCTTCCGATCGCCCGCGATCACCGACCGCAGTAAACGCTTGGCCGCCGCAACGGGGTCCGCCTCCGGCCCGACCTGCGCCCATCCCCACTCGCATGCCTCCTTCGCACCGATGGTCCGCCCCGTTCGCAGCATCTCCGTCGCGCGCTCGACACCAACGAGACGAGGCAACCGCTGCGTGCCTCCATACCCCGGAATGATGCCCAGGTTCACCTCGGGTTGACCGAGCACCAGACTCGTCCCCACCACCCGCGCATGGCAGGCCATGCACGTCTCCGCGCCCCCGCCCAGGACCGGTCCGTCGACCGCGGCCACGACCGGCTTGCCGAGCCTGGCGATCACATCCAACGCCGCGTGGCCGTTCAGGCACGACGCCTCACACGCTACCGCGTCCGGCAGCACAGCCAGCTCCTTGATGTCCGCGCCCGCCAACGCGCCGTCGTAGCTCGTGAAGATCACGCCGCGGACCGCGTCGTCTTTCTCCGCGGCCTGCATCGCCGCCGCAATCTCCTTCATCGCACGGGCACACAGCGCGTTGCGTGCCTCCGGACGCCGCACGCTCACCACGGCGATGTCTCCGTCACGCGTCACCACCACGTCCCGGAAATAGTCGACGAGCTTGCCCTCGGCCAGACCGGCTGGCACGCGGAAGCCTGGGTGCGCGGCGGCGTATTCCGAGCATATCCGCCTGACCCGGTGCGCCCCCAATTCCGCCGCCAGTTCCAGCAAACCCGTACGGAACCCCAACGCGTTGCGCGTCAGCCAGTCCAGGTCCGACGCATCGCAGATTCCATGCTCCACCACAAAGTATGCCCGCGACACGAGCACTGCGATGATCCGATGGCGGATGACCTTGGCGACCCCTTCCTCGCAGGGCGCTTTGCGAGCGGCGCCGGGCTCGTGCCACGGCTCGTTGCCCTGCTGCCGCAAGATCGCGGGGGGATCGAACCATGCCGACCCCGTTGGCGCGGCGCGCATCAGCTCGAGGCAATGCACGTTCAGCAGATTGCCGCGCGTCCGATCCATCACGTGGAACGGACCGCCGCCTCCTACCGCCTCGTCGACCACCTTGTCGATCTGCGCCGGCGTAGCAACCCCCTCCGCCACCATCCGCGCAGCCTCCGCACAGTAGTTGACGAAGATGTCGTCCGCCGCGAAACACGGCACGTCCGATGTCACAATCGGCACCTTGCCGAGCCGCTTGAGCATCGCAATCATCCGCGCCCCGAATGCGTCGTCCCCGGACAGCACCACCTCCATCGGCAGCGATCGCCACGCGGGGTAGAACGGGTGATTGACAAACATCCTCGCGGGGATCTTCGCTCCTTCCACGATCCACGCCCGTGGGATGCCCGACGTGGCAAAGCCAATGAGGCAATCGTTGCCCACGACCGTCTCGAGCGTGCCGAGGATAGTCCTCTTCGTATTCAAATCCTCCGTGGCAGCTTCCAGCACGTACTCGCATGCAGCCAAATCGCCGATGGCCAGGGTCGGGACAATCCTGGAACGCATCTTCTCCGCTTTTTCGGGGTCGAGTTTGCCCCGCGACACGGCCTTGCGCATGTATCCATCGATGCGCGCCATGCCCTGATCCAAGGCATCCTTGCGAATATCATGCAGATAGACCGTTCCGCCGGCCCCTGCCAGGGCGGACAGGAACCCGTATGCCAGATCCGGCCCAATCGATCCCGAGCCAATCACGCCCACGTTCATCAGCTGCTCCTTTTCTCGTCCCCTTCACGCCAGGACGCCCGCCTGCGTCAACCCTCTCCCGTCACCTCACACTCGAGCACGAGACGCGCGACCGGCTTGAAACCAGCCTTGCCGAAGAACGCCACCAGGTCGTGGTCGTTCCAGTCGACTTCGGTGCGCACCCGATCGATGCGAAGCGCATGCAGCGCCTGAAGAAACTGCGCGAACATCTCCGTGCCAATCCCGAGCCGCGCAAACGCTGGGTCCACCAGCACCGTGTCGAGCACCGCCACCGGCTCGAGCACACCGAACTCGCCAAAGTGCACCGCTCCCAGCAGCGCCCCGACCAGCAAACCGTCCTTCTCCGCTCCCAGCGAGATGCGAATATCAGTCTCCTGCATCGCAAGCCGCAGTCGCCGCTCGAACCACTCGTTTCGCACCCGCCCCGTGATCGCCTGGTCAATCTTGACCAGCCGCGGCAAGTCCTCCGGCCGAAGCTGCCGAACCACGATGCCCGCGCGCTCCGCCTTCGTCAGCCCGTTTCCGTCGCCGTCCATGCCGTTCCTCCTACCCGGTGATGCCTCACACCACCCCAGATCGCCGCGCCGATCGCACCCGCCCAGGCGCTCAGCGGACTCGCCACCAGCTCGATCTCACCCCCCCGCTTCGCGCCGTCCTTCGCCAGTTCGTCGCGCAACGACGCCATCAGTCCGATGTCCTGCGCAAGCCCTCCGCTGACGAGCACCACGCCCTGCACGCCGAGCCCCCGCAGCAGATGCGCAAACCTGCCTGCCATGCTGTCGTGGATTCCGCGCAGGATGTCCGCCGTCGCGATCCCCCGCGACACCATGTTGATCACGTCTGTTTCCGCCAGCACCGCGCAGATCGAGCTGATCTTTTCTGGCTTCGTGGCTTGCAGCGACAACGGCCCCACCTCCTGCAGCGCCACGCCAAGATACCGCGAGATGTTCTCCAAGAACTGGCCGGAGCCCGACGCGCACTGGCTCGTCATCTTGTTGCCCAGCACCCGGCCCCGCTCATTCATCGCCACCGCCCGGGCGTGAAGCGCGCCGATGTCGAGCACCGCCCGCGCCCTCGGCTCCAGGAACAATGCTCCTCGCGCGTGCGTCGTCATCCCGTAGAAGTGGCCCGTGGCATATGGGATCTCCTCCCCCTCCCCCGTCGTCGCAACATAGTCGATCCGCTTCACGCCGGAGGCCGCCCGGACCTCCTCGTACACCTCATTCACCACGTCGGCCACGTCACGCCTGCGAATCCGCTGCCGCCCGTTCGCCAGCACCGTCGCACGATCGCCGTCCACGTTCATCAGCACCACCTTGACGGCAGCGCTTCCAACGTCGATCCCCGCCGTGATGGTCATGACGCCAACATCCTCCTTGCAAACAGCGCCGCCCCCAGCGCTCCCGTGAAGATGCTGTCGGGCGAGATGTTGATCTTCCTCGCACCGTAGTGCTCCTCCACCAGTTCCCGCAGCGCGCGCGCTGCTGCCCGATTCCTCGCTACGCCCCCCGTGAACGTGAACTCATCCTGGATCCCCCCTGACCTCGCCAGCAAGCTCATCGCCCGCAGCATGATCGCGCGGTGCAGCCCCGCCAGGATGTCTTCCCGCTTGTCACCCAGGCTCAACCGCTCCCGAAGCTCCGCCCCGGCAAACACGGTGCAAGTCGAGTTGATCTTGACCGGCCTCTGCCCCTTCTCCGCCAGCGGCCCCAGCTCGTGCAACCCCAGATTCATCTCGTCGGCGATGTATCCGAGGTAGCGTCCACACCCAGCCGCACACCGGTCGTTCATCTGGAAGCTCGTCACGATGCCCTTCTCGTCGACCTGAATCGCCTTCGTGTCCTGACCGCCGATGTCGAGCACAGTCCGCGTACCGGGAAACATCGCGTGCGCACCCAGGCCATGGCAGAGAATCTCCGACCGAATCTGCTCTTTCGGAAATGGCAGCCGCGCTCGCCCATAGCCGGTCCCCACCGTGAACCGGACGACGAACTCCGTCGCAACCGCGGCTTCCACCCCCTCGCGCAGATCCGCCCCCGCCCCACAACGCGCCAGCGCCGCGTCGATGTGCTGCACGAATCCCAGCTCCAGCGGCGCGTTCTCCACCTGGATGATGCACTTGTCGAACAGACCGAGGAGCAGGTCGAACGACAGCCCCCGCTGCGCCGCGACCTGCTCCGCGATCCGCGAGTACGACGAGCTCGCCGCGTCCCGGAAGAAGTCGGAACGTTCCGCCGGCGACGGCTCCTCGAAACGCTTCTCCTCCTCGTCGCACATGCGTTCCACGATGTATTCGACCGCGCCGGCAACTGCCTCCTTCGCATCGACATGCACGCGAGACGCCACATCTCGGTCGAGCGCCACGCGAAGCTGTCCGAGCTGCGCGAGATGCTGCTCGATACGAAATGCGGCCAGCAGCCGGGCCAACGCTTCCGTCCCCGCAGCATGCGCCACGTTGCGACGCAACACCTGGAATCGCGCCGAAACGAACGCCTCGACCGTCGCCAGCTCCACCGCGCGGTCATAGCTCGACCGGGAGTTTGTAATGCCCCGTCCCAGCACACGGCCGTCGTCATCCAGCACGACCGCCTTCGACGTGGTCGACCCCAGGTCCACACCCACGACGCAAGGCACCTTCACCCCACCCGTGCTCATTCCGTCCTCCTGGCCGCACGCGCGTCGATCATCTGGAAGTAGCTCTCCAGGCGGTTCTTGATGTTCGCCGCCGAGAAGTACCGCGGGTCCACCAGGTCTGATTCGATGAATGCGCCAGGCACGCCGGTGCGACGCTCCACCTCCCGAAGAATCATGAGCTGCCCGGCAGAAAACGAGTTGCAGGACTTGACCGAGTTGATGAGGAATCCGTCTGCCTTGTAGTCGCGCAGGTAGCGCGCGATCATCTCCACCCGGCTCGGCAAGCTCAGATTCGTGTAGCACCCTGAGCAGTAGTCCGCCAGCGTCCCGAGCGGGTCGTCCGGGTCATGCCGGAACCCCCCGTCGTAGGTCCCCCCAACCTTGGTGTATGTCGACGCCACCACGACCGCCTTCTCGTCATAGAACATCTTCCAGAAGTCGCGAAAGTGCGTCCAGTTCGGCGGCCCCTCCACCACGAGGCGGTACCGCTGGTCGTTCAGTGGCCCCTCGGGCGTCACCGGCCCGAGCCTCCGTGCCGCCCTGTCTTCGACTTCCTCCCTCAATGCCCTGTAGTACTCCGCCGCTTCCTGTGATCCGCGGAACGCGCTGAAGATCGGTCCCACGTAGTACACACCGCCGAAATACGCATCCAGCGGGCTCGGTTCCTGCTTCGCCGCCTCGAACACCGCCACCAGGTCGTCTTCCGCCCGACGGCTCTGCCGGAGCAGTGCCCGGAGGCGATCTTCATCGTAACGACGGCCAGCCACACGCTCGAGCGCCGGGATCACCTGCTCTCGAAGCTGCCGCACCATGTACTCGCGATGCTGCGGTGTCATCACGCCCTGCCCCTGGTAAGGAACGTGGAAGAACACCGTGGGGCAATCATGCGCCTCCCGGAGAAGCTCGAACCACTTCATGAACGTGTAGCAGCCCGTGTACGACAAGAGCAGCAGATCCGGCGGCGGCAACGGCTGCCCCGTCGGACCGATGTTGCCCGAGCGCAGCATGCCGATGTCGCACTTGACGTAGGTGCAAACGTCTTCCGAATGCCCCGCCTTCTCCGCCTCCACGATGTACCTGCTGCTCGTGCCGCGCATGCCCGATTGCAATGCGTTGATCTCGGGTAGCACAGGCAGCACGTCGAACGACAGGAGCAGCTCCGTCAGATTGCCTGGGACGAACGTGTACACCACCTTCCGCCCCTGCTCCCGCGCGCGCGCGAGCTTGTCGAAGTGACGCCCGATCATCTCCTTCTGAAGCTGCATCGAACGGTCCTTGGCAACATCCGCCATCACGCTTCTCCCCACAGCTTGATCGAATCGGCGAACGTGCCGGCCTGCTCGCGGAATTGCTGGAACTGGCCGGTGTTCTCCGCATAGCGGAACGCGATGGAGGCGATCCCGGCAGCGTCGGCGCCGGCCTTGAGCATCGGTTGGTCGAGCAGTGCCGGATCGCAGAAGCTAGGCGCCGCGAAGATGATCCCCTCCGCCCTCGCTTCCTCGACACGTTTCTTCATCAGCGACTTCTTCCCTTGCGGATCCGGCTCGAACACCAGCGCGCACTTCACCGAGTGCCGTACGAATGCGTCCGCCAACGCCTCGAACGGATCACCCTCCAGCGATACATCCTGCGTGAGGAACCGGTTGCCCAGCAACATGTCGTCATCCACGATGTAGCAGCCTGCACGCTCGATCGTCTTGATCAGCCCCAGCGGCGGCTGCTCGCAGAACGCTCCCGTCACGACGACCCGCGCACGGTCCTTTGGTCGCATCGGGGAGTTCGTGACGGCCTCGAGATAGGCCCGCATCTTGGCGATGAACAACTCCACCGGCGCGACCTCCCCCGCGCGCAAAAGCACGTAGAGCTCTGCACTGGGAATCGCCCACGGCGTGGCGCAGCGCTGCTCGTACAGCGCGCGCACCAGACCGCGAGCTTGATTGTACAGCGCGATCGCTCGCCGCATCCGGTCCGCCGTGACCGTCACGCCCGACAGCTCGCCAAGATCGCGGGCCAGGTCGCGCATCTCCTGCTGCCAGAAACGCCCGCCAGTCTCGACTTCCAGCACCTGCGGCACGTCCAGGTACCTCACGTACAGGCCGGGATACAGCATCGACCAGATGCCGGACAGGTTGCGGATCACGTCGCACGTCGACGGGAAAAGCATCGCGCTCAACACGCTCAACCGCCCTGCCTGGGCCAGCTCGATCACGGACCTCGGGAGGTGGCAGATGTACGACTGATAGAAGGCGTCACCCTTGATGATCTCGAGGCGATCGCCGCCGCCCCAGATCCCCACCGGCAGCATGCCGGCACCGTGCACCACCTCCCTTGGTACGTACACCGGCAGCATGCCAGCCGCCTTTCGCCCCGGCGCCTGCTCGAGGAACCGCCCCACGCAGGACAGACCCACGTCCTCGTAGATCTCCGTCGCCCAGTCGATGATCTCACTGCGATTCAAACCACTACTCCCCGATGCGAACGAACGTTCGGTAGGCTACCATTGCTGTTCGCGGCGTCAACTGGTTTCGCCAGGCGTGTCGTGGTTCACGTCGTGGGTCGCGGACACTTCGCTTGCACCTCCGGCCAGCGCAACGTGTGCACCACATCCGCTGCTGTCAGGGGCGACGGGTCGATCCAGTACTCCGTTGCCACCTGCGCCATTGGCTTGCGCTCGCTCTTCATACCCGCGGTCAGCCGCGTCTCCAGCTTGTAGACCTTCTTGTCCGCCGCAAGACGGGTAGCCTCCCGCAGGTCCTCATGGCGCATCACACCCCCTTGGCATCGGTGCCGACCACCGGCAACGCTTGCTCGCTTCGCTTGAGCTCGGGCTCGCGTTGCGCGTAGAACCCAACGAGGTCGATCGCCGCTCGCACGGCCAGACCTTCGACCTGTCGCTTCGGAATGATCGCGCCCATGTCGTCGTGCACGATCTCGACGACCTCGTTTGATGAAGCGCGCGCCACCTGCATCGCTGCCAGCCGGCGCAGCCCGTAGGAGAACCGCTCGCAGGGCAGGTTCGGAGCACCGCCCCCACGGGGTGAAGAGCCCGGCTTCCGGGCGCCTGATTCGCCATCCGCGGCACCGTTATCGCGCCAAGCACGGTCTCCCGCCGCCGCTCCGTGGCGCGCACCGACGTGCGCTCGACACCATCGGCGCCGCGCACGTCGACGCGTCGCTCCAGTTCCGCGCGCAGCCTCATGTTCTCCTGGAACATCCGCCGTGCCCATGCGCGCCCCCGCTGCGCGCAGAGTTCTTCGCTCTCGGTGTCGGGAGGTTCGCAACCATTCGTCGCTCGACAGTGCAGCCTCGAGCTTGACGGCGTGGCTCCTGGCAGCGGCGAAGGGTTCGGAGGCAGGCTCGACAGACTCGGCGAGTTGCGCCCACATGGCGCTTGCTCCCGGGTTCGGGTCCGTGCTTAGCCCGCGCCTCGCGCCAACCCCCTGCAACCACCGGGAAATGCCCACAACCACGCAAGGTTCTGCCGTTTCATCCCGTCGCACTCGAGCCGCGCCCATCTGCTCCTGGCGATCCTCGTCAGCTCATGCCGCATGCCGTCAACTTCCGCACCCTACTTGCATGGCGGGATGTTATCATAAGTCAGATCCACAAGAGAAAGTCCGCATGCGCAAACTGCGGGCACCTGTTAGCAAAGGGAGGCACCTGATGAAAGTGGATGATCTTCCGCTCCTGGTCCTGTTGGCGGCCGCGTTCACGGGTGGATGCGGCGGCCAACAGCAAGAGCTGGAGCCAAACACAGCGGCAAGCGCCGGGAGGACGACCGGCGCCCAAACGGCAAGCAAGCCGTCATTGGCTGACCCACCGGACGAGTTTGGCACCATCTGTGACAGGCTAGAGGTTCAACCAAGAGAGTGCATGTGCTGGCGCAAGGGTCTGAAGAACGACGGTCTGTACGATGCCTTCGTGGGTGGCAGCACCGGGCTCTTCACCTACGAGGTGCTGATGCCACTTGCGGCGTGCAAACAGAACCCGCACAGCTACCCGAAATGGTATGCGGAGAGATACGTGGAGAGCTGCATTGGGGATGGCAACGGCTACACACGGGAGGAGTGCAAATGCCGTATCGAGCGATGGCAGAAGATACGCAGCTACCACGATCACCTGCGGATCATTAGTTAGAATGACCGGATTCCAGACGCGATAACCGCCGAGTTGGCGCCGTGTAAGGTGGACCAGCACCAATACCCGAAGTCGGCCATTGAGGCCTTCGTGACTGATTGCACACGTTGGGGAGAAGAACCAGGGGATTGCCGGTGCGGAATTGAGAACCATCAAAAGGTACAACGTTACGAAGATTACCTGCGGCATGGGGCGGAAAACGACAACGTCGTCCGTCCCGACGTCATCATTGCAGTTGCAGCCTGCAGGACGGCCCAGCACAGCTATCCGAAGTACGTATTGGACGCTGAGATAGCCACGTGCATGGCCGACGGGCAGGAACGCGACGAGTGCGAGTGCGCAATCAAGCAGGTGCAGCGGACGGCACGATACGTTGAGTACCAGCAGTATGCACTAACGCGCCACCGGTACCCACCGGCCTCGTCTGTCGCAAGAGCGAAGTGCGCAAAAAATCAACACCACTATCCAAAGTGGGGCGCCAAGGCCGTCATCGAAACATGCTTGAACGGAGGCGGCACCCAGAAGGAGTGCGAGTGCGAACTCGTGGAACGCCAGAAGCTTGAGAGGTTCGAAGATCACGTCCGAAGGCGCTTTGAGGGCAGCAGAACACCACAAGCTGTCGCGGTCGCAATCGCAAGATGCAAAGAGGACCAGCACAAATACCCCGCCCGCGTTGTGGAAGCATATATCGACGCCTGTATGCAGCAGGGGAATACGCATGGACAATGCGTGTGCGAAATTGAATATATCCAAAGGGCATTGCCATATTCGGATTTCGTGGGCAGCCGTTCACATAGCGAGTTACTCAAAACAGCAGTGGTCACATGCTCCAGGTTGTGAATGGGGTGCGGCTCTTCTGCGACGGCATGTTTCCGGCATACATCCGTCAATTGACTCTCCGGAGGGATCGTTTGGGCGGAGGTCGCGAATACCGAATACGTCCGGCTTCGTACAGCACTGTCTGGTCATGTTCCTTCGCCCCGCAGGTGCAATTGCCAGTATGCGTCGAAATCGCCCGACGCCCGCAGTGCGCCCAATCTCAGCACCGCCTCCGCGCTTGTCAGCCCCCAACATGCCCCCGTCCGGTCCATTCGGTCCTTGACCACGTGTCGGCATGCCCCTTCCACCATCCCGGTCGCGATCGGAAGTCCGTGCTGCAATGCTTGCTCCTAGTGCATCATGCGCGTCAGTGTCCGGTCCGACCAGGTACCTGTAGGCTCTGGTGCTTGGCTTGTGCCCCGCCTCGTCGATCTTCTCCTGGCGTTGCTCGGCCCACTTGGCGTCCGGGTCGCCACATCACCTCCCGTGCGACTCGTCAGCAATGCCAGCTCCGATTCCCAACCTGACGCATCCCCTCATACTATCCGGAAGGCTTCCGTGAAAGCCCGATTCCGCATTCACCAACTCCCCACCCGGCCGAATCCGCCTGCTCACCTGCCCTCGGTTCGAACAGCCTCTCAAGAAACTCCGTCCGCCGGGGCGGGCTGCCCTCTCAGGCGTGCTCCCGGAGCCGACCAGCGACTCCAGGCGAACAACGACGGGTGCTCGAAGGGCCTCAGGCCAAACTCTCACACGGGCTCGCCCGCACCAGGCCGAAGCCGACCTCCGTGCCGACAGCGCGCTTCGGATCCTACGCCTGTTTCATTCATCCCGGTGCGCACGCGCATGGGAACTCTCACGGCACCAACACCGCCCTCTCCCGCAGTTCGCCCCTGTGTGCCGCATCCAACACCTCGTTGATCTGCGACAGCGGCCACCGCTTCGTCAGCGGCCCTACCTTCACCTTGCCCTCCCCTACCCACCTCACAATCTCCGGGTACAGCGTCGGGTCGCACCCCCAATTGCCCCGCAGCGTCGCGTCAAACGCCATCAGGTTGCTCAGCCGTAGCTCCACTTTGTCCATCGTGAACCCTACCACTGCCATGTAGCCGCCGTGATTGAGCAAGCTGTACCCCGTGCGCTGCCCTGCCAACGTCCCCGATGTTTCGAAGATTCTCCAACGCACCGACGGTGCCCCCAGCCGCTTCACCTCCCCCCGAACTCGTTCCTTCAGCTCCTTCTCCCCCAGCCCGGAGGCGTCAATCGCGCCGGACGCTCCGAGCTGCTTCGCCAGCTCCAGCCTCGCAGGCGATACGTCGATCGCGATCACCGTGGCCCCTACCGCCGCTGCGCATTGAACCGCGTAGATGCCAATGCCTCCCACTCCCACCACGATTGCCAGGTCGCCCTCGGCCAGTTCCGACCGCCGCACCGACATGAACGGAGTGCTCACCGCATCGGCTACCACCGCGAGCTGCCACAGTTCGATCTTCGCCAGCACATCGTCACCCACCGGGCACAGGTAGCGCGCCGGAACGGCCACGTGAGACGCAAAGCCGCCGTGCCGATCGTTGCCCGGCATGATCTGCGATTTACAGATCGTCCTTTGGCCCGCCTTGCAAAGATCGCAGGTGCCGCAGGGCAGCACCGCTGGCACCACCACCGGCCTCGACAACAGCCCCCTGTCCACTCCGTCACCCACCTCCCGTACGTAGCCGCTGATCTCGTGGCCGAGCACCAGCGGCGCCGGCGCCCGCGTCTTGACCCCCATGTGCAAGAACGAAATGTCCGTATGGCATAGCCCGCAGCCCGCCACCTCGACAATCGCCTCCCCCGCCGCGGCCGTCGGGAGTTCGTACGTACGCTCCTGCAGCGCTTTCCCCGGCTCCGTCATCATCCACCCCTTCACCACCGTGCTCATCGCGCTCTCCTTTCTGCCCAGCCGAAACCCGGCCCATGCTACCCGCCCTGCTCCGGACGGGGCTGACTCGTCCCCGCCACGATTCGTCGCCTGTCCACCCATGCCACCGCCAGAAACGACACCACGCTCATCGCCCATACGAAGTAGATCGGATGGCTGGTCAGCCACGCGATCTCCGACGGCATCGGCACCTTCGCCCACTCCACCGGCGCCGCATACCACAACCCCAAGGCAGCCATCGTCCCGACCAGCGTCCAGGTCGCCGTGCCCCGCCTGCACATCGACGGCCAGTACATCGTCGCCAACACGACAATGGTGTAGCCCGTCGTCAGCGTAAGCCCCACCATGAGCGTCTGCAAAATGCCGGATACGCTCATCGCGAGCACGAATGTCGCCACGCCGAGCACCAGCACGCTTGCTCTCGAAACCCACTTCTCTCGAACGGGGTCTAGATCCCTCGCCGCAAACCGTTTGACCACGTCGTTCGTCACCAGCGTCGCACTCCCGATCAGCAGTGCGGTCGCCGTGCTCACGTCCGCCGCCCACAGTCCTGCCAGGATGATGCCAGCCAGCAGCGGTGGCATCTCGAGCACCACGCGCGGCAGCGCCTCCGTGGGAGCGATCCCAGGATGAAGCGCCCGCGCCGCCATGCCCAGGAGCGCGCTCAAGAAGCCCACCGGCACGATCAGCAACGCGCCCAGCAGAAAACCATGTTGCGCCGCTCGCTCATCCTTCGCCGCCAGGCCGATCTGCACCACCGACTGCGTCGACGCCGCCGTGGTCGCCATCACCAGGAACCACGCCGCGATGACCGGCAATCCCACACCCGCCAGGTCGTATCCCGGATATCCCTCCGGCGCCCTGGCGATCAGGCCCGCAATCCCTCCGGCCCGGCCGACCGTCACGGCCGTCCCCACACAGATCCCCAAGTAGATGACGGCCACGTTCACCACGTTCGTCAGCCCCGCTGCCCAGAACCCGCCGACCAGCGTAATGCCCACGAACACCACCGCCGTCGCCACCATTCCCGCCCGCAGCGTGAACACCTGGGGCATGAGCGACGACAGGATCGCACCACCCGCCACGTATTGTAGAGAGGTCACGACGACCTGAATCGCGAGCTGGCCGACCACGGCAACCACGCGCCCGGAAGGCGTGTAGTATCGCTCGATCAGCTCGGGCAGGGTCGACACCTCGAAACGCCGGTACCGCCGGATCGCGAAGATGCCCGTGATCAGGGCTCCCGCAGCCCATGCCGCATTGTACCAGCCCGCCGAGACGCCAACCTTGTACGCACGCTCCGCCACACCGATGGTCGACGCTCCTCCCACGGCCAACCCGGCCAGGGCAGCCGCGCACACCCACGACGGCATCTCGCGGCCGGCGAGCAGATAACCCACCAGCCCCTTCGACGTGCGATCCATCATGCGCTGCGACCACCACGTCACCACGAACAGCAACGCGATATACGCGACCACGATAACTGGCGGAACCCAGCTCGTCACGGCGATCACCCCCTCCGGTCCCCGATGCTGGGATCGTCAGCGCACGCGCACGCGGACGTCCACCGCACACGGCGGCTGGCCTTCCGGATAGGTGAGAACCGGGTTCAGGTCCATCTCCACCACGTTGGGGAAGTCGGCAACGAGACGCGACGCACGGACGAGGGTGTCTCGCAACGCTGCGACGTCGATCCCACCTTCTCCGCGCGCGCCTCTCAGGATCGCAGCCCCCCGAATCCCCTCGATCATCTCGTCCGCCTCTCGGTCGTTCAGAGGCGCAACTCCGAAGACCACGTCTTTCATCACTTCCACGAACACACCGCCCAGCCCGAACATCACCAGCGCCCCGAGCCCCGGCGACTCCGTCGCACCGATGATGATCTCCCGCCCTGCAGGCTTGTGCTCCAGCAGCAGGAATCTCGCATCGGCGCCGAACCTGTCCCGCATACCGTCGTACGCCACCTGCAGCGCCCTCGCCTCCGCAAGCCCCAGCGCCACGCCTCCAGCCTCGCTCTTGTGCACCACCTCCGGCGAGTCCACCTTGAGCACGCATGGGTATCCCACGCTCGCTGCAGCGGGCGCCAGGTCCGACGGCGCCGCGATCGCAGCGCGCTTCGGCACGCCAATCCCATAGCACGCCAGAAGCTCGAACGCGTCGAACTGGCTCATGTAGGCGTCCTTGCCGGCATACGCAGCCAGGAGCTTGTCCGCCCTGGCCTTGTTCACCCCCCAATCCACCCGCAGCTCGCCCGTGGGGCGAGCCCTCAATGCGTGGTAGCGCGCCATGCCCGCCAGGCTCCGCGCGGCGTCCTCCGCGAAGTCGTAGACCGGTATCCCCGCTTCGCGAAGCTGATGGATGAGCGACGCCCACTTGTCGATCGTGCATACCACGCTCACGACCGGCTTTTCCGCCCCGGTCGTCGCCTCTTTCAGACGGCGCGCAATCGCCGGAAGATCCACGAACGGCGCGGTCACGAAGTACACCATCACCATGTCCACGCCGTCCTCGTGCAGCAGCGTGTCCACCGCTGCATGGAAGTGATCCGGCCCTGCCGTCGCCACCACGTCCACCGGGTTGCCCAGGCTCGCTTCCGCGTACAGGCTCGCCTTCAGCCGCGCGCGGCCCGCGTCCGACCACCTCGCCAGCTCGAGGCCGTAGTCCACCGCCGTATCGACCGCCTGGATCCCCGGCCCCCCCGTGTTCGTGATGATTCCGATGCGATTGCCCTTCGGAATCGGCTGCATCGACATCGCGATCGCCGTCTTGACCATCTCGTCGGAGTCGACGAACTGCACGACACCGGCCTTCTTGAACATCGCCGTCGCCATCGCCGCCTGGTCCACCAGCGTGCCGGTGTGCGACGACACCGCCACCGACCCCTCCCGGGTACGCCCCGCCTTGATGGCCAGAATAGGCTTGTGCGGCGTGATACGCGAGGCGACTTCCAAGAACCGCTTCGGATTCTTGAAGCTCTCGACCTGCACCATGATCACCCTCGTCCCCTCATCCTGACCGTAGTACTCCAGGATCTCCGGCATCGACAGGTCACACTCGTTGCCGTAGCTGGCGTACATGCGGTGCCCCAATCCAGCCCGGTACAGGTGCAGCTTGAGCAACTCCCCCATGCCGCCCCCCTGTGCCACGATTGACACGTTGCCAGGTTTCATCGGCACGAACGTGAAGTTCGCATACGCCATCACGTCCGGGTCCGCGTTCTGCACGCCCTGCGAGTTCGGGCCGAACACGCGCATCCCATACTCGTGTGCGAGCGCCACCATCTCCCGCTCGCGCCTGGCCCCCTCCTCGCCCACCTCCTTGAACCCCGCCGAATGCACGATCGCGAACTTGACCCCCTTCCTTCCGCACTCCTCGATCACGGCGGGGATCAGCTTGTACTGCACCGATATGTTCACCAGGTCGATCTCGTCCGGCACCTCGGTGATCGACCGGTACGCCTTGATGCACTGGATGTGCCCGCCCTTCGGGTTGACAGGAAAGATTGGCCCGTTGAACCTGTGCTCGAGCAGATTCCGGATGACGATGTTGCCGATCGAATATGGGTTGTTCGATGCGCCGATGACGGCAATCGCACGTGGTTTGAACAAAGCGTCGAGCATCGTCCTTCTCCTGCTCCGCCGGGACCCTCTGTCGTCGCCCCGGGTTCTCGCGTCCTGCGCACGCCGTCTGCCAGCGCGCCCTTCGCGCGGTTGTCCTCTGCCGGTGTCCAAGCAACCGGCAACCTCAGGTCGTCGATTCCCTCGCCAGCAGCGCCGCCCCAAGTGCTCCGCAGAATTGCGCGTAGGGAGGCACCACCACTTCGGTACCAATCTTGTCCGATAACAATGCGGCAATCGTGGGGTTGTACGCCACCACGCCGCCCGTCAACACCACCCTCCCCTCCAACGGCGCCATCTCCAGCACCCGCGTCACCACCGACATGAACGCGCCCCGCACGATACTCTCCACCTTCACCCCAGCCCTCAGGTGACCCAGGATCTCGGTCTTCGCAAACACCGTGCAGAAGCTGCTCAGCCTCGCCGCCTCCTGCGTCGACGCAGCCAGCGCGTCGAGTCCACCCACCGGCAGGTCCAGACGCACCGCGATCTCTTCCAGAAACGCGCCCGTCCCCGCCGCGCACTTGCGGTTCATCTTGAAGTCCACCCTCCGTCCCGTGCCGTCGATCCGGATAACCTTGTTGTCTTGCCCGCCGACGTCCACAAGCGTCGCCGGACCGCCCACCAGGTGGAAACCAGCAACTCCGTGACAGTGAATCTCCGTCACCGACTTGTCGGCGAACTCCACGTTCGTCCGGCCATAGCCCGTCGATACCGTCCTGCCCACCGGAAGGTCCGTCTTCCCCGCTTCGCGCGCCTCCTCCAGACACCGACGAGCCGTGGCTCGATAGTCCACACCCGACGGCCTCACCGAGCGGCCTACCACCCGCCCATCTTGGTCGATCAGCACCACCTTGGTCGCCGACGCCCCGACGTCGACCCCGCAGTACAGCAGTCGATGCCGCGACTCGTTGGCGTTGCTCGGACAGGCTCGTTCCATCGCGCTTCGCCGCCTACAGTTGTTCGATGAGCGCCTCGAACTGCGTGCATGCCTGCTCCTCGGAGTACAGACGCAGATCGTTCAAATCTCCATGAACCACGATGTACGGAACCCCTAGACGCCGCGACAGCCGCGCCGGCATCCCGTAGCGGTCATTCGAGTTGTTCGGGCAGGTCTTCGCGTCGTGATACACGAAGCCGTCAATCTGGTAGTCTCTCGCCATGCGCTCCAGATATTGCTCCTTGAAGGCTTCGTCGCGCACGATGAACAGCTCCGCATAAGCGCGCGCCATGCCCACGAACGGGTCGGGCTCCGACAGAGGCTCGAAGATCCAACTGTTGCAGTAGGTCGACGCCACCACGCACGCGCCCCTCGCCCCCAGCAGCTCCGCATGTTCTCGTAGCTTTCCCCAAACCGGCATCCCCTCCCAGTACAGCCGGTGCTTCTCGCCGTCGACCGCGCCCACACCAGCCCTCACCCTCTCCTCCATCTCCCGTCCTAGCATCTCGTAGTAGCGCACCGCGCGCTCGTCGCCCCGCAAGACCACCGCCGGCCCCATGTGGATCGTGCCGTCGAAGAACGTCAGCGGCGACGGCCGATGCATCGCCGATCGCAGCACCCGCCCCCAACCCTGGGTGCAACGGTACGACGACGCCACCACCTCGCGAAGCCGGTCGATGTCGAACCGGTTGCCCGAGATCCGCTCCAGGTCCGGGATCATCGCCCGGTACTGGGCCACCAGGGAGGCAACATGATCCGACGTCAGATCGCCGAGGCTGCGCGGAGTCTGAATCCCGAGCAGCGGCGCGCCCAGCTCGCGATGGTAGAACGCAAACCAGTCCTGCACGTCGCGACACTGGTTCGTGTTGTAGACCAGCACATCGGGCTTCGGCACGCGCTCGAGGCCGAACGCCTTGGTCAACGGCGTGGTCTTCCGCAGCCATGCCCCCACGTCGCTCGTGAGGTACGAGCAGATGTCCGGCGAGTAGCCGATGGCGTTGGCTGCGGGTATGAGTTCCGACGCGAGACGCGAGGATCCGAGCAGCGCGCCATGGTTCTCCGGGAAGTACACCAGGAACCCCATGGCACGCAGCAGCTCCGCCGGCCCCACGCTCGTGCACCAGGCCACCTTCGCGCTCCCGCTGCTCGCAGCCGCGTCCAGCTCGTGGAAGTAGGCCGCCATCAGCTCGCGCATCGGTCCCGTCGCTTCGATCTTCTTGATCACCTTCGCGCTAGCAACCACGTCCGCCTCCTTCTCCAGGCATACGGCCCGGACATGCCTCCGTCCGCATCATTCGCTCCGCCCCTTCGCCACATCGTCCAACGCGAACAACGCGGCCCCCACCGCCGCGCTCGTGATGGGCGAGGGAAGCACCTCGATGCGTTTGCCAGTCCGCTCCGCCATCGCCCGCACCACGCCCGGAAAGTACTCGCAGACCCCTCCGGTTGCGTACACCTCGCCCTGCAATGTCCCCATCTCAAGAATCCTGTCGGCCACCGCGTACATGCACCCCAGCGCGATAGACTCCACCGTAGCGCCGTCGCGCAGTCGCTCGATCACCTCGACCTCCCCGAAGACCGAGCAATACCCGCCTATCGATGCCGGCTCCTCCGCGCTCTCCGCCAGGTCCATCAGTCGCGTCGGATGCACGTCGAGGTGCCGCGCCGCGAACATCAGGAACGTCCCGATCCCAACCGCACACTTGCGCACTGTCCGCACCTGCGCCGGACGCCCCTTCTCGCCCACCTTGATCCACTTCGGCTCGCGACCACCGATGTCGATGATCGTGATCGGCGCTCCCCTGTAGTGGTATCCAGCCCGGGCATGGCACGACGCCTCGGTCACCGCCAGCGTGGCAGATGGCGCGCAAGCCGACGCGAACCCGGTCACGCATGTCGTCGCAATCGCGTCTGCCGCCACCTTGGCCTCCGTCAACGCCTGGTGCGTCGCCCGCCGGATGCAATCCTGGAAGTAGCCAGTCGTCGGTACCACCGAGGTTCCCGCGATGGTCTTGTCACCTCGCATCACCACGGCCTTCACGCACTCCGTTCCGACGTCGAGGCCCATCACCATGACGGCTTCGTTCGCATCCATGGCTACCTCAACCCCGCGGAGGGACGGCTCGAGGTTCCGTCGATATCGACCCTCTCGATGAACTCGAGGATCTGACGCTCCAGCGCGTCGAGCGACACCAGCCGGTCATCGTGCGTATCGGCTTCGAACACGATGGACGCAATGCCTGTGTCGCGCTGCAGGCGCATGTGCATGCCGTATCGCACGTTGCTGTGCTCGGGGCAGGTACGCGCGTCGTGGTGCACCACCGCATCCACGGAGTACTTCTGCAACTCCGACTTGAGGAACCGCACCTTGTTCTCGCGCGCGCGGTTCGGAAACACCGACAGGTACGCCAGCGAAAGCGAGTCGACCGGGTTGTTCGGGTCCAGGCCCCGGAACGCCCAGTTGGCTGCATAGCTCGAGCCCACGACCGCGATCCGATGGTCGAGAAACATGCTTGCAAGCGATCGCAGCGCGCACCAGATCGGCGCTCCCTCCCAGTAGAACCGAAGACGTTCCCCGGGAACCGCCGCAACCCGGTGAATGACCCGCTGCTCGAGTTCCGCCAGCAGAAGCTCGTAGTAGTCGACCGCCTCGTCCGTGCCTCGCATCATCACCATCGGCGCGCAATGGATGATCGTATCAAAGTAGGTCAGCGGACTCGGCGACTCACGGGCCAGGTCCAGGATCTTCCCCCACAGCATCGACGCCCTCGCGGACCTCTCCACGATGGCTGCCAGCTTGTCAGCATCCAGCTTCCGCCCCGAGTGCTCCTCGAGCTGTTCGACCAGCCGCAGCGTCTGCTGCGCCGCCGCGTTCGCATCGTGCTGGTCGATGTGGTCGAGCACCGACGCAGGATGGACACCGAACACGGGTACGCCCAGCCGGTGGCTGTACCACTCGAACCACCGGGCAAGGAACTGGCCGAAGTTCGTGCTGTACACGAGCACGTCGGGCTGAGGAATGCCCTGCATGCCGTGCACGCTGAGCAACGGGCTCTCCTTGGCGAGCCATGCGCCGATGTCCGCCGTCATCTCCGTGTTCACGAACGGCGAGAAGCCGTCGGCGATCGCCCTGCGTATGTAATGCGTGGCGCGGCGGCTCGCCCCCAGAATCGCCGAGTGATTCTCAGGGAAGTAGGGTGTGTAGCCCAGCGCACGCACGATCTCGACCGGCGCCATACCCGAGCACCACGCCACACGCCGCCTCGGGTCCCGCGATGCCGCGTCCAGGTCCCGGTAGTAGCTCCCGATGATCTCCTTCAGCTTGTGCGCGCAGGCCAGCGGCACCCGTCCGCTTGGCATGCCCCCCAAACGCGCGCGCCCCACGGGCTGAATCGGAAAACGTGAGCTCGCCGTCCGCACCTGCTCCACCACGCGCCGAGCCCGCTCCGTGCCCCGACGCGTCCGATGCTCGAGGGAGTGGACCATGCGCACCAGTGTCCAGTTCAGCGGCGCCATCACCCCCAACCGCGCCGCCTCCCTCACCACCCCCCCGTTGATCGCGTCGATCTCCGTCGGCAGCCCGCGCACAATGTCCTGCCACATCGACGGACGGTTCTTGCCCAAGGCACGCTGCGATGCAATCACGGGACGGTACGGATCCTGCTCATCGATCACCGGCACGCCCCGCGCCTTCATCACCGCCACGATCTCGTCGCATACCGCGCGCATCAGCTCCTGCATGTCCTCGTCTTCCAGAAGCTCGTCGCACGTCATTCCCGTCAGCGCCGACACCGGATTCACGACCGCGTTGTGCAGCAGCTTCTGCCACACCGCGTGGTCCACGTTCTGCACCACCTGCGTGGCCAGGCCGGCGCTGCAGAACGTCTCCTCGATCGCTCGCAACTCGTCCGTAATCTCCCCGCACAATGGCGCCACCTGCATCGGGTTGATGCCCGTCCGGTATCGCAGACGATTGGGCCCCGTGTGCTGGATGCTATGAAACGTGATGCCGGTGAGGATGCGCTTCGGATTCACGTACCTGGCGATCACCTCCACGTTGCCGACGCCGTTCTGCACGGACAGGACCCAGGTGCGGGGCCCCACCGCGGGCAGCGCGCTCTCGATGGCCGCCCGCGTCTGGTAGGTTTTCACCGCCACGAACAACAGATCGACCGGCCCCATCACCGGCAAGGACGACACCACGTTCACCCGGACGCATCGCTCCGTTTTCTGGGCTTCGCCAATCAGCAGCCCCGATTCGCTGAGCAGCCGCGCACGCGCTCTGTTCACCTCGAGCAGGGTGACGTCTTCACCCACTTCGGTCAGCCTGGCGCCGATGAGACCGCCAAGCGCCCCAGCCCCGACGATCAACACGCGCACGACTGCTCCCTCCCGATCACCGACTCATCGTCTGGCCGCCCGTTCATGTCGCGCCCCTCTCCCCCCTCACCGTGGCTTGCACGCCTTTCCGTGCCTTGCGTTGTTGACGCGCGACAGCCCATTCAGGATGAAACTGCTCAGCTCCTCGGCCAGATGCGCAGGCGACCCGTCCTTCCTGGCGTCGTACCACATGAAGATCCAGTTCAACGCGCCGAATACGAACATCGTCTGGTGCCGGACCCGCAGCTCTCCGGCCCGGCCACTTGCACCTCCCACCAACTCCCGCACCACGTCCGCCATCAGTCGGTAGTAGCGCTTGCGCGTCGCCGCCACCCGCTCGAACGGTGCGTGCATCTCGTAAGTGCACACCTTCAGCTCGTCCGCGTGGCGCGCGAAGAACGCCAGGTGATTCTCGATCAACGCCCGGAACCGGTCCTGCACCGACGCCTGCCGCGCGCAGATCTCCTCCTGCTCCTGCACCAGACGGAGAAAGAACCGGTCCTGGATCTGGAAGAGCAGATCCTCCTTGCTCTCGAAGTAGTGATACAGGCCTGCAAGGCTGTAGCCCGTCGCACGCGACACGTCGCGCATCGACGTGTGATGAAATCCCCGGCTCGCGATGAGGGTCGACGCCTTGGCCAGCAGCCAGTCGAACCGCTCGCCATCGACTCGTGCTCCATCGACCGCCTCGGACTTCCTCGCGTTGCGCCGTGCTGAATGTACCATCTTCGCCGTCATGTGCGACGCGCCTCCGCGCCTCCTCGCTTCTCCTTGAGAGCGGTCAGGATCCGCTCGGATGTGATGGGAAGCTCGTACACCCGAACCCCCGTGGCGTCAGCTACCGCGTTCGCAATCGCGCCCAGCATCGGAAGCAGCGACCCCTCCCCAATCTCCTTGGCGCCGAACGGCCCCCGCGGCTCGTAGCTGTCCACGGCCCGCGTGAAGATCGACGACGGCGTCTCTCCGATGCTCGGTATCAGATAGTCGTGCAAGTTCGGGTTCGCGATGGATCCGTCGGGCAGGTGCACCACGTCCTCCATCAGCGTCTCTCCTATCCCCATGATCACGGCCCCCTCCACCTGGGCGTGCAACGTCATCGGGTTGATGACCGTGCCCGCATCCGAAAAGTCGGTCACCCGGTCGACCGTGACCAGGCCGGTCTCGAGGTCCACCGAAACCTCCGCCACCACCGTGGAGAAGCTGTAGGCGGGCGACGTGCCCACCGTGCTGCCCTTGAAACCGCCGCCCAACCCGCTCGGCGGCCGATAGTGGCCGACGCCCACGACCGGCCCCTGCGCCGAAAACGCAAGCCTCGCCGCCTCCTCCCATGGCATGCCGAACGAGGGACTTGCCGTCACGAACACGCGGCCGTCCCTGGCTGACAAGGATTCCGGGGAGCATCCCAGTGCGCGTGCCGCAGCCGTCAGCACCTTCCGGCGCGCATCGGCCGCAGCCATGCGCACCGCGTTGCCCGCCATCAGCGTCACCCGGCTGGAGTACGACCCGAGATCGAGCGGCGCAATCGTCGAGTCGCACTCCACCATGTGCACCCGGTCGTACGGGATCCCCAGCTCCTCCGCCGCGATCTGCACGAGCACCGTGTCCGACCCTTGCCCGATCTCCGCCGCCGCGATGTGCAACGACACGCCCTGGCCGTCCTCGTACACGCGAATCATGGCGTTCGAGTGCGGGAAGTCGGACCGATAGATCGGGTATCCAGCCCCGCTGACGAATCCTCCACAGCCGACGCCGATCCCCTTTCCCGGCGGCAGATGTCCCCGCTTCTCGCGCCAGCCGGACTCATCGCGCGCACGCTCGAGCGTGGCGCGAAGCTCGCACGACGAAATGTCGAGGGCATTGACCGTGCGCGTTCCTGGCGTCATCGCGTTCTTCAACCGGATGTCGATGGGGTCCATCCCGAGGTCGCTGGCGATCATGTCAAGCAGCGACTCGAACGCAAAGCGCGGATGCGGTACGCCATGCCCTCGGAATGCCCCGCAGGCCGGCAGGTTCGTGTACATCCGCAGGCCCTCGAACTCGTAGCTCCCGATCTTGTACAACGTGGGAATCATCGCCCCCGCGTAGTACGCCGTGATCACGCCGAACGACGTGTACGCGCCACCGTCGAGCACGCTCCGGAACTTCACTGCCGTGATCGTGCCGTCCTTCTTCACGCCGATCTTCAGGTGCATCACCTGCTTGTGGCGTCCGCGGAAGTGGTAGAACATCTCCCTGCGGTCGTAGGTCATCATCACCGGGCGCCCGGTCCGCTGCGCGAACAGCACCGCGCAGAAGTCCAGTGGCGTGGTTTCAGCCTTGCCCCCGAAGCCGCCCCCCACCGCAGGCCGAATCACCCGGATCTTGCCCTGCGGAATGCCCAGCGTCCGCGCCAGCATGTGCTGCACGTAGTGCGGTACCTGCGTCGACGTCCACAGTGTCAGCTTCTCGCCATGATGCTCCCAGCGCGCGAGCGACGCATGGGGCTCGATCGGTGCCTGGTACGTTCTGTTTCCCACAAACCGCTGCTCGCGCACCAAGTCCGCTGAGGCGAAGCCCGCCTCGACGTCACCAAATGCCCATTGCACGCGCGTGTTCACGTTGTTCGCATAGCGCTCGCTCTCGGGATGGATGACCGGCGCGCCGTCCGCCAGCGCCTCCTCCGGATCGAACACCGCCGGCAACTCCTCGTATTCGACATCGATCAGCCGGATCGCGCGCTCCGCCGTCTCCTCATCCACCGCCACAACCGCCGCGACCTCATCCCCCACGTAGCGCACCCGCTCCTCCGCCAGGATGTGCTCGTCGTAGCGCGCCGGACTCACGCCGTAGCGCGTGTCCGGCACGTCCGCTCCCGTCAGCACATCCAGCACCCCCTCGAGCGCGCGAGCTTTGCTCGTGTCGATCCGTCTGATCAGCCCGTGCGCCACCCGGCTCGTCAGGATCTTGCCGTGCAGCATCCCCGGCAGCCGCATGTCGGCCGTGTAGACCGCTCGCCCCGTCACCTTGTCCGGTGCGTCGTAGCGCGGCACCGACGTGCCCACCACGGACGTATCCCGGTCCTGGTCCCGCTCTCGCGAGTGAGCAACCGTGTCGAGCTTCTTGCCGACGAAGGATCCGACATCCTGAATGGCCCGAATCACGCGCGGATAGCTGCCGCACCGGCAGAGATTGCCCCCCAACCCCTGCCTGACCTGTTCCTCGGAAGGCGACGGCACGCGGTCGAGCAACGCCTTGGCGGACATCAGCATGCCCGGCGTGCAATAGCCGCACTGTAGCGCCCCGTGCTTGATGAACGCCTGCTGCAAAGGGTGCAGGTCGCCGCCTCGCGCGAGCCCCTCGACCGTGGTCACCTCCGCGCCGTCGGCTTCGGGTGCCAGCACCATGCATGCATTGACCGCACGCCCGTTCATGATCACCGTGCAGGCTCCGCACTCCCCCAGCGCACACCCCTTCTTCGTACCCGTCAGGTGCAACTGCTCCCGCAGCACGCTCAGCAAGGTCGCCTCGGGACGAACCGCAATCGCATGCCTCACACCGTTGACATTGAGCTCGATCAGAATCTCGTTCGCCATTCGCTTCGCTCCGGTCTCAGGCACCATGGCCGTTGCGCGCGCGTTCGATCGACCACCGGAGCGCGCGGACAGCCAGCACTTCCACCAGGTCCCTGCGATACTCGGCAGACCCGCGGAGGTCGCTGATCGGTCGCGCCTCGGACGCCGCGCAGCGGGCTGCACGCTGGATGACGTCGTCGGTCGGCTCTTTGCCCGCCAGCATTGCCCCGGCCTCCGACGCGACCATCGGAGTCGGCGCGACCGACGTCATCGCCATGCGCGCCTCGCGCACCCTGCCCCCATCCAGGTCCACACGGGCTGCCACGGCTGCCACCGCCAGGCTCATCGATCGCCGACGCGAGAACCGAGCGTAGGCCGCACCCCGCCCTGCCTTGCGCAACGGCAGCAGCACCTCGGCCAGCAACTCCCCAGGCTCCAGCACGCTCCTTCGCGGCAACAGGAAAAACGCCTCGGCCGGCACCACCCTATCTCCGGTCGACGACACGATCCTCACGCTGCCACCGTAGGCGATGCACATCGGCGGCGTGTCCGCGCAGGGCACGGCTGCGCAGAAGTTGCCGCCTATCGTGGCTCGATTGCGGATCTGCACCGCTGCCATCGTCACGATGGCTTCCGCCAACCCCGGCGCATGCTCCACCACCGCCGCCGACTCCGCAATGTCCGTCAACGTCGCCAGCGCACCGATGCGAACCATCCCCCCCTCCACCCGGATCGGCTTCAGCTCCTCGAGGGCGTCGAGCGCAATGACGTGCTGCACCTGGACACGCCGCTGCTTCAGGTCGACCAGCAGGTCCGTTCCGCCGGCCAGGAAGCGCGCGCCCTCGCCTAGCTCACGGCCAAGCGCACAAGCTTGCGCGAGCGACCCAGGTCGATGATACTGCAATGCAGGAAGTTCCATACGTCGTGTTCCCGGCTTGCCAACGATACGACGACCCCTTGCGAACGAACGTTCGGTAGCCTATCGGGCGCTTCACGATTGTCAAGACGCGACGTCGCGCACCACGACGGTTCACCACACCACGACCACCGTCGCTCATGGTAGCCCAACCGCATCCTGCACCCATCGCATCCGTGCGTGCACCGCGGACCGTGCTATCCTGCCCTGGAAATCTCCGCATACGCCATCGCGTTCCTCCCCTGCCCATGGCCTTTTCTTCTGCCCGCCTCCTGGTGCCCCTGCTCCTCGGCGCCTTTGCCTGCGAGACCACACCCGCCGCCCCTGCCTCGCCGCCACCACGCAACCCACCGCAAGCTACCGCCTCGGCCAGCACCCACGTTCCAACGCTCGCCCCGCCGGCATCCTCGGCCGCGCCCCCTGCGGTCCACACCTTGCCCGTTCATGACATCGGCATCTACGCCGACCTCGACTCGCGCGTTCGACTCGCACCACCAGCATGGTTGTCGACCCTCTCGGCTGCTGCGCCTTCCGCCACCTTCCTCACCGTGCGCGGCATCCCCGTCGCCTTCGCCCCGTCCGGTCTCCCGCCCACCACCCGACTCGACGACATCTCGCTGTCCGATGCAGATCGCGACGGCATCCCGGATCAACTTGATATCCTCATCGGAGCCAAGAAGGCCGCCCTCGCCGCAGCGCCCTACAGGGAAACCTATCGACAGATCCCCTTTCCCGGCGGTGACGTCCCTCGCGACGAAGGCGTTTGCACCGACGTGATCATCCGCGCTCTGCGCAATGCCGGATTCGATCTGCAGAAGCTGGTGCACGACGATGCGGCCGCCTCGCCCGGGGCCTATCCGGGAATCCAGCGCCTGGATCCCAACATCGACCATCGCCGCGTTCGCAACCTCGTGTCCTGGTTCAAACGTCATTGGACGACCCTGCCCGCGGATCCCAAGGACGCATCCGACCCCTGGCTCCCAGGCGATGTCGTCTTTCTCGATACCATGCGCGACCCCCAACCCGACCACCTCGGCGTCGTGTCCGATACCCTGGGACCGTCCGGTTATCCCCTCATCATCAATAGCTGGACCCATGGCTACACCACGTCGGAGATGGACCTTCTCTCGTTCGTACCGCCAACCCACCGCTTTCGCGTGCCCTCCGCGCGCATCGTACCCTGAGTCGGCGCCAACGCCGTCGGATTGTCGTGGACGCGCGACCGCGACTGCGGCATCCAAGCCCTCGCTGCCATGAACCGTTCGATCGGAATCGCTTCCCTGATGGAAAGCTCTGGTGTCAAGTTCGGCACCAGCGGCGCTCGCGGCCTCGTCACCGCCATGACCGACGAGGTTTGCTTCGCCTACACCGCTGCTTTCCTCCAGTACCTCGAGCACCACCGACGCCTGCCGCCTCGATCCCGCGTCGCCCTCGCCGGCGACCTGCGGCCCAGCACCGGCAGGATCCTGTCCGCCGTCGCACACGCAGTCACCACCCGCGGCCACCGTGTCGTGCATTGCGGACGTGTCCCTTCCCCCTCCGTGGCGTTGTTCGGCCTGTCCGAATCGATCCCAGCCATCATGGTCACCGGCAGCCACATCCCGGATGACCGCAACGGCATCAAGTTCAACTCGCCCGACGGTGAGATCCTCAAGCACGAGGAGTGCGCCATCCGCGAACAGACCGTCGATGTGCCCGATGATTTCGACGAGTTCGGCATGCTCCTGCCTGGCCGCGCAAGCCCGTTGCCCTCCGTGGACGATGCGGCGTCGAAGGCCACAATCGCAAGGCTCCGCACCGCCTTCCCCCCAGATTGCCTCGCAGGACTCCGCATTGGCATCTATGGACACTCGGCAGTCGGCCGCGACATGCTCGTCGATCTCTACGCTTCCTTCGGCGCTCAGGTCGTCAGGATCGAATGGTCCGACCACTTCGTCCCGGTCGACACCGAGGCCATCCGTCCACGCGATGTCGAACTCGCCGCATCCTGGGCCACCCGGCAGCACCTCGACTCCATCGTGTCGACCGACGGTGACTCGGATCGTCCCCTCATCAGCGACGAGCGTGGACGTTGGCTGCGCGGTGACATCGCCGGAATCCTGTGCGCGCGATTCCTCCGCGCCGACACCGTGGTAGCCCCGATTAGCTGCAATACCGCCCTCGAGTCCTGCGGATCCTTCGCACGCGTCCTGCGCACACGCATCGGATCCCCCTACGTCATCGAAGGCATGATGCAGGCCGTCCGCGAAGGCGCGTCGCGCGTCGTGGGCTACGAGGCCAACGGCGGATTCCTCACCATGACGGATCTCGACCTGGACGGGCGGTTGCTCTCGCGCTTGCCCACACGCGATGCGATGATCGTTCACCTGGCCATCCTGAGCCAGGCCGCCTCCGGGCATCGCAAGATCAGCGAACTGGTCGCCGACCTCCCTGCTCGCCATACCGCCAGTGACCGTTTGCAAGATTTTCCAACGGACCTGAGCAGACGGCGGATCGAGGCGCTGCAACAAGGTGGCGCCCTCGCAGTCGAAGCGGCGTTCCCCGCCTTCGGACCTGTGCGCGACCTGGACACGACCGACGGCCTGCGCATCCGGTTCGCAAGCGGTGAGATCCTGCACCTGCGCCCATCGGGCAACGCCCCGGAGTTGCGATGCTACACCGAGGCGGCAACCGCCGACCGGGCACGCGAGATCAACGTCCAAGCCATGACCGTGCTGTCCGGTTGGCGCTGACCGCTGCGCCTTGTTCCGTTGTCCCAACGCAAACCCCGCGCGGACATGCGCGCCCCTGGTACTGCGCCCCCAGAAGTCCGCACCCGCCGACTATCCACGATGCCGCGCCTTTCTGCATGCTCGTTCGCGTCCAGAAGGGCGGGGCTCGATCGGTGCCGGCCCGGCCTGGTCGGTCGTCCCCATGCCCCCTTCGGCGATTCGCACAGCCACCTCGAACGTGGCGTCGGCCACCATGCCCACGAACGGACTGCGCGGTCCATCCCGCCCAGCGGCGCTTGCCATGTCGGGTGCGGTGAAACCGGGTCGCGCGCCGGACGTCAGCCTGCACCGTGGACGGGTTTGGTTGACAACAGTCTGCGGCGTTCCCATCTTGGCCTCCGTCATGGCCGACCCTTCCTTGCCCGGGATCCGCGTTTCCCAACAGACCGTGCACGATCAGGCCTCGGGCATGGCGAACGGGTCCTTGCCACCGGGCGCGAGCAGCGACGGCGCCACCGATGGCGGCAGCCCCTCTGAAGTGCCGTCTCTCCCGGGATGGAGTGCGCTGGGTCCTGTCCCCACGCACAGCAAGGCAGACGAATGGCGCTTCGTGCTTCGAGCCGTCAACATTGCGAGCTGGAGCAGCATCGCGCCCGACGGAACCATCTACCTCATGGTCCCTTCGGCCATGCGCGCTCGCGCTGCCCGAGAGCTCGATGAGTACGAGGTCGAGCAACACGAGCGTCGCACACGGCCCACCACGCGCGATGTCCCCTTGCACCCCTATTCGTGGTGGGGAGTCGCTGCGGTGGCCCTCATGATGGCCTTCTTCCTCGTTACCGGTCCGCTCCAGGACCGCAGCGTCTGGTTCCAGCACGGCATCGCGGACACCAACCAGATCCTCGCCGGCGCCGTCGAGCAGACCGTCACCGCCCTCACCCTCCACACCGACGCAGCCCATGTGCTCGGCAATGCCATGGTAGGCGGGCTGTTCCTCACAGCGGTGCATCGACGCTACGGAGCCGGCCTGGGCACGTTCGTGGTCATCGGCGCAGGCGCCGTCGGCAATCTCCTGAACGCGATGTCCTACGGCCATGATCACCGAAGCCTCGGTGCATCCACCGCAGTCATGGCCGCGCTGGGAGTGCTCGCATCCGCTCAGTTCGTCCGCAACCAGCGCGAACGCCCGGGGTTCAAAACCATGCTTGCATGGGCTCCCGTCGCCGGCGGCCTGGCCCTGCTCGGCACGTTCGGCGCCGCCCCCCATTCCGATCTACGCGCCCATGGCTTCGGCTTTCTCGCAGGGTTCCTGCTCGGCTTCCTGCCTGCTCTCGCCTTCCGTCGTCGCACTACCCCACTGCCCGCATGGGCCCGTATCGCGTTCGGCCTCGCCACCATTGCCCTGATCTGCGGTAGTTGGGCAGTCGCCTTCCTCGTGCCTCCCGCGTGACCTCGTTCCACAACGCGCACTCGCCCAGGCCCCTTGAGACAGTCGGCGGCCCTTGCCTGGTCACATGAACTCATGTCGCGACATGCCCTCCAATCCCCCCATGGTCTGCTTCGCGTCGATGCCGCGCGCCCACGCGCAGCCGCCTTGCTCACCACCGGCGCCACGTCGACTGTTGTCTGGT
>Ga0209018_1000292_pt1 | contig 47751 bp, 39 predicted proteins | sample YNPBryBLVA2012_FD_185814 | JGI IMG/M metagenome (GOLD analysis project Ga0209018, IMG submission 185814) | Anoxygenic and chlorotrophic microbial mat microbial communities from Yellowstone National Park, USA - YNP Bryant BLVA 2012 (SPAdes)... ...
CACTTTCGATATGTTGATGGGTTCAGCGGTGCCGCCGCGTCGCCGTTTCATTCAGACGCATGCCCGCGAGGTGCAGAATCTGGATATTTAGCCTAAGGAGAAATGCCGATGTCCGCCAATTTCAAGCCCCCCACCCCCCCTCAGCGGCCGCCGCAAAAGGGCGGTTCGCTCCAGCCGCCCCGCCCACCGGCAGCCCCGTCCAAACCGCTGCACGCGGCGACACCGCCCGCGGCGGTTCCCCGCCCACCCCAAGCTGGCGGACGTCTCACCCCGCCGCCGCGCCCGGCCGCCCCGCCGCAACGCGCCATGCCCTCGCAGCCGGCACCGCTTCGCCCAGCAGCGCCCAATATCAAGCAAGCCCTGGCCAGCCACCAACCGCCGCCTGCCAAAGTTGGCGTTATCCCCCCCCGCCCGGCGCAGACGCCCACCCCAGCCGCCACCGCCGCCGTGGCCGGTCTGGTCGCCCTCAATACCGCCGCCGCCCATCCAGACCTTTCGTCAGACGCTTCATCCCTGAATAACGACATCCAGCGCTTGCAAGAACGCGCCGCTTTCGGCAGCGTGGCTTCCAGCATCACCAGCCTCGATAACACCCTGCGCGAACTGGCCGATCTGACCGCAAGCGCCCGCAGCAAGGGTTACCTCTTCCAAAGCGACCTCGACAACACCGTCTACCAGCTACAAAGCCAATGGGAAAGTGTCCGCCCACAGGTCTATGAGCAACTCCAGAAAAACGCCCACATGATGCAAAGCCAGTTGCCGTTGCTCAACCCCCATATCCAGCAATTGAATTTCACCCTGGGCAACCCGCTGGCCGCCCGTCCTATCCTGCAAACGGCACGCTCACAGGTCAGCGCCATGCTCAATCAGGTGGATCAGATCGAACACAACTTGGAAAGCGGTTATGCCACCATCGAGACAGAGGCCGCCAGCGCCAAAACTCGCCTCACCCGCATCCACTGGGCTATGGATCAACTCGCCGAAGCCAAATTCAGCCTCGGCCAGGGCGAAGCGCTGGTCATGGCCGTGAAGGCTCGCTGGGACAAGCAGGGCAAAGAAGACCCCGAAGGTATCCTCTTCCTCACCAATAAACGCTTGATCTTCGAACGCAAAGAGAAAGTTGCCACCAAGAAAGTGCTGTTCATTACTACAGCCGCCGAAATGGTACAGGAAGTGCTCATTGATCAGCCCTTGACAGACCTGCGCAGTATCCGCGCCGAGAACAAAGGCTTGTTCGGTCATCAGGATTTCCTGCAAGTTGAGTTTGCCGACCCCCGCCTGGGGGAAGTGGCCTTGCACATAGACGGCCAGGACTCGAAAGATTGGGCCGGCCTGATCGAAAAATGCCGCTCCGGGAAGATCGAACAAGAGCGCGCCGGTCAGGCAGGCATCTCTATTGCCGACCTCACCCGCCCGCTCACCCCCGGCGATATTGTCACCTTGCAAAGCGAGGTGGCTCTGTTGCAAGACGACATGTTGCTCAAAGACGTGCGCGCCGAAATGGTGCGCCTGGAGAACGAAGTCGGCGGCCTGGGCCGCAAACTGTCCAACTTGCGCGCTAAAGGTTATGCCATGGAGAAAGACCTGGAGGCCAACGTCCTGATCCTGACAACCCAATGGGAACGCATCAAGAGCAACACCGATCGGCTGACCGAACAGCAAACGCAATTGCTCAGCTCGCAGATGACGACCATTCAGCAGACGATGGCGCAATTGGTGGGTATGTCGGCCAACCTCAACGCCGCCAAACCGTTGTACATGCAACTCAAATCGGCTATGGCCTCGGCCAAAGCCCAGGCCGATGCCGCCCACGCCACCGTTGCCGCGCAATACTCTCTGTATGCCAACGAAGTGGATGGCCTCAGCGCCCGTTTCGACTGGATCGAGTGGATGCTCGAGGCGCTGGCCACGGCCTCCTTCCGCCTGTTAGCCACCGAGAGCGGCATCGCCGCCACCGAGGCAGCCTTGCTCACCCCCGATTGGGAAATCCAAGAAAACGGCATCCTCTTCCTCACCGACCAGCGCGTCTTGTGGGAAGACCGCGTTGGCGACTATGAATTGAAAGTCAACGTCCCGCTGCAAGATGTCCAAAAAGTCGAGCACTCCAGCAAGACGAATGAGGACGGCAGCCAATCCTATTACCTGAGTTTCGACTTCGGCGCCAAAGGCCCCTACCCCACCACCCATTTCCTCCTGCCCATGCCGGTTGGCGAGGAGTGGTGCAAAATGGTGGGGCGCGCCCGCTCGGGTGAATATGCCGCCGGTCGAGCTGTGCAAATTGACCCGGCCGAAATCGAACGCATCAAGAACGCCCCTCAGCAATGCCCCCAATGCGGCGGCGCCTTCACCGCTCCCATCTTGCACGGCCAGACCGAAATCGTCTGCGAATATTGCGGCTTAGCCACCCGCTTCTAAGGCCAAGACATATTGCAAGTAAAATAACACCATGTCATTCCTTGCTTCTCACAGATATCTCAGCGCACCATGACCCTCGAACGCGGCTCCCTGATCAACAACCGTTACCGCATCGTCGAAATTCTCGGCCAGGGGGGAATGGCAGCGGTCTATAAAGCCATTGACCAAAACCTGGGAGTGGAGGTCGCTCTCAAGGAAAACCTATTCACCACCGATGAGTATGCCCGCCAGTTCCGGCGAGAAGCGGTGATTCTGGCCAATTTGCGTCATCCCAACCTGCCTCGCGTGACCGATCACTTCGTCATCGAGCAGCAGGGTCAATACCTGGTGATGGATTTCATCGAGGGCGAAGACCTGCGCCAGCGTCTCGACCGGCTCGGCCCCTTACCGGATGAGCAGGTGATCATCATCGGCGCGGCCATCTGTGACGCTTTGAGTTACATGCACAATTGCCGGCCAGCCGTCTTGCATCGCGACATCAAACCCGGCAACGTGAAGATCACTCCCGAAGGCAATATCTACCTGGTTGACTTCGGCCTGGCTAAGGTCCTGCACAGCGGCCAGGCAACCACCACCGGAGCGCGCGCCATGACCCCCGGTTACTCGCCGCCAGAGCAATATGGCACGGCCCACACCGACGCCCGCACCGACATCTACTCCCTGGGCGCTACACTTTACTCAGCTCTCACCGATGCTATCCCCGAAGACGGGCTGGCGCGCGCCATGGACCAGGCCGAACTGACCCCCTTGCGTAAACGCAACCCGCGCATCTCCCGCCGCCTGGCCTCCGTCATCGAAAAAGCTCTGGCCGTCTTGCCCGACGACCGCTACCAGACCGCTGAAGAATTCAAACGCGACCTGCTGCGGGCGCGCGGCATCACCCAACAACGCTCGCAACTGGAGGCCACCGTCCCACCCGCACCGCCTGCCGAAAACGCTGAAGCGGAAGGCGATGGCAACGGCGGAGCTGCTCCTCCGCCCGAAGAACCGCCCTCCGCGCCGCACGATCCTTCTCAGCCGCTCGACGCCCCTCTGGCCGAAGCAAGCTTCAAGCCCCCGTCGCGCGCCCGGCGCAAGATGGGCGCCGGTACATGGCTGGGGGTAGCTTTCTTCTTGCTGGTCATTGCCGTTCTGACTATCTTTGCGGTCAATCCCGGCCTGCCCATGCAGTGGGTAGCCGCCCTGCGCCCCTCCCCTACCGTCATGGTGAAGTCCACCCCATCAGCCACACCGCTGATCGTACAACCTACGCCAACACCGTCTCCACAACCCACGTTCACGCCGACGTTCTCACCCACCGCCTCCCCCCTCCCCACTCTCACCCCTTCGCGCACCCCTGCCACTCCTACGGTTATCCTGCCTACGGCAACCTTGGTCGGCGGTTCGGGGCAAATTGCTTTTGCCTCCGACCGCAAAGGCGTGCCAGAAATCTGGTTGACGAACATTGACGGCAGCGGCCTTGTCCAGCTCACCGACATCCCTGAGGGCGCTTGCCAGCCCTCCTGGTCACCGGACGGCAAGCGGCTGGTGTTCATCTCACCCTGCCCCAAGAGCCAGGAGACTTACCCCAATTCCAGTCTGTTCATCATTGGCGCCGACGGTTCCAATCTGACCCCTTTGCCCACCGTGCCAGGCGGCGATTTCGACCCGGCTTGGTCACCGGATGGGCAATACATTGCCTTCACCACCCTGCGTAAAGGCTATCCTCTGCGCATCGCTATCCTGAACCTGGCCGACAACACCGTGACCATCTTGGAAGACCCTAACGGCAAGAGCAATTCGCAGCCTGCCTGGGCGCCGGATGGCTCGCGGCTGGTCTTCGTGGGAGAGCGTTTCCAACTGTATACCATGACTCCCGATGGCAAATCGCGGCGTTTGCTGGTACGCGGCTTGGCCTATGTTGAATTCAGCCCCGCCTGGTCGCCTAACGGCCAAGTCATTGCCGCCGTGGTGCGCGAGGCCAACCTCACCACCCCCCCCCATCTGGGCACTTTGCCATTCTCGGATGAGTTGTCAACACCCAACATCATCCCCCTCGATGCCCCGGCCAATGAACCCAACTTCTCGCCCGATGGCTTCTGGCTGGCTTTCCGCAGTAACCCGGCAGGCGACAATCACGAAATTTTCATTATGACCCCCAACGGCGTCAACCGCCAGCAGGTCACTCACGACCCAGCTTTCGATTTCGATCCTGCCTGGCGGCCGCGGCGATAGGCTGGTCTTCCCTCACCGCTCGTTGCCCAATTCTTCGGCCAGGTACTTCTCGCGGTTGGCGCTGCGGGCGGTTTTGCCGCTGCTCGTCTTCAAGAGCCAGCCGCGTTTCACCAGTTTGACTTGTCGCAAAGTGATGTCGGAGCCGCGCGTCACACGGCGGCGAATCTCCTCGGCAATGTGGTTGCTCTGCTCCTCATCGGGGTCGTCTTCCACCTCGGCGACGATAACCACGCTCTCGGTGCCTAACATCTCGTCAAAAACGCCAAAGGCCACCACCCGCCCCGGGTGCACGCCGGGTACTTCGTTCGCCAGAGCCTCCAGGTCTTGGGGGTAGATGTTCTTGCCCCCCACGATAATCAAATCTTTCTTGCGCCCGGTCACGTACACTTCACCATCTGCCAGATAACCGATGTCGCCGGTGAGATACCAGCCATTGTGAAAGGCTTTAGCGGTCAGGTCGGGCCTGCGATAGTAGCCGCTGAGCATACAATCGCTCTGCAGGGCAATCTCGCCCAGGGTGCGTTCGGGCAGGTCGCGCCGCTGATCATCGAGGATACGCAGGCGGGTATTGCGGATAGGCCGCCCACAGGAGAGCAACTTGATAGCAGGCTCATTGCCCTGCGGCCGGCGCGCCACCCGCTCGGTGAAAAATGCTCTTTGGCTGATGAGGTCTTCGGTCACCGGGGCGGTGATTCCCCCTTGGGTAACAGCAAAGACGTTCTCGGCCATAGCGTAACAGGTCGCCAGAGCTTCGCTGCGCAGGCCATAGGGGCGGAAGCGTTCGAGGAACATCTGATGAGATTTATGAACGACCGGTTCGGAACAATTGCTGATCGCCCGCCAGGAAGACAAATCCACCCCCTCGAGGTCGCGGTCGCGAATTTTTTGGGCGCAGAAGTTGTAGGCGAAATTGGGCAGCCAACTGAGTGTGCCGCGGTAACGCGAGACGGCCTGCATCAGCCGGTAGGGAGCGCGCACCCAGTCGAAAGGCGACATGAGCACGAGTGGCACGCGGCTCAAGATGGGCAAGAGGAAGCCGGCAATCAGGCCCATATCGTGATAGAGCGGTAGCCAACTCACCACCACATCTTGAAGCGTCAGGCGCAGCGCTTCGGCGTAACTATCGAGCTGGTTGAAGACCGCCTGGTGCGAAAGCGCCACGCCCTTTTGCAAGCCGGTGGTGCCGGAGGAATGTTGCAGCAAGACAATGTCCTGGGCCTGGCGCGCCAACCCTCCCAGGGCAGCGAAATCCACACGCTCGGCAGGCGTCACCTGTTCGGCCAAGAGCAAGGCGCGCAGCGAGTCATTTGGCCGACGAGCGCCCTGCACTTCGGGCAAGAAATCCGCATAGGTGATGACTGCGGCCGGGTCGCAAATCTCGAACAAAGCCGCCAGCGAACGGCGGTAAGCGTCGGGGGCCAGTTTCTCGGTGAGGAAAGGCATGATCGAGGGAATAGCGCCTTGCAGGATAGCGCCAAAGAAGGCCTGGACCAGCGCCTCGCCGTGTTGCAGGATGAGGATAACCACCTCGCCAGGGCAGACGCCGGCCTGCGCCAAGGCCTGCGCCCAGCCAGCCGCCCCGTGCATCAACTCGCCGTAACTCATCGGCCGGTCGGGTTGGCCAGCATACAGCAGATGCAGAGCAATTCGGTCAGGAACAGCCTGGTAGGATTGCTGAAGATTGTAGGCCAACGTGGACATAGGGATTATTGTCGAGCGCGAATGAGGGCAACAAGCTGAGCCAGGGTATCGAAGGTTTCGGCGTTCAGTTCGGTATCTTCGATACGCACGCCAAAGGTGTCTTCTACAAAGAGCGACAAGTCCACCAAGTTGAAGGAGTCGATCAGGCCGGAGGAGATGAGCGGCTCATCGGGCCGGAGGGTGCGTTTGGGCTGCTTGAGGATGCGGGTGACGATATATTGCGAGAGGGTGGGGAGGATATCAGCAGGCATGGGGATTCCGTTCCTGTTCAGGGATTGAGCGCCTGACGCACGGCGTCTAAGGCGATGAGGGCAGTGAGGTTGCGCATGGTCCAACCAGAGGGGATGTGCTCATCGAAGTAGAAGTTGTTGCCGTGGGTGAGGTGGAAGCCGTCTTCCAACAGACCGTGGCTAGGCAGGGGTTGCACGGCAGCCCAAAAGTTCCAGAAAGGGATATCGTATTCCAACGACAGGCGATAGAGAGTGGCATTGATGGTGTGATCACCCTCCAGGTTATCGGCCTTGGCGCCGAGGATGGGAACAATGCCTTGTTGAAGGGTGTATTCGATGATCTGGCGCATGTAAAGTTCATATTTCTCAGGCGCACCCTCCCACCATTCTTCCAGGCTGATGATGGCAATGCTGGGGTTGTTCAAACGGTACTCGCAGGCCAGGGGGGGTTCACCCGGCTGGCATTGTTTGGGGTCGGCGCGGAAGGGAGAGAGCATGGCCGCAGCGTTGAGACCGCCTTTGACGGCCAGGCTTTGGCGGGCAAAAGAGCCAGGGAACCAATCAATCGTGGCTTGCAAGGCGCTGTAAGGCCCCAAGCGGTACAGGTTGGGCGTATCGAAGTGCGCCAGGAAGTAGGTGGTAATGCTCTGGCAATCGCCCACTTTGGAAAAGGCATGGGGATTGCGTCCCAGGGCTTGCCCCTGGGCGTAAATGCGCCGCGCTGTCTCGCTGACGGTGGGGGTAATGGGCGCCATCATCCAGGCCTCGGCAGGCAGGGGGGTGGGGCTGGGGGCAAACGGCGATGGAGAGACCTGTGGCACTGGCGTGAGCGTGGCCGGAAGGGGGCTGTCGGTCTCAGCAGAGGGGGGAGTGATTGCATTTCGGCTCGCAACGGCATTGTTTAGAGAGGCCGTCGTCTGGGGCGTGACGATGAGCGGCGGATCGCTGGCGAGCGGGGTCGGCTTTTCAGGTGTGTTCAGATGAGCAAGGGGAGTGTTCGAGGCAGGCAGCGAGGCAACGGCCGGTTGGCAGGCGGCCAGCAGAAGGCTGAGCAACAACAGCAGGTGCAGCAAAGAGAGAGTGGGTGTTTTCATGGCATGATTCCGAAACGCGTTCGCAGGGCTTCGACGATTTCTACGGCCAGCAGAGCTTCTCCGGCCGGGGTGAGATGAACGGCGCTGTTGGTGTATTCCTGGGGAGGGACGAGGTCCCACACATCCAGGCAGCGCCATTCGTTCATCCCGCAGCGCCCAGCCAACAGATCGCGGTATTGGTCGTAAGCCCAACGGGGATAGAAGAAATTATAGCGGATGTCGCTATTGCGTCCATCGCTGAGGTAGATGGGTTCGTTGACGATGAGCACAGGGACGCCCTGGGCGGCGTTCACCCCGGCGTCCAGAACCTCGAAGGCCAAATCTTCGACGTTCAAGCGGGGCGGCTGGAGGTTGTGAAAGGTCTCATCGGCGTCGAGATCGCGCTGAGGCGGTTCGTAGCTGGCAGGATAATATTGGTCTATGCCGGTGGCGGCCCACATCACGCCGTAGAGTTGCAGGCGCAACAGGTCGGCCAGGGCACGGCGCTGACCGACAAGGGTGGCGTCCCAAAAAGTGGCAGTGACGAACTGTGGGTCATTGGCATCCAGCCGCAGGTTGTAACGCTCGATCAAAGCGCGCACGGCCTGGAAGTTGTGCTGCAGCAAGGATGATGAGGCCAGTTGCTTGTCGCGAGGGAACGATTCGAGGGTCACCAGCCAGATGATGAGATCAGGCTGGTAACGGCGGGCGAGGTCGAGCATCAGCAAATCTTTGGTGAGCGACATGGTGGGGTAGCCGAGATTGTAGGCGCGCAGCCAACGACCGTCGGGGGCATGTAACTGTGCGGCGTTGAGATAGGCGCTGAGCGTCTCTTCGGGACGCAGCAAAAACCCCCAGGTGGCCGAATCGCCAATCAGCACCACGCGGAATTCGATCTCTGCTTTGGGGGCAGCGATCTCGTGCGAGGCAAACATGGCCTCCAGGCTGAACAGGCTCAGGTTGTAGGCCAGGTCAGGCCGGTCGCCGTAAGGCAGGCGCTGCCGGCCGGGGAAGACATGGTTGTACAGCGAGAGCTGTGCCAGCCTGGGGGTCGGGTCCAAGACCGCCCACAGGCAGTCTACGGCAATGAACAAGAGGAGCGCCTTGAGCAACACACGACGCAGGAAGAAAGGATAAGAAGATGCCAGTTTAGCCTCCAAAGAGCGTCATCAACACCCGCCACGAGTCAGCAGGCGTTGGTAAGACAAACCACACCCAGCCCAAAGCCACATAGTGAAAGGTGAGCAGCGCGCCACCCACGGCGAGAAGACGCTGCAGGTGCGGACGCTCGGCCAGGGCGGCAAAACGCCCGCGTGTGGCCTCGCTCCAGCGGTTGTGAACAAACAACCCCAGAGCATGCCACAGCCCCCACAGGGCGAAATTCCACGTTATCCCATGCCACAGGCCAATCAGCAGCATCGTCGTGGTCTGTCCGCTGAAAATCACCAGCGGCAAGGGGATATTCCTAGGACTGGCGCGCAGAGCGCGCGTTAGCGGGTTGAACACATAGGCGCGAAACCACTGCGCCAGGGTCATGTGCCAGCTATTCCAGAATTGCGTCAGATTGGGCTTGAGATAAGGCCGTTCGAAATTCTCTGGCAGGTGAACCCCCGCCAGCCGTCCGATGCCGATGGCAATATCGCTATAACCGGCAAAATCGAAGTAAAGGCGCAAGCTGTAAGCGTACAGCAGTACCCACAGCCAGGCAGGCGAGTTGACCTGAGAGGCGTTATCGGCGCTGAGCGCCATGAGCGCCAGCCCATCGGCCAGCACGAACTTCTTGAAGATTCCTACCGCCAGCCTCTCCACACCCGACCAATCTGGCGGGTTTGACAAATCTTTCACGAAGCGCTGAACGCGGTCAATTGGGCCGGCGGTGAAGGCCGGAAAGAAAACGACATACGCCACAAACTCGTGCAAACGCAAAGAAGGTAATCGCCCGGCGATACGTTCGCGCAAGGTGTGAAGCAAGCGGAAGGCGACGTAAGAGAAGCCCAGCCAGCGGATGTCGAAGGAGGAGGCCAGTTGTGCCGTTTGACCGGAGAGTGAGCGCAGAGCGGCAGCGGCAGTCTGCGCCGCAGCGGGCGTTTTCAGGATCACGAACAGGGCAATCAAGAGGATAACAAACAGCTCCCCCAACCGCGGGCAAGCAGCAAAGCCGCGGGCGATTGCCAGCCCGGCGGCGCTCACCACCACTAACCCTGCCGCCACCAGCGGCAAAGCCGGCGGCCGTGTGGGGGTGAGACAGCACAACGGCCCCAGATAACGCGTAGCCGCCACGAGCAAAACCAACCCGCCAAGCACCGCCGCCCCCAGCCAGTCCACGCGGCGTTCGGCCGCACCAGCAGGCTGGCGCGTCGCCGCCCAAACCAGGGATGTCAGCGCCAGCGTCCCTGCTGGCAGCCAGAAATCGAGGTTACGGATAGGCGTGGCCGGCTGCATCCAAAAAACGGCCAACGCGCTGGCAACCATCAACAGCCACGTGCGGCGGCGCGGCGTCAGCCCGGCCAGCGCAGCAACCCCACCCAAAACGGCTATTTGAGCTAAAGTCATACTGTTAGCGGCAACAGGTGCTCAGAACCCCTGGTAAATCCACTGCGGCGACTGATCGGCGGTGAAAATCAACACGGCGATCAGAATCAGGCACAGCAGCAGGGCATACCGATTCTCGCGATTGAACACTTTGGGTAACATCGCTCAACGATAACCACACATGCGCCACTCGCCGCCCTCCTGTACCGCCTGGTAAGTGCGGGCGGAGAGGTCAATTTCTTGCAATTCACCGTTGTAATTGGCCTCCAGGGCGCCGCTACATGCGACCAGCGTGTATGAGCCATCGCTGCCGCTTTCCTGGCATTTCAGGTCTTTCAGGCTTGTTTCAACCGAGACCAGCGCGTCCAGATCCAACCGGGCGCTGGCCTCCCAATCGGCACAGGAGAGAGTGGCCAACTGGGTAGCATCCTTAGCCGCCAGCGCCTTGAGATAGTTTTCGACGGCCATGGCGGCTGTATCCTTATCGCCGCAGGCGGCAAGGGTCCCCCCAAGCAAGGCAAAGACAAGAAGCAAGAGAGATTTGGTTTTCATAGAAGCATCCTGTTACAGAGTCCGCCGGCGCATGGCCGAGCGACGGGGTAATTGTACCGTGCAGACGGCATTTGTCAACCAGGCGACGACGCCCCCCATAGGGTCCAACCCACACACTCCTTGCCCAAGAACAAGAATTTGTGGCGCCGGCGGGGGAGGAAGGCCAGCCAAGCAGGAGGGCAACGAAGCATTGCCGGCAGCGAGACCCAATCACGTCACTTGTCACCCTGGGCAAAGTACAGATGACAGTTGCCCTCTAGCCGCTTTTTCGCCATAATGAGAGCGTCAAAGCTATCCACCAGGGCGGGACTCTGGTCAAGTTCACAAGGAGAACCCATGACAGCGCAATTGATTGACGGAAAAGCGATTGCTCAGCAAGTGCGCCAGCAAGCGGCCGCCGAGGTGGCGGCCATGGTAGCTGCTGGCAAGCCCAAACCCGGACTGGCAACAGTTCTGGTGGGCGACAACCCGGCCTCACAAGTGTACGTCAGCTCGAAGCAGAAAGCCTGCGCTGAGCTAGGCATGGATTCCTTCGGCTACAAACTGCCCGCTACGGCCACCCAGGAGGAAGTGGAGGAGCTAGTACGCAACCTGAACGCCGACCCCAAAGTCAACGGCATCCTCGTCCAGTTGCCGCTGCCCTCCCATCTGGACGAAGAGAAAGTGCTAGGGGCCATCAGCATCGAGAAAGATGTGGATGGTTTCCACCCCATCAACATCGGGCGCCTGGCGCAAAAGGGCCGCGAGCCGTTGTTTGTGCCTTGCACGCCGTTCGGTTGCATTTTCTTGCTCGAACAAATGGGCGTCAAACTGGAGGGCTGCAATGCGGTAGTTTTGGGGCGCTCGAACATTGTGGGCATGCCCGCGGCTCTGCTGCTGGTGCGCAAGAACGCCACCGTGACCATCTGCCACTCCAAAACGAGGGATTTGCCCGGCGTGGTGCGCCAGGCCGATGTGCTGATTGCCGCCATTGGCAAGGCTGAAATGGTACGCGGTGATTGGGTGAAACCCGGCGCGGCGGTGATAGACGTGGGGATCAACCGCATCGAAGACCCCAATGCCCCCAAAGGCTCCCGCCTGGTGGGAGACGTGTGTTTCGATGAAGTTAAGGAAGTGGCCGGTTTCATCACCCCCGTACCGGGCGGCGTCGGCCCGATGACGATTGCGATGCTGATGCGCAATACCGTCCGGGCGGCAAAGATCGCCTTGGGCGAAGGCTAGAGCAGCTTTTGCTGCCAAACCACCCCATCTCAGCGGCCAGCTTACAGCAGAGCTGGTCGCTTTTTGCTGACAAAAGTCTTGGGACAGGCCAAGGTCTGGCTTTGTGCGGCTCTGCAGGAGTCTGCAGGACGTAGTAGAATCACCTCATGAAACCTCGATCCGCTCTCTTTTACACGTTCTGTTTTTTGCTGGCGCTCCTTGCTCTCGCCGTCGTGGGCCTCATCCAAGCGCACATTGTCCAAACGCGCAACCTGCGCCGTCTGGTGATTCTCTACACCAACGACGAACACGGCTGGATGGAAACTACTTCGCAAGGGGGCGGCGCGGCCGGGCTGATGCAGCAATGGATGCGCCGCGAGGGTTACCAGCCCAATGACCCACAGTATCTCGTCCTCTCTGGCGGGGATATGTGGACTGGGGCGGCCATCTCCACTTACTTCGATGGACGCTCCACCGTCGCCGTGATGAACGCCATAGGCTACGACGCCGCCGCTATCGGCAACCATGATTTCGATTTCGGCTTGGAGGCGCTGCGCCAGCGCGCCGCCGAAGCACAATTCACGCTCCTTTCTGCCAATATCCGCGACGGCAAAACCGACGCCATCCCCGACTTCGCCCGCCCTTATGTCATTCTCGACGCCAACGGCATTCGCCTCGGCATCATCGGGCTGACCACCACCGAAACCCCGCTGGACACACAACCCGCCACAGTCGCCGGGCTGGATTTCCTGCCCTATAAAGACGCCTTACAAGAATTCGTCCCCCAAGTCAAGGCAGAGGGCGCCGAACTCGTTCTCGTGATTGGACATATCTGCGGCAGCGAGATGCGCTCTCTGGCGCCTTTGGCCCACGAGCTGGGGGTGGCGATGATTGGCGGCGGCCACTGCCACGAGCAAATTGTTTCCAGCGACGAAGATATCGTTCTCGTCCAAGCCGCCTCCAATTGGACAGCCTACGGCGTCGTCGAGCTGAGCTTCGATACCGCCGCTGGCCGCCTGGTGCACGCCGAAGCCCATCTGCGCCGTAACCCGCCGGGCAAAAGCGAGCCGCAGATTGCGAACATCGTCGCCGATTGGCGCGCCCGCCTCGACGCCGAGATGGGCGAAGTTATCGGCTATGCGAAGAACACCATCCCCTCCGATTCCGACACCATGGCACGCTTCATCACCACCGCCTGGCTAGCAGCCGACCCCAGCGCCCAGATCGCCCTCGCCAGCCCACGCTACATCCAAACCCTGCACCCAGGGCCAATCACCCCAGCCACCATCCTAAGCGTCTTGCCAACCGATAACCGCTTGCTGCGCATCGAGTTGAGCGGCGCCCAGCTCGCCGCTGTCTTGCAAGCTCGCCCCGCTCTCTTGGGCGGCCTCGCCCCTTGCGGCGAGAGTTACTGCCTGGCCAACGGCTCGCCCCTCGATGACCACACTCTCTACCGTGTACTCCTGCCCGAAAACCTGTACCACGGCGGCGACCATTACGACGTCCAGCAATACGATCGTTCACCCGAAGACAGCGGTGTTGATTGGCGACAAGCGCTCATCGCCTGGCTCGTTTCCCACAAGACTTCGCCTAGCTTCCCTCTCGAACAAGCCCTGCAACAGGCAAATACCGAATAAAACCTGTCCGAGAGTCGTATCTATAACTAGAAAGGCACGCAGAAGTGACAGGCCCAACGGCCGCATCAACCCCAAGCGACCACAGCTTGATTGCCCAGGCACAACGCGGCGATCAGCAAGCTTACGACACCCTGGTTTGCCGCTACCAACGTAGCGTGGTCAACGTGGTCTATCGCCTGTGTGGCGATCCCCGTTTGGCCGAGGAGGCCGCTCAAGAAGCCTTCTTGCGCGCCTGGTAGCACCTTGCCAACTACAAACCTCAACATCCGTTTCGCAACTGGCTTTACCGCATTGCCATCAATGCCGCCCTCGACACCCTGCGCCGCACGCCTGTTTGTTGTGACGTGGACGAATTGCCGCTCGAAGCCCCACAAGATGACCCTGAAACGCAGGCCGAGAAGCGCCAGCGCGCCCTTGCCGTGCAGCGCGCCGTGCTCCAGTTGCCAGAGGCCAGCCGGGCGGTGCTGATTCTGCGCGAATATGAGGGCCTTTCTTATCAGGAAATCGCCGAGGCGCTGAACATCCCTCTCGGCACGGTGATGTCTCGCTTGAATTATGCCCGCAGCCTGCTGAGGCAAAGCCTGGCTGCTGAATTGGAGATCGTATGAGTCGACATGTGACCGAGTGGCTTTCTGCTTATCATGATAGCGAGCTGCATGGGGCGCGCCGCCAGCAGGTGAAAGCGCACCTAGCCGAATGCGCGGCCTGCCGCGCCGAGCTGGAGGCACTGCAGAAATTATCGGCTCTGTTGCAGGCTAACCCACTCACCACAGGCTGCACCCCGCCGGAGCGTTTTGCCGCCCAGGTACGCTTGCGCCTGCCCACAGTCCTCCCCTCCCCACGGCGCAAAATCGCTGCCATAGGCTGGCATGCTATCCCCTTGGGGCTAATCGGCGGCTGGGCTTTTTCTCAGGCCGTATTGATTGTGGCCACAGTGAGCGCGCTGATCCTGGAAAGCAGCCCCACCCTGCTGACGTGGGTGTTCCCCATGGGGCGGGTCATCCGCCTGGGCTGGCTGTCTGCGTGGCCCTTGCCAAGCTGGCTGGCCTGTTTGGCGTACCTGCCCAACGGCCAAATAGGGGCGCTCGGCCTCGGCCTGAGTGTCGTAACCCTCGGCCTGCTGGCAGGCTGGCTGGCAAGTTGGCAGGCTTACCGGCAGAGGGACTTTATCAAAATTCAATGACTCCGAGAGGAAGGAAACTATGGATCACATCAAAATCATCAAACGAGCTTTTCAAATCACGCTGGACTACCGCGCCCTTTGGGTTTTTGGCATCATCCTGGCGCTGACTGCGGGTACCGCTGGCGGCAACTTCAGCGGCGGTAACACCGGCGATCGCGGCAACGGCACACAATCTGGCTTTTGGCCTGGCCGCATCGATCCCCAGGTGGTCAACACGCTCATCGCCGTGGGTGTGGCTTTGTGTTGCCTGCTGATCGTGTTTGGGATTGCTGCCCTGATCGGCCGCTACCTTGCGGAAGTGGCTCTCATCCGTATGGTGAACAGCTACGAAGAGACTGGGGAGAAGGTTTCGGTAAAGCAAGGTTTCCGCCTGGGTTGGAGCCGCGCGGCCTGGCGCGTCTTCGTGATTGATCTGATGATCGGGCTGGCCGCGTGGGTGGTGGTTGTCTTGCTGATGTTGGTGGCTGCCATGCCGTTGTTGGTCTGGCTGACAGACAGCCCCCCCTTGCAGCTCATCGGCACTGTGACGACAATCGGCCTGACACTCCTGTTCATCACGTTCGTGATCATAGTGGCCATTGTGCTCAACCTGCTGTTGAAGTTCATCCATCGGGCGTGCGTGCTAGAAGACCTGGCTGTGATCGAGGCGATCAAACGCGGCGTGCTGATCGTGCGACAGCGCTTGGGAGACGTGATCATCATGGCGCTCATCATGTTCGGTTTGGGACTGGCATGGATGATTGTGATGATCCCTATTGCCTTGCTGCTGATTGCGGTGGGGGTGATTGTGGCAGGTCTGCCAGCGTTGTTTGCGGGAATGATTGCCGCTCTGTTCTTCACCCAAGGCGCAGGGCCGTGGATTGTGGCGGCGGTGGTGGGGTTGCCCATTTTCATCTTGATCCTGAGCGTCCCCAGCCTGTTCCTGGGCGGCCTGGAGCAAGTGTTCGTCTCTACCGTATGGACACTCACTTATCGCGAGGCGGCAGCGCTGGCTGCGACCCAGGCCGAATTGCCAGGCGAGATCAGTTCTGCCGATGACACAGCTTCTGCTGAGGCCTGAGACCAACGCTAGTGCTCACAACGACAGGGGCTGTCGAACGAACGGACAGCCCCTGTTCGTTAGCCCTGCAACACTCAGCCTGAGGTAAAATGGGGGCAGAGGCCCATACGATGATGACAACTTCTCTCACTCGAACACCCGACGACGCTGTGTTTCGACAGCTTTGCCAGATGGTGGAACAGGGCATGGGGCGCGAGGCCATTCCCGGCGTGGTGTTGGGGGTGATGCACGGTGAACGGCAATTCGTGGCCGCTTTCGGCGTCACCAGTGTCGAAAACCCCCTGCCCGTCACTGCCGACACCCTCTTTCAGGTAGGTTCTATCACCAAGACCTTCACGGCAACGGCGTTGATGCGGCTGGTGGAGGCCGGGCAATTGGCGCTGGATGTTCCCCTGCGCACCTGGCTGCCCAACCTGCAACTGGCCGACCCCGACGTGGCCGAACGGGTGACGCTGCGCCACTTGCTCACCCACACCGGCGGTTGGGTTGGCGATTACTTCAACGATTACGGCCCCGACTCGCGAGCGTTGGAGCGCATTCTCGCAGACCTGCCCCAACTGGCCCAGTTGACGCCGTTGGGGGAGGTGTGGTCCTACAACAACGCCGGTTTCTACATTGCCGGGCGGTTGATCGAGGTGGTGACGGGGCAATCCTACGAGCAGGCAATGCACACGCTGTTGCTCGATCCCCTGCAATTGAAGCGCAGTTTTTTCTTCCCCCATGAGATCATCACCGAGCGTTTCGTCGTCGGGCATGAGGTCGCCGATCAACGGCCACGCGTAGCCCGCCCGTGGTGGATTGGGCGCGCCGGCCATGCCATCGGTGGGCTGGTATCCTGCGTGGGTGATCTGTTCGAGTATGCTCGTTTTCACATGGGGGACGGCGCCGCGGGCGACGGTCAGCGTTTGCTTTCGCCGCCATCGCTGAGGCTGATGCAAACTCCCCAAGTCGCCGCTGGCGGGCGCGATTGGATGGGGCTGAGCTGGTTCATCACGCCACTGGCCGGCGAACAGGTGTTGCGCCACGGCGGCGCCACTCACGGCCAAATGGCACATCTGACCTTGGTGCCATCGCGCCGTTTTGCGTATATCATGCTGACCAACAGCGACGAGGCCGAACAGCTTATCTATGGCGTGCGCAAAGCGGCGCTGCGGGAATATCTGGGCCTACGGTTGCCGGAGGCCGTTCCTGTGCCCACCCCGCTCGACAAGCTGGCTGAATACGCCGGGCGCTACGAGGCCGCGGCGCAAAGCTGCGACTTGCGCTTGGAAGGCGAGCACTTGCGCCTGCATATCACCCCCAAGGGCGGCTTCCCCACCCCCGATTCGCCCCCCGGTCAGCCGCCTCCGCCCATGCGCATCGCCCTCTATGCCGAAGACCGTGCCGTGGTGCTGGATGGGCCATCGCAGGAGGCGCTCATCGAGTTCCTGCGCCACCCCGACGGCTCACTGGCTTGGATGCGCCTGGGAGGACGTATCCATCAGCGGGTTAGCCGAGGAGCAGAACAAGCCGGCGCGCCGAGCTGAGACTCTTCCCTGAGCGTCTTCCTTGAGCGTCTTCGCCGAGTGGCTGCCAGCGACAACGTGATGAATCACACCCCTATAAAGTGGCAAACTGTCTGTTTTGTCAAGTTGTCGTTCACGTTATAATGTGTCTGTTATCGGCCAAGCGCCGTCTTTTCTGGGCTGTATCTGTGTGTTATCCCCACGGGCGATGGCTTGTAGGGTCTATCTCCTGTCATTCTTACAAAAGGGTGAACCATGACTGAAAGCGCAACTGTGGAACAAATCAAGACTGCCGCGCCGCCAGCCCGTAAAGGGCACAAAGGGCAGGTGATCATTTATACCAAGTGGTGCAAAGGCTGCCAAATCTGCGTCGAATTCTGCCCCACGGGGGTGTTGGCCTTTGCTCAAGACCTGCAACGACCGGTTGTCGTGGCCGCAGAGCGATGCACAGCCTGCCACTTTTGCGACACGCATTGCCCCGACCTGGCCATTGTGGTCAAACGGCTCGACTAAAGGAGGCGCTGTGACGATCCAGCTGATGCAAGGCAACGAGGCCATCGGCATGGGAGCCATTGCCGCAGGCTGCCGCTTCTATGCGGGTTACCCCATTACGCCCTCGACCGAGATAGCCGAGGTGCTCTCGCGTGAACTGCCCAAAGTGGGAGGCAAATTCATCCAGATGGAAGACGAAATTGCCAGCATGGCAGCCATCATTGGGGCGCGCGTAGGGGGGTTGAAATCCATGACGGCCACCAGCGGGCCGGGGTTTTCGCTGATGCAGGAAAATATCGGCTACGCTGCCATGACTGAAATCCCCTGCGTTGTGGTGAACGTCCAGCGCTTGGGGCCATCTACCGGCCAGCCGACGGCGGCTTCACAGGGGGATGTGATGCAAGCCCGCTGGGGAACACACGGCGATCATCCCATCATCGCACTTTCGCCCATCTCGGTCAGGCAAGCCTTCGATCTGACCGTGACGGCCTTCGACCTGGCTGAGAAATACCGCACGCCGGTCATTCTGCTCACCGATGAAATCATCGGCCACATGCGTGAACCGGTGGAGTTGCCCGATTTCTCGACCATTCAGCCCTACGAACAGGTGGTCAGCGAACCGCCTGAGACGTACAAAGCCTTCAGCAATGCGACAGGCGATGTGCCGCCGATGGCCGCTTTTGGGCGCGGCTACCGCTATCACATCACCGGCCTGTTTCACGATGAGGTGGGTTTCCCCACCCAGCGTCTCGACGAGGTTGATGCCTGGCTGGAGCGGGTGAATGGCAAGCTCGAACGGCACGCCGACGACATCGTCCGCGTGACAGCCGATGAGCAGCCCAGCGCCAAGGTCGCCATCGTTGCCTATGGCGCTACGGCCCGCAGCGCCCGCCATGCACTCAAGATCGCCCGCCAAAAAGGGATGAAAGTGAGCCTGCTCACCTTGTTGACCATTTGGCCGTTTGCAGAGAAACACGTCGAAGCGCTAGGTGAGGCTGTTGAGCGCGTGGTTGTGCCGGAGATGAACTTGGGGCAAGTGGCGCTGGAAGTCGAGCGATTGATTGGCCGTAAGAAAGTGGTGCGCGTCAACTGCGCCAACGGCGAGATGGTTGCGCCGCAAGCAATTTTGGAGGCCATCGAGGGTTGAGACCATGAGTGAACACATCCTGCAAGCACACGATCTGAATGTCGGCGAGGGGCAGATTCCCCCCGAGGGCTGGTTCGAATCGAGCGAGACGCTGCAAAAGCTGCGCAAGAACAAGAAATTCCCCACCATCTGGTGCCCGGGGTGCGGCATTGGCGTGGTGATGGGCGCCCTGATTCGAGCTATTGACCATTTGGGGCTGAAGAACGACGAGGTGGCGCTGGTGGCCGGTATTGGCTGCACGGCGCGTATGCCGGTGTACATGGATTTCAACACGCTGCACACAACGCACGGCCGCGCCCTGGCCTTCGCCACCGGCTTGAAAATTGCCCGCCCCGACCTGAAAGTGATTGCCATCATGGGCGATGGCGACGCGCTGGCAATTGGCGGCAACCATTTCATCCACGCGGCGCGGCGCAACATTGGCATCACTGCCCTGGTGGTCAACAATGCCATTTACGGCATGACCGGTGGGCAATACAGCCCCACCACGCCGCTAGGCAAGCGTGCCACCACCGCCCCCTACGGCAATATCGAACCGCCCTTCCCGATCTGTGAGCTGGCCATAGCCGCCGGCGCATCCTATGTGGCCCGTTCCACCGTCTATCACGCCCTGGAGTTGGACAAATTCCTCACCGAAGCGATTGCCAAAGAGGGCTTCAGCGTGGTGGAGGCGATCAGCTACTGCCATACCACCTTTGGCCGGCTGAACAAACTTGGCACCGCTGCCGATATGATGAGGGCGCTCAAAGACAACAGCATTTCCAAGTCCGCTTACGACAAGCTGTCCCCCGCAGAGCAACAGCAAAATACAAAGATTGTGCGCGGGATGTTCTGCAATAGAGACCATTTACCCCCCTACACGGCCCAATACGAGCATGTGATTGCACGCGCCCAGGGAGTGACACAATGAGCAGCACAACCGCCACCGATCGCATCGAAATTCGTCTGGCCGGAGAGGGCGGGCAGGGCATGATCCTGGCCGGCATCATCCTGGCCGAAGCTGCTGCCATTTACGATGGACTGAACGCGGTGCAAACACAAAGCTACGGCCCAGAAGCGCGGGGAGGCGCTTCGCGCTCCGAAGTCATTCTCGCCCAGGGCGAGATTGACCACCCCGAGGTCATCGAAGCTGATGTGCTGGTTGCTCTCAGCCAGGAAGCCTGTGACAAATTCGCCAGCAAGGTCAAAGCCAATGGCCTGCTCATCGTGGACGAGGACAAGGTGGAACGCCTGCCCAGCCACGCTGCCATCCGGGTACCGATAGCCAGACTGGCTTTCGAGACCACCGGCAAAGCGATCACGGCCAACACGGTGGCTCTAGGCGTCCTGGTGGGATTGACAGGCATTGTCTCGCGCCCGGCCATCGAGGCAGCCGTTCTGGCGCGTGCGCCGCAAGGGACCGAAGCCATGAACCGTCAGGCGTTGGCAGCGGGATTTGCCGCCGCCAAGCAACTGAGCGGCCAGCAAACAGCCTGAGTCTAAAGGGCGAGGGAATTTCCTCACGCTTCCACACCCAATTTAGCCAATTTATTCAGCCGGCCGCGCTCGTGAGTGTCTAGAATCTTTTTGCGGATGCGGTAATTCTGCGGCGTTACCTCCAGCAATTCGTCCTCGGCCAAGTATTCGATGGCCTCGTCCAGGCTCATCTGGCGCGGCGGGGTGAGGCGAATTTCCATATCGCCGCGCGCTGAACGCATGTTGGTGAGATGCTTCTTCTTGCAGACGTTGATGGTCAGGTCGCCGGGGCGTTGATGCTCGCCGACGACCATGCCCTCGTACACGGCCACGCCGGGGCCGTAGAAAAGTGTACCTCGCTCTTCAGCGTTCTTCAGGCCATAGGTCACCGTCTCACCCGGCTCCCAGGCCACCAAAGAGCCGGAGGAGCGCGTGGACATCGGCCCAGCCAGAGGCAGGTAATCATGGAACAGAGTGTGCATCACGCCCATGCCGCGCGTGGCCGTGAGGAACTGATAGCGAAAGCCCAGCAAGCCGCGCGTCGGCGCCAGGTACACCAAACGCACATTGCCATCGGCAGTCTCGGCCATATCCAGCATACGGCCGCGCCGCGCCCCCAGCATTTCCACCACCACCCCAACCGTTTCGGGGCTGGTCTCGATATGCACTTCCTCGAACGGTTCCAGCGTCTCACCGTTTTGGCCCTGGCGGAAAATGACTTCGGGGCGAGAGACCTGGAATTCGTAGCCCTCACGGCGCATCGTCTCGATGAGGATGACCAGGTGCAGTTCGCCGCGCCCCGAGACAATGAAAGTATCCGGCGAGTCGGTCTCGGCCACGCGCAAGGCCACATTCGAGCGCAGTTCGTCGAACAGGCGCTGGCGCAATTTACGGGAGGTGTTCCAGCGGCCCTCTCGCCCGGCAAAGGGGGAGGTGTTGACGCCGAAGGACATGCGCACGGTAGGCTCTTCGATTTTGATGGTCGGCAGAGCGACGGGGTTCTCAGGGTCGGCCAGCGTCTCGCCGATGGCGATGCCTTCCAGCCCGGCGATGGCCACAATCTCGCCCGCCTGGGCCTCTCCGACCTCGATGCGCTCCAGCCCCTGATGGACATAGAGATAGCGGGCGCGTTCGGGCAGGGTTTGCCCATCCAGGGTGAGCCGCGCCACCGGTTGGCCGGCGCGCACACGGCCAGCAAAAATCCGACCGATAGCCGTCACCCCGCGGTAATCATCGTATCCAAGGGTGGTGACCAGCATCTGCAAGGGAGCGTCGGCGTCCACTTTGGGAGCAGGGATATAGCGCAGGATGGCATCGAAGAGTGGTTTGAGATCGGGGCCGAGTTGGGGAGTAAGGCCAGCCTGCTGTGTAATGGCGTTGGTGTAAATGACGGGGAAATCGGCTTGTTCGTCGCTGGCGCCCAGTTCGATGAACAAGTCGAAGGTCTGGTTGAGGGCGCGTTCGGGTTCGGCGTCTTTACGGTCTACTTTGTTGATGACCACGATGGCACGGTGGCCCATCTCCAAAGCTTTCTTGAGCACGAAGCGGGTCTGCGGCATGGGGCCCTCGGCGGCGTCCACCAGGAGCAGCACACCGTCCACCATATTCATCACGCGTTCCACCTCGCCGCCGAAATCGGCATGGCCGGGGGTATCCACAATGTTGATTTTGACGGTCTGTTGGTCAACGGCGTCCCAAATGGAGATAGCGGTGTTCTTGGCCAGGATGGTAATGCCGCGTTCGCGTTCGAGGTCGTTGGAATCCAGGATGCGCTCGGCCACGCGCTGGTTGTCGCGGAAGATATGGGCCTGACGCAGCAGGCCGTCTACCAGGGTTGTTTTGCCATGGTCTACATGGGCGATAATGGCGATATTGCGGAGGTCAGTTCGTTCGATGAGCATGGTTTCGTGTTCGAGAGTCAACAACAGAGGAGAGCTGTACGTATCGTGCGGTCTCCAGCCGCAATCCCAAAAGAAGGTGGCCTGTCATATAGCATAATTCAGGATCGAAAAGCAGGAACGAGGCCCACGCCCCCCTCTCGTGAGACCACAGGCAGGCCACGGGCACATTAGTATACACCAAAATTTCCTGCTTGGCCCATTAACGACCTTCGACCTTGCAGAAGAAGTCTCGGTCAAGTGCGCCAACGGCGTCGCCCAACCTGCTTGGGCTTTCGGTTCTGCTCAATGTCTACGATGCAATGGTCAGGTAGCTTGTTTCCTGGCAATCAGCCGCGCGCGGCTTTTGACAAAACCCCGCTTCACGCGGTATAATGCCGAGGGTTGTTCGCGGGCTTATCAATTCTGGTAATTCCATGCGAGATGGTCTTTACGGAGGTCTGCCGAGAGCTTTTTTGATGTGAAGAGCATTGAAGCCTTTCAAGAGCTCGGCTGAGTCCGCGAATTGCCAGCCGAGTTTTTTTGTCCTTATTGCCCCCGGCCAACTCGTCGGCGACGGCGAAGAGCTTAGGGGTTCGATCTGCCTGTGAAAGGAGGTGAGGGTCTTGACAACAGTAAACCTGCGCCCTAACGAATCGCAAGAGCAATTGCTCAAACGCTTCCGCAAGAAGGTCGCTAAAAGTGGCGTCTTGAGCACCGTCCGCCGCAAGCGATGGTTCGTCTCCAAGAGTGAATTGCGTCGCATTCAGAAGAAAAAGGCCATCCGGCGTATTCGCCGCCGCCAACGTGAGGCAATGGAATGACCCTTGCGGCTGTCGAATCCGCCACATGGCAATATGTATGGCTTGGAGGTGTGCATGGCAAAAGACGATGACAAAATTCAGGTAGAAGGCCAGGTGGTCGAGGCCTTGCCAGGAACGCAATTCAAAGTGCGCCTGGAAAGCGGCCACGAAGTATTGGCCTACCTGTCCGGCAAAATGCGCAAATACTACATCCGCATCTTGCTGGGCGACCGCGTGCGCGTCGAAATGTCCCCCTACGACTTGACGCGCGGCCGGATCGTGTATCGCCACAAGAAACACACCGAAACAGTAGAAGAAGAGTTCTAGCCGCCCGCGGATTCATCTGGCATCATTCGGAAAACACCTGGCGGGGCGCATCCAGCAGACGCGCCCCGCCAGGCTTTTGTCCACAGGGGGGAATTACGGCAAGGCTTTGAACGAGTTGAGAACTTTCATGTAATTGGCGCGCTCGAACGCCGCCGGATCAGCAACCGCCTTCTGGCTCATACTGCCCTGCATCTGGCTGATCGACTCATACTCATGCTCGACCATCCAGTTTTCGATGCCTGCCAAAATCTCGGCGGCACGGCCGATCCCTTTCTCCAGCAGCGCCGAGGCCATCATGGCCACCCGCGCTCCAGCCATCATCGCCTTGATCACATCCTCGGCGGTGTGAACCCCGCTGGTCAGAGCCAGATCGGCCCCAATCTGCCCGTGCAGAATAGCTATCCAGCGCAAGGGCAGACGAAGCTCATGGGAATTGCTCAAAACCAGGTGGGGGGTCACCTCCAGCGCTTCCAGGTCGAAATCCGGCTGATAGAAGCGATTGAACAACACCAAACCATCTGCCCCCGCTTCGACAAGCCGCTTGGCGATGTTGGGAATGGCCGTGTAGAACGGACTGAGCTTGACCGCAATGGGGATACGAATGCTCTGGCGGATGTCGTGCACCAGGGTAACGTGTGCCTCTTCGATGGCCGCGCTGGTCAGATTGGGATCGGTGGGCAGATAGTAGAGATTCAACTCCAGAGCATCAGCCCCAGCGTCTTCGATCTTCTTGGCGTACTTGATCCAGCCGCCGCTCGAAACACCGTTGAGACTGCCGATGACGGGGATATTTACAGCTTGCTTGAGCTTACGCACCGTCTCGATGTAGACATCGGGGGCCAGGGCAAACTTACCCATGTTCGGCAGATAAGAAGCAGCTTCCTGGAAAGTCTCAATGCCCTGATTGAGGAAATGATCCAGCTCCAGGCTCTCGTGGATGATTTGCTCCTCGAAGAGCGAATACATCACGATGGCTGCAACTCCTGCCTGTTCAAGACGTTGGACAGTTTCGACCTTCTCGGAGAGCGGCGAGGCAGAAGCCACCAGTGGATTTTTGAGCTTAAGGCCCAGGTAAGTGGTAGTCAGGTCAACCATGGTTGTCGTCCCTTCTTCATTTTCGGTCATTGTGCGAGAACAGCTTTGCGGTTTACTCATTGCTGCTGTAAGTCATGGCAGCCATCTGCTTGTAGAACTGCCAGCGGGATTTAACGTCTTGTTGGGCCAGCCTGAGAAGCTCCTCGGCGCGCTGCTCGTCGCTCTGTACCAGGGTGCGGTAACGGGTCTCGTTATAAACGTAATCTTTGAGCGGAATGCTGGGGTCTTTCGAATCGAGAATCAACGGATTCTTACCCTCAGCAACCAGCATCGGATTGTAACGATAGAGCGGCCAGTAGCCCGATTGAACTGCAAGTTTCTGCTGATCCAAGCCTTTGAGCATATCAATACCGTGGGCAATACAGTGCGAGTAGGCAATAATCAGCGATGGCCCCTCGTAGGCCTCAGCTTCGAGGAAAGCCGTCAGAGTTTGCTGATCGCTGGCGCCCATGGCGACACGCGCCACGTACACGTAACCGTAAGACATAGCCAGCAAGCCCAGGTCTTTCTTGCCAATAGCCTTCCCCTGAGCAGCGAACTTGGCCACGGCAGCGCGCGGCGTGGATTTCGACGCCTGGCCGCCGGTGTTCGAATACACCTCGGTGTCCAGCACCAGCAAGTTGACATTGCGCCCGCTGGCCAGGACATGATCCAAGCCGCCATAACCAATATCGTAAGCCCAACCGTCGCCGCCAACAATCCAAACGCTCTTCTTGACCAGCATATCGGCCACACTGATCAAGTCCTTGGCGCGCAAGTCGCTCAAGCCTGCCAGGCGCTGCTTCAGCAGAGCCACGCGCTCACGCTGAGCTTTGATGCCGGTCTCGGTGCTTTGATCGGCATTGAGCAGCTCACTCACCAAACTCTCGCCCACAACAGAAGCGAACAACGGCAAGAGTTCACGAGCATACTCGCTTTGCTTGTCAATCGTCAGGCGGAAGCCCAAACCAAACTCAGCGTTATCTTCGAAGAGGGAATTCGACCAGCTTGGGCCGCGCCCCTCGCGGTTGACCGTGTAGGGCGTGGTGGGCAGGTTGCCGCCGTAAATCGAGGAACAGCCGGTTGCATTAGCAATCATGGCGCGATCGCCGAAGAGCTGGGTGAGCAGCTTGATATAAGGCGTTTCACCACAGCCAGCGCATGCGCCGGAGAACTCGAAGAGCGGTTCGAGCAGTTGGGTGTTCTTGACCTGCCTGACATTGAGCGCCGAGCGTTCGGCCACAGGCAACGACAGGAAGAACTCCCAGTTGCGGCGCTCTTGCTCGCGAATGGGCGGTTGGGCCACCATGTTGAGCGCTTTGCGCCCGGCCTGGGTCTTGTCTTTCGCCGGGCAGACCTCGACGCACAGCGCGCAGCCGGTGCAGTCTTCAGGCGCAACCTGGATGGTGTACTTGGTATTGGGGAATTCTTTGAACTTGCCGTCTGTGGACTTGAAGGCAGCCGGAGCCTTGTCTAACCAGGCCGCTTCGTACAGTTTGGCGCGGATCACAGCATGGGGGCAGACGAAGACGCACTTGCCACACTGGATGCACAGCTCTGGCACCCATTCAGGAATCTCGAGGGCGATGTTGCGCTTTTCCCATTGGGTGGTGCCAGAAGGATAAGTGCCGTCGGCAGGGAAAGCGGAAACGGGGATATTGTCGCCATCCAGGCCGATGATGCGCCCCAAGACCTCGCGGACGAAGACCGGCGCGGTCTCAGGGACGGCGGCGCGCCGCGTGATTTTGCTGGTGACCTGGGCCGGCACTTCGACCTGGTGCAGGTTGGCCAGCGTCTGATCAACCGCCTCGAAATTCTTCTGCACCACTGCTTCGCCGCGTCTGCCGTAGGTCTTCTGGATAGATTTCTTGATCTGGGCAATCGCCTCGTCGCGCGGCAGCACACCGGAGATAGCAAAGAAGCAGGTCTGCATGATGGTGTTGATGCGCGTCCCCATGCCCGTGGCTTTGGCGACATCGTAGGCGTTGATGACATAGAATTTAAGTTTCTTCTCGATAATGGCCTTTTGCACCTCCATCGGGAGATGGTCCCACACCTCATCCGGCCCATACAGGCTGTTGAGCAAAAACGTGCCGCCGGGCATAGCATATTTGAGCACGTCGTACTTTTCGAGAAAGACGAATTGGTGGCAGCCCAAGAATTGCGCCTGATTGATCAGATAGGGAGCGCGGATAGGCTTGGGACCAAAACGCAAATGCGAGATGGTGATGCCGCCCGACTTCTTCGAGTCGTACACGAAGTAACCCTGAGCGTAGTTGTCGGTCTCCTCGCCGATGATCTTGATGGAGTTCTTGTTGGCGCCTACGGTACCATCGGCGCCCAGGCCCCAGAACACACAGCGCACCGTCTCGGCGCTTTCGATGTCGAAGGTCGGGTCGAAGTCCAAGCTGGTGTGAGAGAGATCGTCGTAGATGCCAATGGTGAAGTGATTTTTGGGTTCGGCCTTCTTCAGTTCATCGAAGACGCCTTTGGCCATGGCGGGGGTGAATTCTTTGGAGGACAAGCCGTAACGCCCACCAACAACCTTGACGTCGGTGCGGCCTGTTTCGACCAGGGCATTGACCACATCGAGATAGAGCGGCTCGCCGGCGGAACCGGGTTCCTTGGTGCGGTCCAACACAGCAATCTTCTTCACGCTGGCGGGCAACGCCTTGGCGAAATGCTCCACCGAGAAGGGGCGATACAGCCGCACCACCAACACCCCAACCTTTTCGCCGCGTTCGTTCAAGTATTTGGCTGTTTCGTAGGCGGTTTCAGCGCCTGACCCCATAGCCACAATCACCCGCTCGGCGTTGGGCGCACCCACATACCAGAACAGGCTGTACTTGCGCCCGGTCAGTTGATAGAACTTGTCCATGGTCTTTTGGACAATGGCCGGTGCGGCAGCGTAGTAAGGGTTGACGGTTTCGCGCGCTTGGAAGTACACATCGGGGTTTTGCGCCGTGCCGCGCACGAAGGGATGCTCCGGCGAGAGAGCGCGGGCGCGGTGGGCCTGCACCAGCTCGTCGCTGATCATCTGGCGAATCACATCGTCGCTGATCAACTCGATTTTGTTCACTTCAGCCGAGGTGCGGAAGCCGTCGAAGAAGTGCAGGAAGGGGACACGCGCTTCCAGCGTGGCCGCCAGGGCAATCAAGGCAAAATCATGCGCCTCTTGCACCGAGTTGGAAGCCAACATGGCAAAGCCGGTTTGTCGGCAAGCCATGACATCCGAGTGGTCGCCAAATATCGAGAGCGCCTGCGCGGCAATCGAGCGTGCTGAGACGTGGAAAACGGTCGAGGTCAACTCGCCGGCAATCTTGAACATGTTGGGGATCATCAGCAACAGGCCTTGCGAGGCGGTAAAGGTGGTGGTCAACGCCCCAGCCTGTAGCGCGCCATGCACAGCGCCTGCAGCGCCACCTTCAGATTGCATTTCCACTACCAGGGGGACGGTGCCCCAGATATTCGGGCGTTTCTGCGCCGACCATTCATCGGCCCACTCGCCCATGGTAGACGAGGGCGTGATGGGGTAAATGGCAATCACTTCGCTCGTCCGATGAGCAATATAGGCAGTCGCCTCATTGCCGTCTATGTTGGTCATTTGCTTGGTCATTGTTCATCTCCATAAATCTTGGGTTCGCCCTGAATTGGCGTTGCAATGCCGTTGGATACAGGTTCGTGTGCCTCTTTCTCGTTTCAAAGCCCACTCCAATCAAGGTGGGCAAAAATCCAACACTCAAGTATATCTGTTAGCAGGTGATTGCGATAGTTATTTATGGCACAAATTATACCTGTGACCTGTCATATCAAGCCAATGGGCGATGTCTGCCATCGCCCATTGCCGAAAGCCCATCGTCTTCCCTGAACTGTAGCCGATCTAGCCACGACGGGTGTAATTGGGCAACAAGATGGGCGATTTGACGGTGCCGTTGATGCCTGCCTCGTCCAACTCTTTGTTCCAGGCCGCCAGGTGTTGCAGAGTGGGTTTACCCAATTGCACGCCGCGGCTGACGTAATCAGCCGCCGAGCGGCCAGCGCGCCGCCCAAAGACGCACACATCCAGCAGGCTGTTGCCCATAAGCCGATTGCGGCCATGCACCCCCCCGCTGACCTCTCCACCCACGAAAAGGCCGGGGATTCTCGTGCGGCAGTCGGCGTCTATGCGGATACCGCCGTTCTGGTAGTGGAGGGTGGGATAAACCAGCATAGGCTGTCGGGTGATGTCAATGCCAAAGCGTTTGAATTGCCGCACCATGGCAGGCAGCGCTTTCTCGATAGTCCCAGGGCCGTGCAACAGGTCAATCAAGGGCGAATCAAGCCACACGGCTGGCTGGCCAGTGGGGGTGGGGACGCCCAGGTTGCGCTCTTTGCACTCGCGGATGAAAGCCGCCGCTTCCACATCCCGCGGCTCCAGCGGGTAAACGAATTGCTCACCTTTGACGTTGACCGGCTGCGCTCCCAGGCCGCGCACTTTTTCGGTGACCAACTGGCCAAGGATTTGCTCGGGGTAGGCGGCGCCGGTGGGATGGTATTGCATCGTATCCAGGAAAAGCGGTTCGGCGCCCACGCGATAGGCCATCACAATGCCGTCGGCTGTGGCGCCATAGTGGTTGGTGGTGGGGAAACCCTGATAATGCAGCCGCCCGCTGCCACCGGTGGCCAGCACCACCGCCCTGGCTTTGACAAAGAAAAAGCGCTCGGTCTCCAGGTTGTACAACACCGCCCCGCAAATCTTGCCGGAATCATCCAACACCAACTCAACCGCCGGGCAGAACTCGATCACGTCAATGTTGGGGCGGTTGCGCGCCTCGTCGCGCAGTGTGCGCATGATCTCGGCCCCCGAATAATCCCGCGAAGAGTGCATACGCTTACGGCTCGTGCCGCCCCCATGCTCTTCCATCATGGTTCCATCGGGGCTTTTGTCGAACATCACCCCCAAGCTTTCCAGCCATTGGATGACGATGGGTGCGTCGGTCACCAGGGCTTCGACCAGCTCCGGCAGGTTGTCGAAATGGCCGCCGCCGATGACATCCAGGTAGTGAATAGCAGGCGAATCTTCAGGACGGTCGGCCGCCTGAATGCCGCCCTGCGCCATCATGGTGTTGGCGTCGCCGAAACGCAGCTTGGTGACCAGGGTGACTTTGGCGCCGCCCTCCTGGGCCAGCAGCGCCGCCGATGCGCCGGCGCCTCCTCCGCCGATGACCAGCACGTCGGTCTCGAACTCCGCCTGGCTCAGGTCAAAATCGGGGCCGATGAGGGGTCGCCCCTCCACCAGATCGGCCAACTCGTTGGGCATTTCTGCGCCTTTGGCCACGCCCACACGCACGGCGCGGAAGCCTTCGGCCAGGAAATCGGGGTGGAAGCTGTGCAACAGTTTCTCGCGCTCTTCCAGCGACATGGCCGGGAATTTCTGATGCATCCGCTCGGGGCGGGTGGCCTCGACCACTTTGATCAATTCAAGCATTTCGGGTGTATAAGTCATGGTTTACCTCCGGTGAGCCGTCAGCTCCTGGCATTCAGCAAAGAAGCCCAACGGCTAATGGCTGAGGGCAATCAGGGTTCGATATCCCGCGCCTTGTAGCGCTCGACAAGCGCCTCACGATTGAGGGCCTTCAACTCGGCAATTGTGCCGCTGAACTTGCCCGCCTGGATTTCTTCGACGCGCTGGTGCAAATGTTCCGAGCGAGGCGACAGGTAGCGGCCATACAAACGGCGGGCCAGGATGCCGATGTTGTACTGCGGCTCTTCTGCCGGGCAGCGCGCCGCGCACAGCCCGCACATGATGCAATCGAAGGACATATTCGCTACCAGAGCGATGTCGCCGCGCATGGCCGCCGCCATATAACCTTTGACGTTCAGCTCTTGGGGGCAGGCCTTCGTGCAGGTGCCGCAGCCCAAACAGCGCAGCAACTCTGGATAAAGCCTGAAGAGTGTGGCAGCCTCAGGGGTGAGCTGGGTTATATCGTAAGTGGCGCGCTTGGCCGGAAAGAAGGGAATCTGCCCCAGGTACATTTCCGGCTTCACCACCGTCTGGCAAGCCAGCCCGAAGTAAAGCTTGGGGTCATCCTTGATGCGATACACCGTCGCACACGCCCCGCAGAAGCCCCCTCGACACCCCACCCCGCGAATCAAAGTATAGCCTGCCCATTCCATCGCTTTCATGATGGTCAGGGTGGAGGGGACATCGTAGCGCTTGCCCATGATGTAAATGGGAATGAGATCGGTTCGTTCGGTCATGGTTCACTCCTTGATAAGGGTCAGCACTTCAATTTTGCCGCCAGCCGTGCTCAGACCGCCTAGCGGCAACTGACGGCTATTCGCCAACTTCGCTCCACTCGTCGGCCTTGAAGGTGATCAGCGGCAGCGCTTCGTCCACGCTGCGGCCGGGGGCATAATCGAAGACGGCGTCGAGGCGCTGGTTGACGGCGCGGAACACCAGGCCAACGGGCAGTTCTGCCGGGCAGGCCTCGCTGCACATGCCGCAGCCCACACACGACAGCGCCATGTGATTCATGCGGGTCAGGTGAAAGAGCATCGTGTCAGCCGGCAGGCGGTAAGCGCCCTTTTGCCTGGCCCAGCCGATGAATTGCATCGGCTCGTGGTCGAAAACCTGGCTCTTGAAAACACACTGCTTGCAATAACAAATAGGGCAGACTTCCATGCAATTGTGGCAGCGGATGCACGCGGCAAAAACGCCTGGCACGCCCTCGTCGCCTTCGAGGCGGGCGCGTATCTCGGCAAAAGCGGCGTCGCGGGCCGCCGTGCGGGCAGCGATGAGCTTCTCCACCACCGCGGCGCGGCCATTCCCCTCGGCTGGCGAAAACCCCAGCTCGAGCGCCATCTCGTCGGGCAGCGAAATGTGGATAGCCTGATCGAGATCGCTGTTCAAGAGTTCGACACGAATCGGCGCGGCATCGAAGACCGGTTGCTCGCAGATTTTACAAGCGGTGCGCAATTCGGCAGGGGGGCTGTGGGGGGGCGTCGAGGCGGATTGATAAAGCTGACGCCACAGCTCTGCCGGTTGAGCGTTGAGCGCCGTGCGCTGGTAGACGGGGACGCTGTACGTCCCAGCACAATCTACAGCAATCAGCACCAAATCATCGAGGCTGGCCTGTTGCATCTTGACCAGCTCGACAAGGGCGCGCAGTTCGCAGGAGCGCAACACAACACCCAGGCGAGGGCGCGGCTGGCGGACGCTGAGCTTGCCGGCCAAAGTGGCGCCGTTGGAGGGCAGCACCGGGGCCAGTGGGTCCACCTCCCCCATGCGGCCAGGGTCGGTCACCAGCCCTGGGGTTACCGTTCCGTAAGGGGTGCGCAGAGGCGCCAGCAAGGCGTCCACGCGGCCCGTTTCCAACAATCTCGCCAGGAAGCCCTGTAAGGCTTTGAGGGTATCGCCGTTTTCGACAGGTATGATCGTCTTCATGGTTACACTGCCCACTCGGTTTTCATTGGATTTGGCCCTTTTGCCTTCATCGCCTCGGTCATCTCGCGGATCGTCTCAGCAAAGCGCGAGCCTTCACTGGCGCTGATCCAACGCAGCCAGATGCGGTCTTCGTCGAAGCCGCTATTCTTGAGAATTTCCTTGAGCGCCACCACCCGGCGGCGGGCTTTGTAGTTGCCCTCCTGGTAGTGACAGTCGCCGGGGTGGCAGCCGCCGATGAGGATGCCATCGGCCCCCGCCAGGTCGGCCTTGAGCACGTAGATGGGGTCTACCGCCCCCGAGCACATCAGGCGAATGATGCGCACATTGGGGGGGTATTGCAGGCGGCTGGTGCCGGCCAAATCTGCGCCGGTGTAAGTGCACCAGTTGCACAGGAAGGCAATGATTTTGGGTTCGAAAGCGCTTTCGGTCATCTTCAGCCTAAACTCCTCGATTACAAGCTAAACCAGCTTTTGCCAAGTGCGTGACGAATGCTGATGGCTACGATAACGCCGCGTCCAACATGGCGCTCACCTGCAAGAACTCAAAACCTCGCTGCTGGCTGGCTTTGTTGGGGCAGGCGACCACGCAGGCCCCGCAGCCCTGGCAAAGCACATCCACCACTTTGGCATACGTGTCGCCCGGTTCCAGGCGGCGCGCCCCAAAGGGGCAAACCTCCACACACAAGCCACAGGCGGCGCACAAGCGGGGGTTGACCGAGGCGATGATGGGCGTGGCGGTCAGTTCTTTCTTGGCCAGCAGCGCCACCGCTCGCACGGCTGCCGCTTTGGCCTGGGCAATCGTTTCGTCCATGGCGCGCGGCGAATGCGCCAAGCCGCACAGGTAAACACCATCGGCGGCAAAATCCACCGGGCGAAGTTTGACATGTGCCTCGAGGAAAAAGCCCTCCGCGGTGAGCGGCAGTTTCAACAGACGGCTGAGCGCCTCGTTGCCAGGCTCGGCCTCGATCCCCGCACTCAGCACCACGCGCTCCGCCGGCAAGGTAAGAAGCTCGCCATCGGGTTGGACCTTTACCCGCACTTGCAGGGGCGAAGCGCCGCCTTCAGCGCCGCTCACCACCGGCGGCTCATCGGCATCGAATTCCAGGAAGACCACGCCTGCCTGACGAGCCTGGCGGTATAAACGTTCACGGAAACCGTAGGTGCGGATGTCGCGGTAAAGAATGGCTACCTGGGCGGCCGGCTGGCGTTTCTTGAGTTCCAGAGCGTTCTTGATCGCCTGTGAGCAGCAAATGCGCGAGCAATAGGGATGTGCCTCGTTGCGCGAGCCAACGCATTGAATCATGACCACCGAGGCCGGTAAGCCTGGCTCAGGCTGATCCGCGGCGACCGGCGTTCCCACCCTGCCTGCGCGGCTCAATTCCGCCTCGAACTCCCGTTGGGTGACGACCTCTGGCAGTTGTCCGTAGCCGTACACGCTGGGGGTAATCTCCTGTCCGCCGGTGGCCACCACCACCACGCCGTGCACCAGTTCGCTGGTCGAGCCGTCTTTGTGGCGCACGGTGCTGCGGTACTGCCCCACATAGCCGCCGATCTCGACCACCTCGCTCTCTAACATGATGGTAATGCGCGGCTCCTGGCTAACGCGCCGGATGGTCTCGGCCAGCACTTGCTGAGGGTCGCTGCCGTTGAAGCCGATGTAGATGTGGCGCAAATGCCCGCCTAGTTCGGCCTGGCGCTCGACCAGGTAAACCGGGAAGCCCTGGGCGGCAATCGAGAGAGCGGCCGTCATGCCCGCCAGGCCGCCGCCGATGACCAGGGCTTGATGTTGCACATCGAGCGTGCCGCGTTGCAGCGGCTTGAGGCGGCGCGCTTTGGCCACAGCCATCGTCACCAATTGCTTGGCTTTCTCGGTGGCGACTTCCGGCATACTGCGGTGCACCCATGAGTCCTGTTCACGCAGGTTAGCCATCTCGAACAGATGGGGGTTCAGCCCCGCCTGGCGGATGGTGTCTTGGAACAATGGCTCATGGGTGCGTGGCGTGCAACTGGCTACCACCACACGGTTGAGACGTTGCTCCAACACGGTTTTGGTGATCTTGGCCTGCGTATCCTGGGAACAGGTGTACAGATTGCGCTCGGCGTACACCACATTGGGCAAAGTTTTGACATACTCGACCACCTCGGGCACATTGACCACGCCGCCGATGTTGATGCCGCAATGGCAGACGAAGACGCCAACGCGCGGCTCCTCCTCGGATACGTCTCGCTCAGGCGGGTAAACGGCCTGGCGGGTGAGCGTGCCGCGCGCCGCAGCCAGCAGGGCAGAGGCTTGCGAGGCGGCGCAACTGGCCTCGATGACCGTTTCGGGGATGTCTTTCGGCTCGCCGAACGCTCCGGCAACGTAGATTCCCGGCCGGTTGGATTCGGTGGGATGATACAGGGGGGCCTCGGCAAAGCCATACTCGTTGAGCGTGACCCCCAGCCGCCGCGCCGTCTCCAGCGTCGCCGCCGATGGCTTGAGGCCAACCGACAGCACCACCATATCGAATTCTTCCTCGTGCGTCAGCGGTTTGCCATTTTCGTCGAAGGTGGCGTAGAGCACACGCAGGTTGTGGTTGCTGGGGATTTCTTTCACCGCCGAGACCATACTGCGCACATAGCGCACGCCTTGTTCGCGGCTGGCGCGCTCGATGTAGGCGTCGAAGCCCTTACCGAAGGCGCGGATGTCCATGTAGAAAATAGTGGGCTGGATGTTGGCGTCGTGCTCGCGGGCAATGACGGCCTCTTTGGTGGCGTACATACAGCATACCGACGAGCAGTAACCCTGGTCGCAGGAAATATCGCGTGAGCCGACGCACTGAATCCAAGCAATTTTGCGGGGGTGATTCTTGTCCGAGGGACGTTGGACGACGCCGCCAAACGGCCCGGAGGCCGAGAGCATGCGCTCGAATTCGAGCGAGGTGACAACGTTGGGGAAGCGCCCATAGCCGTATTCGGGGCGAATGTCCCCGGAGATGGGTTCAAGCCCGGGGGTCAACACGACCGCGCCCACCTGCAACTGGATAGTTTCGCTGAGCATGTTGTGGTCAATGGCTGCAGCGCGGCAGGCGTAGACGCACTGCAAGCACTCGGAGCAGATGCCGCAACTGAGGCAGCGCCCAGCTTCGAGGCGGGCATCTTCTTCGGTGAGGCCGGCATACACTTCGGCGAAGTCGCGCTTGCGCTCGAGGGGCGGGCGGGGCTTCATCTCGACACGCGGCAGGGCACGCGGGCCGCCTTTTTCGGGGGTGCGTTCTTGCACCACGGGCGGGCGAGGCGCCGCCGGTACAGCGACCGGCCAGACAGAGGGCGTGGTGGCAAATTTCTGTCGCAGATACTGGTCAATCGCCCGCGCGGCGCGGTGGCCTGCTTCGATAGCGTTGACGACGAAGGTGGTGCCGGTGACGGCATCCCCGCCGGCAAAGACGCCGGGCAGGCTGGTTGCCAGCGTTTCAGGGTCCACCTTGGGGAAGCGCCCCCGCACGGTTTCTACCGCCCCCTTCAGGCATTCGATCTCTGGGCGCTGACCGATGGCAAAGATGACCATATCGGCGGGGATGATCTCTTCAGTGCCGGGAATCTCGTCGAAGTCGGGGCGGCCGTCCACGAAGCCGCGGAAATTCACACTGACCGTGCGCACCCCCGTCACCCGTCCGTCCTCAGCAGTGACTTCTTTGAACGTCCGCGAGGGATAGAGTTCGATGCCTTCATCCTGGGCGTCGCGCACTTCCCAATCGTGAGCGGGCATCGTCTGGCGGCTTTCCAGGCACGACATCCCCACCCAGGCGGCCCCCAGGCGCACGGCAGACATGGCTGCATCTATGGCGACGTTGCCGCCGCCCAAGACGAGCACCCGCTGCCCGGCGACCGAGGACAACAGGCTGCCGCTGTCGGCATCCGCCCCCTGGCGTAAGCTGACCTGGCGCAGGAACTCGGTCGCTGTTGTGACTTGGGGTAAATCGGCGCCGGGGATGGGCAGTTTGATGCCGCCATGTGCGCCAACGGCGACGAAAACGGCATGGAAACCCTGCTCAAGCAGCGCCGGCACGTCGTCAATGCGGGTATTGAGCTTCAGCTCCACACCCTCGGCCAGGATGTCTTCGATTTCTTGTTGGACGAGGGCGTAAGGCAGACGGTATTCTGGCACACCCACGCGCATCATGCCGCCGGCCACCGGCAGCGCCTCGAAGACGGTAACGGCATGACCCTTGCGCACCAGGTCGAGCGCGGCCGTCATGCCGGCAGGGCCAGAGCCAATGACGGCGACTTTGCGATACGTGGGGGCAACCTCCAGCGGGCGGATGCGCTGATTCGTTTCGAGGTTCTTCATCGCCCAATCGGCCACGAAGCGCTTGAGCGCCATGATATTGACGGGGGTGTCTTCGGCATCGCGGGCGCAGGCGTCTTCGCATTTGTGGTTGCAGACGCGCCCGCACACCGATGGGAAGGGGTTGTCCTCTTTGATGGTGCGGTAGGCATCGGCAAAACGGCCCTCGCGAATGAGGGCAATGTACCCCTGGGCGCGTTGGTTGATGGGGCATGCGTCGCGGCAAGGCGACACGCCGAGTTTTTCGATGGCGAAGGCGTTGGGGATGGCCTGCGGATAGGGCTTATAGACCGCTTTGCGCAGCGAAAGGTTGCCGTTGAATTGGTCGAGACGGGATACCGGGCAGGCAGCAGCGCAATCGCCGCAGCCGGTGCATTTGAGGATGTCTACATAGCGCGCATGACGGCGCAGGGTGACGGTGAAATTGCCCGGCTCACCGCTGATCGCTTCGATCTCGGAAGTGGTCAGAATCTCGATGTTGAGATGCCGCCCCACCTCGACCAGCTTGGGGGACATGATGCACATGGCGCAGTCGTTGGTGGGGAAGGTTTTGTCGAGCTGGGCCATCGTGCCGCCAATGGCGGGGGACTTTTCCAGCAGGTAGACCTTCAAGCCCGCTTCGGCCAGGTCGAGAGAAGCCTGCATCCCGCCAATGCCTGCCCCGACGACAAGGACTGCGCCGGTAGGTGTTTCGTTGTGATCGGTGTCAAATGCCATACTCGCCTTACCCTGAGAGAGTGTCATGTCATCGTCCGCTTCCAGCGACGCAAACGCCGCGTTTTCAAACCGGTAGCTGCTTTAGCAAGGGCAGTGGGTCAATCAGATGCTTGCTCCACCAGCCGCTGGCTTCGTCGAGAGCGAAGGCCAGCCCGATCAGCTCGGTGAAATAGAAAATCGGCATCTTAGCGGCTTGCTTGGGCTGGCGCATTTCCAGGTTGACCTGGCACAGCGGGCAGCTTGTGACAATGGCGTCTGCCCCAGCTTCACGCGCCCGCTCGACCAGACGGGCAACGAGCCGCATGGCAACCGCTGATTTGGTCAGCGATAGACCGCCGCCGCAACAATCGGTGGCGTATGACCACGGGCGGGCCTCAGCGCCGATGGTCTCCAGCAAACGGTTCATGAGCTGGGGGTTATCAGGATTTTCGAATTGGGTAATCCCCGGCGGGCGGACGAGCAAACAGCCGTAGTAGCCGACCGCTTTCAGCCCGTTCAGGGGGCGCTTCACTCTCTGCCGAACTCGTTCGAGGCCAATGGAATTGCCAATCACATCGAGCAGCGGTCTGACGGCAACCGCTCCGCTGAATTGGAAGCCAACCGCTTTCTCGATAGCAGCGCGTTCTTGGGGGTCGGTGCGGAGGGTGTAATCGGCCGTTTTGTGGCGGTTGAAACAAGCTGCACAAGGCATGACCACGTCGCGCCCGTCACGCTGGGCAATGGCCAGGTTGCGAGCCGGCAATGCCAGCGAGAGCGTGTGGTTGACGCTGTGCGCCGAGGAGGCGCCACAGCAGTTCCAGTCCTCCAACTCATGCAGCCCAACGTCCAAGGCCTCGAATACGGCGCGCACCGAGCTGTCGTATTCGACGGCTGTGGCTTCGAGAGAGCAGCCTGGGTAATAGGAAAAGTCCATCAGTTCTCCTGTGTTTCGGCCGGGTGGTGTTTCTGCGTAGCGGTGAAAATTTGCCTGACTTCGTTACGCCCTTTGAGCCAATGCGGCAGGATCGGCACCTTGCCTTTGAGCAGCATAGTCGGTGCGCTGTCCATGTCGGAAAGCAGGTCTAACGTCCACAACTTGAAGCCAGCCAGCAAGGAGGCTTCGTGCATGCGGCCCATCTTGTGGACAATGAAGAGGAAGGTTTTGTGGAATTTGGCAGCATACGGCTCGGCGGGTCGTGCGCCTTCGGCCAGGGCGACCTGGCGCAGGGCATCCATGACACGGGCGATGTCAATTTCGTTGGGGCAACGCGTGCCGCAGGTCTCGCAGGAAGCGCACAGCCAGATGTCATGGCTGGCGAGCAGGCGCTCTTTCTCACCAAGCTGAACCATGCGCAAGACGCGGTCGGGGCCGTAAGTCATCTCGGCAGCCACCGGGCAGCCGGCGGTGCACTTGTGGCAGTGGTAGCAAAGCTGGATGGTTTGCGAGGAGAGACGGTTGATTTGGTCGGCAAAAGTTGGGTCGAACATGGCTGTTCCTGGAGGCTCAAGCTGGTCTGCTTCGTTCTAGAGCAGGGAATCTACCATTGCCAAAATCTGTTCGGGTCGCCAGTTGTGCACCTGGCTGGCCTTGTTGGGGCAGGCTACCACGCAGGCGCCGCACGATTGGCACAAGGCGGCGTTGACCGTGGCAATCTCCCACAAGGGGTGAATAGTGCGCGCCCCATAGGGGCAGGCTTTCACGCACGCGCCACAGGCGGCGCACAATTCGGGGATGACGGTGGCCACCATGGGCGAGGCGGTCATCTCGTCTTTCGAGAATAGCTGCAACACCTTGGCCGCCGCGCCGCTGGCCTGGGCAACCGTCTCGGGGATATCTTTTGGGCCTTGACCCGCCCCGGCCAGGTAAATGCCGGCGGTGAGCGTCTCCACCGGGCGCAGCTTGGGGTGCGCCTCGTTGTAGAAGCCATTTGCGTCGGTGCTAATATGCAAGCGCTGCCCCAGCTCAACGGAGCCGCTGGCCGGGGTCATCGGCGTGGCCAGCACGACCATATCGGCGGCAATTTCCACGCTGCGGTCACTCAACGTATCCACGCCCCACACGATGACCTTGTCGCCCTCGCGGAAAATCTTGCTGACCTTGCCGCGCAGGTACAGCACCTTGTAGTCGCTCATCGCCCGTTGCACGTATTCGTCGTAATTCTTGCCTGCCGAGCGAATGTCAATATAGAACACGTAAGCCTGACCGCTGGGGACACGCTCACGATAGAGCATGGCCTGCTTGGCCGTATACATGCAGCAGACTTTGGAGCAATATGGCACGCCGCGCTCGCGGTCGCGTGAGCCAGCGCACTGCACGAAGACAATCTCCTGCGGGACTTTACCATCCGAGGGGCGGCGAATCTCCCCGCCGGGCGCCAGCATCTGCTCGAAGGTCAAGCCATCCACCACGTCGAGGATGTCGGCGCCGCCGTATTCGGGCAGCTTGGCGCGGTCGTAGGGTTGCCAGCCGGTAGCCACCACGATTGCGCCAACGTCGAAGGTGAATTTCTCATCGGGGGTGTCTGCAACCTGGCATGTGGCGCGGAAATTGCCCACATAGCCCGACAACTCCATCAGCTCGGCCCTCGTCAACACCTGGATATTGGGATGATGGGTGACCCGTTCGACGATTTGGTTCAAGAGATCGGGGGCGGCGGCAAAATTGAGGTAGGTGCCCGAAAGCTGCGCCATGCGCCCGCCGAGGTGCGCCTGCTTCTCGACGAGGACCACCGGATAGCCGGCTTCGGCCACATCCAGGGCGGCCTGCATCCCGGCAATCCCCCCGCCGATGACCAGCGTGCGGTGGGTCAGCGGCAGGGTGAGGGGGTTCAAAGCCTCGTTGCTCTTCACCTTCTCGGCAATCGAGCGGGTGATGGCAATCGCTTTAGCGGTGGCCTTGTCTTTCTCTTGCTGATGCACCCACGAGCATTGCTCACGGATATTGGCAGACTCACAGCGGTAGGGGTTCATCCCCACGCTGGCCACCGTCTTGCGAAAGGTGGCTTCGTGCATGGCTGGCGAACAGGCAGCCACCACCACCCCGTCCAGTCCATATTTCTCGATGCTCTCGCGGATGAGCTGCTGGCCGGGGTCGGAACACATGTACTTGTAATCAATGGCAAAAGCCACATCGCCGCTCTTCTGGATTTCGGCAACGACCTGGGCCACATCCACCGTTCCGGCAATGTTGATCCCACAATGACAGACGAAAACGCCAATTTTACTCATAGCTCACTCGCCGAATCCCTGGTAATCTATCGAAAAGAACCAGCCTGTATCACTTTCAGCTTTGTAAAAAGGCCATCCTGCGATGAACTGTCGGCGTCGAGAGATGGCTTTTTTCGCCAGGTCTTCGAACTCCTGATACCCTGGGCAGATGGTTAGCCATTCGCCGCTGAATGCTCTTTCTGGAACATCGAGAGCACCTTGGCCGCCGCGCCGCTGGCCTGTGCCACGGTCTCAGGGATGTCCTTTGGTCCGAGGGCTGCTCCTGCCATAAACACACCCGGCACGCCGGTCACCACGGGGTCGAGTTCTTCATTGGCCGCCGTGTAGAAATCGTTATCGTCAATGGCCAGCCCAAGCATCTCGGCCACCTGACGGTTGGTCAGGCGCGGGACGATTGCTGTGGCCAATACGACCATATCGGCGGCGATCTCGATGGTGCGGTTACTGAGAGTATCGGCGCCTTTGACGATGATTTTATCTCCCTCGCGGAAGAGTTTGCTCACTTTGCCGCGCAGGTAAACCACGCCGTCTTCTTCCATGGCGCGGTTGAGAAATTCCTCGTAGCCTTTGCCGCCGGCGCGGACGTCAATGTAAAAGACATAGGCCTGGCCATCATGCACTCGGTGTTTGTACAGGATAGCCTGTTTGGCCGTGTACATACAACAAAGCTTCGAACAATACGGCACGCCGCGCTCAGGATCGCGCGAGCCGCTGCATTGCACAAAGACGACTTCGCGGGGTTCGAGACCATCCGACGGGCGGCGTACCTTGCCGGCGGTGGGGCCGCTGGCAGCCAGCAAGCGTTCGAAGGCCAGGCCGTCTATGACATCGGCAATTTGCCCGCCGCCGTATTCGGGCAAGCGCGACAGCGGAAACAGGTCGTAGCCGGTGGCGACCACAATGGCCCCCACCTGCTCTTCGAAGATTTGGTCTTGTTGCTCCCAGACGATAGCGCCGGTGGGGCAAAACTTGGCGCACGCCCCGCATTTGGGTTTGGCCGGGTTGCCTTTAGCATCCACAGCAGGCACGCGCCCCGCCTCGATGTCCCATTTCGATTGCAGGTAGCGGCAGTTAGCAGCGTCAATGACCGGCTTGTTCGGCACAGCCTGGGGTGAGAGGGTGTAAACCACCTTGCGGGGGCCGATGCCACGCTCGAAGAGCGATTCCACCTTGAAAGGACACTTCTCCACACAGGCGCCGCATCCGGTGCAAATATCCCAGTCAATGTAGGCAGCGCGCCGGCGGATGCGCACGGCAAAATCGCCGTCAGCGGTGCGTTCTACTGCTTCGACCTCGCTGTACGTGTACAGGCGGATATTTTCGTGATGCCCCACCTCCACCGTGCGAGGCGTCATGATACATTGTGAGCAATCCAGCGTCGGGAAAGTCTCCGAGAGCTGCGCCATGTGCCCGCCAATGGAAGGCTCTTTTTCAACCAACACCACTTCGTAGCCGCTGTTGGCAATATCGAGCGCGGCCTGAATGCCTGCGATGCCTGCACCAATTACGAGAGCGCGTTTGATCATGGCCTTTCTCTTGCACCTTCAGCGTTCACTGATCAGCTCTTGGCTGAGCGTGGCTCGCGAACAAAGATTTTGGATTGACGTAATGCTTTTCCATTCCCCAGGACTCTTCTTCGAGACCGAGGGCAACGGCAATGAGCTGGGTAAAGTACAGAATGGGAAGGGTATCCGAGGCAGCAAGGAGTTTTTGCGGATGATCGAGGTTATATTGACACAGAGGGCAGGCGGTGACGATAGCTTGGGCGCCGTTGCGCCGCGCCGACGCCACAATGTCCCTGGAGAGCTTTTCGGGCAGATCGGGCCTGGAAACAGTCAGGTATGAGCCACAACATTCCGAGGCGTAAGGGAAATCCACCACCTGCGCGCCCAGAGCTTTCATGCAATCGTGCAAGATGGTGGGGCGGTCGGGATCGTCCAGGCCGATTTCATCTTTGGGGCGCAGGAGCAAACAACCGTAGTAAGGGGCTACTCTGAGGCCCGAAAGCGGTCGCTCGACCCGCTTGGCCAGCCCTTCCCAGGTAATTTCATCGCGCAACAACTCGAGGAAATGGCTGACGCGCGTCTGGCCTTGGTAAGGCTCTTCGGTAAACCAGTTAATCTGTTCAAGCATGGCGGGGTTTTGCCCCAGGAAATTTTGCGTTCGGCGCAGAACGTGGAAACAAATGGCGCAGAGGGTGGTGACATGCCCGCCGGCATTCTGCGCCTGGGTGAGAATACGGGTGGGTGCAATGAGCGCCAGCGAGTTGTCGGTGGAGAGAGGGAAGGTGGCCCCACAACATTGCCATTCGGGCAGTTCTTCGAGGGGAGCGCCAAGCGCTCGAGCAACTGCCCGTCCCGACGCGTCGAAGCCCGATGCTTTGGTAGAAAGAGTACAGCCGGGAAAGTAAGCAGGAGACATGGAAAATCCTTTGGAGAAAGTGACAGGTTAGCGTGGCGAGGAGGCCGTTCGCGCCGCTTCTACGTGGTGTATTTGCGAAAGCCGCCAATGAGGGCCAGTTGTGGCACTTCAGCGACGAATTCCGGGGCGATCTGGGTGGAATCCAATCGGTTGCCGCCGCGTTGCAGGGCAATTTGGCGCAAGGCTTCCATCACACGGGGTAGATCAATCCCTTTCGGGCAGCGCGACACACAGGTCAGACACGCCGCGCAAGTCCAGATGGTTTGGGAGGCCAGTACATCTTCGATACCCAACTGGGCCATGCGGATGACTTGATTGGGGAGGATATCCATGCCAAAGGCAACCGGACAGCCAGCGGAGCATTTACCGCATTGATTACAGGCCAACAAGTTTTCCCCGCTAATCGTCTCGATCTGCTCGACGAACTCCCCTCGCACCGACGAGATTGAGATGCGCGTTCTCATGGGTTCCACCGCCTCGCTATAAAATTCGACAGAAATGGTTGTATTCGTATTATCCTACACTTCAGAAGCTTTATCACCTGTCAGGAGTCCTGTAATTGTCAGATGTTGTCATAGGTAAGGGGTGACAAACATCATTGCAGCGTCTGGTCTTGTCGCCTCCAGGGGGCAATGCTATAATGCGAGTGTCGCCCCAGTAGTTCAACGGATAGAACAGGGCACTCCTAAGGCTCTGATGTGGGTTCAATTCCTGCCTGGGGCAATGGGCAATTTTTGCAATGAAATTGCAATACAGAAAATAGATTTTCCAGGTAAGATTAGAACTGACAGATGTCCGGGTGCCCCCCTCACTCGGACGTCTGTCTTTTAACCGACAGGCGGGGTGAAGGCAGAAGAGCAAGCACGTCAGCACAAGCAAGCGTCGTGGGCGATAAAACCTGGCAATTTCGACAAGCAGACAGAAGGGCGAATGTCTTTGGCGCGCCGGCCGTGCGAGGGTGGCCAGCGACGCTGGCGAGGCCAGCGTGGCCAGAGCAGCGAGGCGGTGAACACCGTGGATGTGGCAAGCAGCTTACCACGAGCGCCAGAGATGTGCCGGTAGCGATGGGCAGTTATGTTAAGTTGGTTTACAATATACAGCCTAATAGTTAATTAACTTGACAAATCGCCGTTAGTATGTTATAAAGGTAAACACAAGTCGTTCTTTGGCCTTTCTCCAGGACAATGCAGTGACTTTCCTCGCCACCCTCCCTTACACATACCCGATCAAAAATCTCAACAAGCGCGTGATTCTGGACATGATTCGTTTCACGCCGGGGGGAATCTCGCGGGCAGAGCTAGCCCGTCAAATGGACTTGACGCGCTCGGCGGTCTCGGCCATCATAGACGATTTGCTGCTCACGGGCATTGTGCGCGAGGCCGAGAGCGGCCCGGCCAGCGGCGGGCGGCGGCCAATTCTGCTGGAAATTGATCCTCAGCAGGGTTATGTGGCCGGCGTAGATATGGGCGCCACCCATGTTGGCATACTGATCGCCGATTTCTCTGCGCGCGTGCTCTTCGAGACCGAAATTGCTTTCGATATCAACCAGCCGCCCGAAGAGGGCGTGGCCCTCATTGACGCCGCTTTTCGCAGCCTGCTGGAACGCTCGGGGTTGACGCTGCAGCAGTTGCGTGGCGTGGGGATTGGCGTGCCAGGCCCTGTGGTGGCCGAAGCCGGCACGGTGGGTGCGCCGCCGATCATGCCCGGCTGGGACGGCTACCCCATTCGTGGGCGTTTTCAGGATTTGTGGGGATGCCCGGTGGCCTTGGGCAACGACGCCGAGATGGGAGCTTTGGGAGAATGGGCTTATGGCGCCGGGCGGGGGGAACGCAATATCACTTATGTCAAGGTAGGCACCGGCATCGGCGCAGGCTTCTTGCTAGATGGGCATATTTATCGGGGCGCAACCGGCTGTGCAGGCGAGATCGGGCATATTACCATTCAAGAGAACGGCCCGTTGTGCACCTGCGGCAACCGCGGCTGCCTGGAGGCTTTGTCGGGCGGGCGGGCGGTGGCGCGTCGGGCGCGTGAAGCGGTGAAATTGGGTCGCCGCACCCAATTGGCCAACATCGAGGTAGATGCCATTACAGCTCGCGATGTGGCCAATGCCGCTCGTTTGGGCGACCTGGTAGCGCAGCAAATTGTGGCCGAGGCAGGCAGTTATTTGGGCATTGCCATAGCCGACCTGGTCAACTTGTTCAACCCCAATATGGTGATTGTGGGCGGGGGCGTGGCGCAAATGGGCGATTTGTTGCTGGACCCGATCCGGCAGGCGGTGCGCGAGCGCAGTCTGCGACCGGCAGCGCAGGCCGTGCGGGTTACAGCAGCCACTCTGGGGCGACGCTCTTCGAGCATGGGCGCTGTGGTGGAGGCCATCAACCTTGCCCTTCACCGCCTGATCGAGGCCAACGCCCTCTGACCCTTGCAAGGAGGATGATTGCATGGAAGCACAGGAAACTCCCTATCGGCGCTATATCTTGGGCGTAATCTGGTCAGCGGTTTTGCTCTCGCTGTACCTGTTATACAGCCGGATGATTCTGCCGAACGCGGCGGGGATTACGTTGACCGGCGATAAAGTCCTGGCCAGCTTGAAAGAGATCGGCGGTTTCCTGTTTGGCATTGGGGTAGGCTTGGCCTTGATCGAGGTCTTTGTGTACCAATTGTTCTTCCGCCGCCCCAAAGGCACGGTAGCGCTGGTGCTCACGCGGGGGGTGCAAATCATCATGGGCGTGCTGGTGGTTCTTTTGTTGATTTCGTTCTTCGAGTTGACCGATTTGATCCGCTTGGGCGATGGCCCTGTCGGGCAGATTGTGCGCTTCCCCGCTACGGCGTTTGTCAGCTTTTCACAAGCGCTGGCAGACACCGGCCTTGTGGCGGCCAAGAGCGCTTCTTCGCTCGGAATTGGCATCGTGGCCGTACTTTTGGCGGTTATTTTGGTATTGTTTCAGGTCTTCAGTGAGCCACGCAACAGCCGCCTGGGATTGGCTTACCTGTTGGTCACGCCGGCCTTCTTGGGGGTGATGTTCCTCATCGTCTATCCCTTTATGTTCGAGATCAAACTGGCTTTCTCGAACGCTTCGTTAGGCACCAAAGCCACCAAAGAAGCCCTATACGGCTTGCAATATGGCTTGGACAATCTCAAGACGCTCTTCACCGGCAATGTTGCCAAAGATGCCAAGTTCGTGGATGTGTTCTTACGCACGATTTTGTGGACGGTCATCAACGTCACTTGCCACGTAGCCGGGGGAATGGGGCTGGCGCTGTTGTTGCACCGCCCGATGAAATTGCAGGGTTTCTACCGCACCTTGCTGGTCTTCCCCTGGGCTGTGCCGACGACGATTGCAGCCATGGCGCTGCGCAATGAGTTCGACCAGCGCTATGGCCTGTTCAACATTCTGTTGACCGATTTGCGCGACTTCTTCCAGCGCACCGCTGAGGCAACTGCCTCGCTCTTGGTGGTTGGCGACTCTTTCTCCTGGTTGGCAGCCCATATCGGCCCCGTAGCCTGGAAACAGGACCCCTTCTGGGCTTTCGTCTCCATCCTGATTTCGAATATCTGGCTGGGTATTCCTTTCATGTCGGTCATCATCCTGGGCGGTTTGCAAAGCATTTCGTCGGAATACTACGAGGCGGCAGAGATTGACGGGGCCAACAAATTCCAACAGTTCCGCAACATCACCTTGCCCCTGCTGCGCCCGGTGCTGACGCCAGCCGTCATCCTGGGCGTGGTGTGGACTTTCAACAAATTCGATGTAATCTACTTGATCACGCAGGGCGGCCCGCAAGAGAAGACGGATATCCTGGTCTCCTCGATGTATAAAGCCGCTTTCCAGTTCTATCGCTATGGCTTTACCGCTATGTTTGCCCTGGTGATCTTCATCATCCTGCTTATCTTTACCCTGATTTATCTGAAGGTCGGCGGCGGTTTGAAATCGGCTACGGAGTGAAAGGAGCAACGACTATGGCGGCAACTTCTCAAATGCGTTCCAGTAATGCTTTGTCCAGGGCCTGGCGGTGGTTCTTCTACCGCGGCCGCGGTGACAGTCCTTTCAAGACCTTGCTGATTCACCTGACGCTGATTGTGGCCTGTGTGATTGCGGTCTATCCGGTGTTGCGCGTGGTGACGATTTCCCTGCGCCCCAACGATACCCTGCTCACCACCAGCCTGCGCATCATCCCCGAAGGCGCTACGCTGGACAATTACAAGGCAGTGATTTTTGGTGAGCCTGAGAAGAATCGCAAATCCGATTTCTTCCTGTGGATTTGGAATTCCCTATCGGTGGTGGCGGTGACCTCGGTGATCAGCGTGACGCTGGCGGCGGTTAGCGCCTATGCTTTTGCCCGTTTCAAATTCCCTGGGCGCTCGGCAGGCCTGGTTTTCCTGTTGACGACGCAGATGATCCCAGCGGGTATGCTGTTATTGCCCATCTTCATCATGCTGGCTAAGCTCAAGCTGATCGACTCCTACCTGGGATTGATCATCGCTTATTCGGTGACCTCGGTGCCGCTGACGATTTGGACGCTCAAAGGTTATTACGAGACCATTCCGGTGGACCTCGAAGAAGCGGCTCTGATTGATGGCGCTTCGCGGCTGACCGTCTTTACCCGCATCATGCTGCCGCTTTCCACGCCGGCCCTGGCCATTGCTTTCCTGTTCAGCTTCATGGGCGGCTGGAGCGAATACTTGGTGGCGCGGGTGGTGCTGCAAAAGAATGCAATGTTTACCTGGCCGCTGGGCATCTTCACTTACGCCCAACAGTTTACCGTCTCGTGGGGGAAATTTGCCGCGGCCTCGGTATTGATTGCCATTCCGGTGATGGCTCTGTTCCTATACTCATCGAAATGGCTAATCTCTGGCCTGACGCTAGGCAGCGTCAAAGGATAACTAAGAAGGAGGTGTTCAAGACCCAAATGGATTATGCCTGTTTCCCCATTTCGAGCAACGTTTGCTGTATGAACGTCAAACCAACTTATCCAAACCAATTCATGTAACAAGGAGAAGAAGATATGTCTAAGAAACTCTGGACCCTGCTCAGCTTGCTGGTGATTGCAGCCATGCTGCTGGGCGCCTGCGCTAAGAAGACCGAGACCCCCACGCAGGAAGCCGTACCGCCGACACCAACGCAGCCGCCGGCGGCTCAACCCACCGACACCCCCGAGCCGAAGATGGGCTACGA